>OGJC01001229.1_pt1 | contig 10466 bp, 9 predicted proteins | sample 1571941 | NCBI WGS metagenome assembly OGJC01 (sample SAMEA2582100, study PRJEB24529) | metagenome | biome: Human gut stool | place: China | collected 2011 | reverse complement strand
AGAAAGTATCCATGCATAGTTACCCACAAAAGCGTGTTTCAGGCGTTCGCCGATCATATTGTACAGTCCCAGCAAGTCGTTGGTCGAAATGCGTTCTCCGTAAGGGGGATTGGTTATAATGATCGATTTTTCAGCCGGCTGTTCGAATTGCTGGAACGGTTGCAACTTCAGGATAATGTCTTTTGATACCCCTGCTGCCTTCACGTTGTGCGTTGCGATTTCGTTGGCTTTGGGATTGTTGTCATAACCGTATATCTTGTGGGTAAATTCACGTTCCTGACTGTCGTCGTTGTAGATCCGGTCGAACAGGTTTTGATCGAAATCTCCCCATTTTTCAAAAGCAAACTCTTTGCGAAACACTCCCGGCGCGATATTACGGGCAATCAGGGCTGCTTCAATGGGAATAGGACCTGAACCTCACATCGGGTCAACCAGGTCGCATTCGCCTTTCCATCCGGTCATCAAACTCATACCGGCGGCCAGAACCTCATTTAATGGAGCTTCTACGGCTTCCTGACGGTAACCTCTGCGGTGGAGCGACTCGCCCGATGAATCGAGTGAAAGCGTACAGGTAGTCTGTGCAATGTGTATATTCAGTAGTACATCCGGTCTGCTGATACGCACAGAAGGGCGTTTTCCATTCAATTCGCGGAAATAATCGACAATGGCATCTTTTACTTTGTATGAGACAAACTTGGAGTGGCGGAATTCATCGCTGAATACTACTGCGTCGACAGCAAAGGTTTTGTCTACATCCAGGATTTCTTCCCAACGGATGGCTTTGATTTGTTCATATACAGCATCAGCGTCTTTTGCGGTGAAGTGCTTAATTGGTTTTAAAATACGGATTGCGGTACGCAGGCAGAAATTTGCTTTGTACATCATCTCCTTGTCACCGGTAAACGAGACCATGCGGCGGCCTATTTGTACGTCGTTTGCCCCAAGTGTTGTCAATTCCTCAGCCAGTATCTCTTCCAGTCCTTGGAAGGTTTTGGCAATCATTTCAAATTGTTCGCTCATAAAAATGGATAACATGCCAGTATGCTAATGTTCCGGTAATGAACCGGGCGACCGGCGCTTTAATGTTGTTAATTATATTATTTTTTCGCTTTTGTCTGTACGATTCTTGCCCCTGCCGGTATGTTCTCTGTCACCCAGATGTTACCGCCTACGGTCGCATCACGCCCGATGGTAATCCGGCCCAGAATGGTGGCATTGGAGTATACAATCACGTTATCTTCCAGAATCGGATGACGTGGAATGCCTTTAATAGGTTTGCCGTCAGCATCCAGGGGGAAGCTTCTGGCACCCAATGTCACTCCCTGATAGAGTTTCACATTATTACCGATGATACTTGTCGCACCAATCACTACACCGGTTCCATGGTCGATCGTGAAATGTGTGCCGATTCTTGCTCCCGGATGTATGTCAATACCGGTTTCGCTATGTGCCATTTCGGTGATGATACGGGGGATAAGCGGTACCCCCAATTCCAGAAGTTCGTGGGCGATGCGATAGTTGCTGATGGCTTTGATGGCCGGATAGCAGAAGATCACTTCACCAAAACTTTGTGCAGCCGGGTCACCGTTGTAAGCAGCTTCCACATCTGTAGCCAGGACACGGCGCAAGTGCGGTAGTTTGCTGATAAACTTGGCAGCCAGGCGCGCTGCTTCTTCACGTTTGGCCTCGGTACATTCATCGCACCGGTCACCATTACCGAAACATAAACCGGCGAGAATCTGCTCTGTTAGCAGATTGAACAGCTTTTCTACATTGACACCAATGTGGTAATTGATAGTCCGGCTGTTGACTGTTGAGTTTCCGTAATATCCGGGAAAGAGAATGGAACGCGCTAATTCGATAACATCGCACAATACCCGTGGCGAGGGTAATGGCTCACCGTCTTTATGTTGGTGAAACAGTCCTTTGTATGATTCGCTTTCCGATAGCTCATCGACTGTCTGTGTCAGGATGTGAGTGAAGTTCAGTGGACTCATTATGAGACTATTCTAATTATATTGGCTACAAAGATATGAATAATTGCGCATAAAAAGTAGTACGTTTGTTATCGAATTTAAAAAAAGGATGTATTTTTGTTGGGTATTACACGATAAATCAAAACAATGAGGCATAGAGCAAACCTGGCAATTGTATTTTTTTGTTTGTTATTACCGTTAACAGGCTGTAAGCAAAAAATAAACCGTTCTGATTCCGCTTTTGGGGGTATGAGCATAGACTCTGTGGAACGTTGTGCTCAGGATTCATTGTTTAGTAATACCCGATATTCACGTTCTTTGTTGCGACACGCCATGGCGGATGCTCCGGATAGCCTGTCTTATTATTACCTTTTGTCATTTTATTCCAAATCTTATTTTGTTACGGCAGACTTTGATTCAGTCTTGTATTACAATCGGCTTGTGAAGCGCTTTTGTAATGAAGTGGAGATTTCTGCGGAAGTGCATGATCTGCTTTCGACTGTTTATAATATGGAAGGCAACGTCTTGATGCAGCGCACTCAGCCCGATTCGGCTATTATCTCCTATAAAAAAGCCTACGGAGAAAGGCTTCAAGGGCAACAAACGGACTATCTACCGGACTTGTGCATAAATTTGGCTGATGCCAATGTGCATAAGGGAGATTATGCGTATGCCGCTTATTATTATCGTCGCGCACTGTTCATTTGTGATTCTCTCGGATTGCCCGATCGTAATAAATTTCCGGTTTACTATGGTCTCGGACAGACTTATATGGAATTACGTGATTTTGAGCTTTCCAATCATTATTATGAACTTGCAGGAAACTTTTTTCCTCAGATGAGCGTGTCTGAGAAATGGACTTACCTGAATAACCGGGGAAACCATTTTTATTATAAAAAAGACTATCCGCAGGCTGTTCATTATATTGGGCGTGCATTAGAGGTCGTGAAGTCTTATCCTCAAATGGTTTTTGAACAGAATTTGTGTAAGGCAAATCTTGGAGAACTTTATGTGATTACCAATAAACTGGATTCAGCGCAATTATATCTGGACGAGAGCTATCGCTTCTTTTCCGGAATCGGGAATCAATCGGCGCTTTATTACATAGAGACTCAAATGATCGAGCTTGCACTTAAAAAGGGAAATGTCGCTCTTGCCGGAGATATAATCAGAAGATCAGCTGATTACGGGCATATAGATGCCAATATGATCAATATCCGTAATCACTATCTACAGCATTATTACGAGCAGGTGGGAAACTATAAAAAGGCTTATGAATATCAGAAACACGATCTTCAACTTAATGATTCCATCCGTAATGAACGTGTCAGGACGCGTGTAGCCGAACTGGATATGCGTTACCGGCAGGATACGATTGTGATGCGGAAAGAATTGGTGATCGAGAAACAAAAAGGAGAGATGGAGGTGCTGAAACTGACAACCTATATATGGGCTCTGATCGGTATTGTATCTGTTATCGTAGCGGGACTTGTTTATTGGTATATGAAGAAGAAACGCATGTTTCTTCAGGAACGGCATATCAACCAGATCAGCCGTTTCCGTATGGAGAATATCCGGAATCGTCTTTCACCGCATTTCACGTTTAATGTATTGAATCGTGAGATCAGTCGGTTTAGGGATGGGGAAACGTTGTGTGGTGATCTGACAGAATTGGTGAAACTACTTCGTAAGAGCTTGGAATTGACAGAGAAACTCAGTATTTCTCTTTATGATGAACTGGAATTTGTGAAGACTTACATCCATCTTGAGCAAGGACGTCTCGGAAGTGATTTTTCAATGGATGTGAAGATCGAGGAAGACTTGGATATTCAGCAGGTTGTCATTCCTTCAATGGTAGTACAGATACCGGTGGAGAATGCATTGAAACATGGATTGGCCGGAATTGACGGTTTGAAGTTACTTGGTATATCTGTTTGCCGAAAGGGAAGTGGAATCCTTATTGATATTTGCGATAATGGACGTGGATATTCCCCACAAACTTTATCATCTACACGTGGAACAGGAACAGGGTTGAAAGTGCTTTATCAGACTATTCAGCTATTGAATGATAAGAATCGCGAGAAAATACGTTTTGAAATCAAGAATCTGGTGAATAATGGACAGACCGGAACACAAGTTCTAATCTATATACCATTGGATTATTCTTACAATTTATAAAGATAGGAAATTATGTATAAGGTGATCATTATAGATGATGAGAAGGCGGCTATTGAGACCTTACGCCGGGATCTGGAGGTGCAGGCTGATCTGGAAATAAAAGGGACTGCCGGCAATGGGGCAAAAGGGAAGAAACTTATTATGGATATACATCCCGATCTTTTGTTCCTGGACATAGAGTTGCCCGATATTCAGGGAATCCGTGAAAGTCGTTTTCTATACTGCCTATGATAAATATCTGTTGCAGGCCTTGCGCGAATCGGCTTTTGATTATTTACTGAAGCCTTATGATATAGAAGAACTGAATTTGATTATTGAACGTTACCGCAAGACGATGGCTTCTGCTCAGCCTCTGCCTTCTTTTGCTTCTGCTGTGGGTACTTTGATGCCCGGTAGAGATTTGTTTATGATTAGTACAGTAACGGGATTTAGATTTCTTCGTCTTGAAGAAATAGGTTATTTTGAATATCTGAAAGATAAGAGGCTGTGGCAAGTGGAACTTTTTAATCAAACGAAACTTTGTCTGAAGAAAAATACGACTGCCGGTGATATAATCGGCTATTCCGACGTATTTGTACAAATCAGTCAGTCGGCTATTATCAACATCAATTATCTGGCAATGATAAAGAGCAAACAGTGCTTACTCTATCCTCCTTTTAGTGATAAAGAAGACTTGATTATTTCACGCGGATTCTTGAAAGAACTACAAGAACGCTTTTGTATAATTTGAAGTTTTTCTGTCGGATAGACTCTTATTTTACCGCTTATACTCTGACTGTAACCATATAATCGGCTTTCAGATAAAAAAGGGTTGTTATGCTTTTACTTTGATTGTATCTTTGTGAGGTACGATTACTCTTAAAAACAACTGAGATGAACAGTGTTAAACAATTAAACAACTCTCTTGATAGTTAACTGGTTGGGTAAAGCCGGAGCTTTTTGTGAAAAAACTCCGGCTATTTTATGATGTTGTTATCTCAAATAATTTTTTTTATTTCTTCTTTATGTTTCACGTGACACAAAAAAAGACCGAAGCTGTTAGCAACGGTCTTTTTTAGAGTATTTAATGTGTTAGATCTTTAAGAAAGAGTAAAGTGTTTGGAGATTATAGATTAGGGTTATCCATTGTAACGGTCATCTCCGGAGCCAGTATAAATTCACTTTTCCGGTTATTCCATTTATAATAGTTTGTGGTAATGGTTTTGCCTTCGTACGTATAGCGAACCAGCAAATCGTTCTCCCAATTATTTTTATAGCTGTTCCATTTCATAGTCTGACTTTCAATCATGCGTTTATTGTCATCGTATTTATAGTTATATTTCATATAATTGGCTAGGGAAGAACCTTCTTTCTTATAAACGGTTTGTCCTATTAACATGCCGTTTTCTTCTTCGGAGTTATAAATAAGATTGTTATCATAGTTCCGGGCGGAAACTGCAACGCTGCTTACCAAAAGAACTGCTGACAATGCTACTGTTTTTAAAAATCCTGTTGTTTTCATGATATCTGTTTTTAAGTCTTTAAATTGTCATATTTCTACCATTTGTTGGCTTTAACGGTGGCAAAGTTACATATTAAACGGATATAAATGCATAAAATCGAAAAAAAAATTATCATATTGTCAGTGTTAGGACCTTTGAGTTACTTTCTTTTTGATAAGTATGCTGACAAAAAGATATCCGGCAGATTGTTTGCCGGATATTTATATAAACAGTAAGCATTTTTAGATGGATCTTTCATAGCTTTCTGTACGAATGGTTAATGATTGTTATCAATGTGCCTCCAGCCAGTTTGTACCCCATCCGCAATCTGCTTTTAAGGGAACATGCATACGGTAGGCTTTCTCCATTTCCTCAATAACCCCTTGCTCTACTATTTCTTTCTCTTTTGCCGGTACACTGAAATTCAGCTCATCGTGTACTTGCAAAATCATTTTTGCTTTCAGGCCTTCTGCTTTGAAACGTTCATAAATACGTGCCATAGCAACTTTGATTATGTCAGCTGCGCTTCCCTGTATCGGAGCATTGATGGCATTTCGCTCTGCGTATCCGCGTACTACGGCATTACGGGAGTTAATATCCGGTAAAAAGCGTTTGCGATGGAAAATCGTTTCCACATAACCGTGCTCGCGTGCCACCTGGATACTCTTGTCCATATAGGATTTTACTTGCGGATAGGTTTCAAAATAACCGTCTATCAGCTCTTTGGCTTCTTTGCGGTCGACATTCATGCGTTCCGCCAGGCCAAATACGGAGATACCGTAGATAATACCGAAATTGGCAGTCTTGGCCTTACGGCGCATATCGGCGGTAACCTCTTTTATATCTACCTTATAAATCTTGGCAGCTGTAGCCGCATGAATATCATAGCCACTGAGGAAAGCATCGATCATGTTTTTATCTTCACTCAGGTGTGCCATTATGCGTAGCTCAATCTGTGAATAGTCGGCGGAGAAGAAACTGCAACCATCATCCGGAATAAAAGCTTTGCGTATCTCTTTACCGTCTTCGTCCCGGATCGGGATATTCTGCAGGTTAGGGTTACTTGAACTCAATCTTCCTGTTGCGGTAACGGTCTGGTTAAAGGAGGTGTGTATACGTCCGGTTTTGGGATTGATCAATTGCGGCAGAGCATCGATATAAGTACTTAATAGTTTCTTAAGTCCCCGGTATTCCAAAATCTTACCGATAATATCATGCTTATTTCGCAAGCTCTCCAATACCTCTTCTGAGGTGACGTACTGTCCGGTTTTTGTTTTTTTAGCTTTCTCTACTATTTTCAATTTATCAAAAAGTATCTCTCCTACCTGTTTGGGAGATGCAATGTTGAATTCTCCTTCGGCGAGAGTATAAATTTCTTTTTCGATACTTTGCAGTCTCGTAGTGAAGTGTTCCGACGATTGTTTCAGAGCCTCCGTATCTAAACGCACTCCGTTGCTCTCGATATTGACAAGAACAGGGACCAGAGGCATTTCGATTTCATAGAATAACTTCTCGGCATCATTTTTCTTTAATTCCTGTTCCAGTATATTTTTAAGTTTTAGTGTAACGTCTGCATCTTCGCAGGCGTACAGATAAACTTCTTGAGGGGAGAGGTCGCGCATATTTTTCTGCCCTTTGCCTTTTGGCCCTATTAACTCTTCAATATGTATGGTTTGATAATGCAGATAGATTTCGGCCAGATAATCCATGTTATGACGGAGTTCGGGTTGGAGGACATAATGTGCTACCATGGTATCGAAGAGTTTACCTCGGACTTCAATCCCATAGTTTTGCAGAACGAGCATGTCGTACTTTATATTCTGACCGACCTTGAGTGACTTCTCGTTTTTGAAGACAGGTTCGAACTCCTGAACGATTTTGATTGCCTCTTCCCGTTCGGCAGGTACCGGAACGTAAAATGCCTGATTTTCGGTAATACTAAAACTCATTCCAACCAATTCTGCATCCATTGGATCCGTTCCGGTGGTTTCCGTATCTAACGCAAGAATTTCGGATGTAAGTAGTTTTTTAATAATTTCGTTTCTTTTCTCCTCTGTATCAATTAATTGGTAGTCGTAGCTTAATGAATTTAAGCTTTCCAGATTTGATTTTTTTTCTTCATTCGTATAATCGGGCGTAAATTCTTCAAAGAGATTGCCTTGAACCGGGCCGTTTTCCTGATTAAATAATGTACCGGCGATAGGGGAGGCGGGTGATGATTCTTTTTTGAATATCCGTTCCATCAATGTGCGGAATTCCAGCTCTTCAAATATTTTACGCAACGTGTCCTCATCTGCTTGTTCCCGGACGAGTGAGTTCATATCGAGCCGGATAGGTACATCCACTTTGATTGTTGCCAGGAATTTGGAGAAAATAATCATTTCCCGATTCGTCTCGACTTTTGTCTTCAGTGCTCCTTTCAACTGATCGGTATGTTCAAGCAGATTTTCTATACTCCCAAACTCGGCAATTAATTTTTGGGCAGTTTTTTCTCCCACACCCGGACACCCCGGAATATTATCGGAAGAGTCGCCCATCAGTCCGAGCATATCTATCACTTGTGCCGGTGATTGAATATCGAATTTAGCTTTTACTTGTTCTACCCCCATAACTTCAAATTCTTTGTCTCCATATTTGGGGCGATACATAAATACATGATCCGTTACCAACTGACCATAGTCCTTGTCAGGAGTCATCATATAAGTAGTGATACCCTGATTGCCGGCTTCTGTTGCCAGAGTTCCGATTACATCGTCCGCTTCATATCCCGCTACCTCCAGGATGGGGATTCGGTAAGCCTTGATAATATCTTTTATAATAGGTACCGAAAGACGGATTGCTTCCGGAGTTTCTTCTCGTTGAGCTTTGTACTGTTCAAAAGCTTCGTGGCGGAATGTGGGTCCCGGTGGATCGAATGCAACTCCAATGTGGGTGGGGTTCTCTTTCTTCAGCACCTCTTCCAGGGTGTTGACGAATCCCAGTATGGCTGAAGTATTAAAACCCTTGGAATTAATGCGGGGATTTTTAATGAACGCATAGTACGCCCGATAGATAAGAGCATAAGCATCCAAGAGGAATAGTTTGCTGTTTTGATTCATATTTTTCAGTTTTTTCATGGTAAAAGTACAAAAAAATACCGTATTAACCGTTTTATTATTACTTTTGTGCTCAAATAGTGTGTGCATGGATAGCTTATCTTTAATAAAGTCCCCGATTACTACGGAGCTGGAAGATTTCAAAAATCTATTTGATAGTTCTCTGTCCAGTTCAAATCTTTTGCTTAATAATGTGATTGCTCACATCCGGCAGAGGAATGGTAAGATGATGCGCCCTATCCTTGTGTTGCTTGTAGCAAAGCTTTACGGAGAAATAAAGCCTGAGACATTACATGCGGCAGTATCCCTTGAACTTCTTCATACGGCAAGTCTGGTGCACGACGATGTGGTAGACGAAAGTACAGAACGTCGCGGACAGTTATCAGTGAATGCTATTTTTAATAATAAAGTAGCAGTGCTGGTAGGCGATTTTCTTTTGGCAACAAGTCTGGTGCATGCCGAACGTACTCGTAATCATGATATAATCGGTGTGGTAGCGTGTTTGGGACAAGATTTGGCAGAAGGGGAGATACTTCAACTCTCTAATGTCAGTAACCGGGAATACTCTGAAACTATTTACTTTGATGTGATCCGTAAGAAGACGGCTGCCCTTTTTGCCGCATGCACTAAAGCTGCTGCTCTTTCAGTAGAAGTTACCGATGAAAAGGCTGAATTTGCACGTCTTTTTGGTGAGAACATCGGAATTTGCTTTCAGATTAAAGACGATATATTCGATTATTTTGAGAGTAAGGAGATTGGAAAACCGACCGGAAATGATATGCTGGAAGGTAAGCTTACTCTACCTGCTTTATATGTACTGAATACCACGACTGATGCGTGGGCTCAGGAAATGGCCCTTAGGGTAAAAGCCGGTACCGCTACAGTAGACGAAATCACCCGTTTAATTGAGTTTATCAAGCAAAACGGGGGAATAGAATATGCTGTGAAAGTGATGTATGAATACAAAGAGCGTGCTCTTGACCTATTGCGCACTTTGCCGGATTCGGCAGTAAAGACCTCCTTGATTACCTATTTGGATTATGTGGTCGATCGTGATAAATAAGTTTCTTATCTATTTCAGTGTTCTCTTTTTCCATGGACTGTTTGGGTTCTCTGTGGCCTGACGGTAAAGACGGATGTATAGTTCCTGCTTCCTTTTTTCAGTAGCTTCCATTGCCTGTCCTAATAAGAAACTTTTTCCTACCTCAGTCCAATCATTAAAAGCTTGTATGCATTGTTGTCCGGCCGAGCAAATATAGTTCCATGCAAGGCTTTCATCTATAAATCCCGCATCATAAGCTATGCGTGTCAGGCATACCATTCTTCCCATATCCCATGCAAGTACCCCTCTTTTTAGCTCCTCTTCTCCTATTTTGATGGTTTGATCGGCTTTTATACAAGTGATGAAATGGTGCAGATTATTGCATTTGCGGATGAAAAGTTCTATGCCGAAAAAACGTTCGCGTATCTTTTCTTCCAGTTCTTTCGGATCATATTCGGCCACTAAAAAGGGTAGGAGAATGCTGAATGAAATGCGGTCACCTTCATCATGCAGGAAATGAATCATTTCAATAACAGCCGTTTCATTTTTGATTCCGGGGTTTCTTAAAAGAAGTTTGGATAGGGTTTCTTTGCTTGCTCCGGTTGTCAGGCTGTCTACGTAGAAGTCTTCCTGTAAACTGGGAATCAGGCTGATTAGTAGACCCGTTTCTTTTGTGCTCTCTAAATTGTCCGTT
>OGJC01001226.1_pt1 | contig 10510 bp, 10 predicted proteins | sample 1571941 | NCBI WGS metagenome assembly OGJC01 (sample SAMEA2582100, study PRJEB24529) | metagenome | biome: Human gut stool | place: China | collected 2011 | reverse complement strand
GATGAAGTTGATAGGTCTATATATCTATCGTTACAAAGTCAAAATTAATCCTTAATTATATGTATTTAACTATACTTATAAAAAGATGTAAGCCATAGGCGTAGTGTCTTTATATTAATAATGTGAAATCATAACGGTTCTATTGACAATTCTATAGAACCGTTATATTATAATTTCATACTTTAGCTAGTTAAAGTGGTAAAATAGAAAAGTATCGATATAGGTAAAATTTTTCTCATAATAAATTGAATAGCTATATGAGTTGAGTTACCACGGAATTTGCGTTGTTAGTAACGAATATAGCTTTAACCGGCATGAGAAATGATATAGATCAAATAATAGAAAGGATGTTTACGATGGTACAGCAACAATTACCTACAGGGTTCCGTGATGATATAGGGGCCGTAGCGGAGCGCAAGGATGATGTAAGCCAATATGTGCTCGGTCTATGTCGTAGCCGCCAGTATACAAAGATCTCTACCCCTCTTGTAGAGTACAAGGATGTATTTAATGGCTATGCAATGGGGCGCGGTCAGCATATGTACGAATTCATGGATAGCTCTGACGCGTCCGTCGTAATTCGTCCTGATTTGACCATGCCAATTGGTCGTTTTTTGGCTACCACTAATATTGAATTACCTCGTACGTTCTATTACTTAGGCGATGTGTTTATGAAAAATAAGAAGCACCGCGGCGATGTGAACCAAGTGACACAAGGCGGCATCGAGATGGTAGGCTATGAAGGCATTGAGGCCGAGCAAGAGTGCTTTGCTATCATTAAAGAGGTAAACGAAACGCAGCTTGGTAATAACTTATTGCTTGAGATTGGGGACGCTCGTTTCTCTCGTGCTATCACCGATGCGCTAGGCCTTAGTGATGAGGAAAGAACAGAGCTATTAGACGCTTTGTTTACTAAATATTTACCACGCTATAACGAGTTGATTTCCGATTTTAAAAATAGTGCGTTATATCCATTCTTAACTGTATGGCCTCGCTTGTTCGGCACGGTGCAAGATATTAAGGATGAGCTCAACCAAATTATCTTGCCAGCAGCGGCGCAACGCATTTTAGACAATCTCGTAGATATAGCTAACCAAGTGGCTCAAACAGGACAACAGGTTCGCATCGACGTGTCTACAGAACCGCTTCAATCTTATTACACAGGCCTCACCTTTAGAGGCTACGTGGACGGCGTGTCCCAATACATCGTCAGCGGTGGCCGTTATGATGGCTTGTTATCTAGCTTTGATGGTACACCGATGCCGGCCGTTGGGATGGCTTTTAATATTGATGTGTTGACCGATGTTACCTTGAATGGTGAAAGCAACAATCAAGATAATGGAAAATTGCGTATTGCTCTTACGAAGGGGCGTGTAGAGAAGGACTTCATTCCTCTCTTGGAATCCTGTGGTATCGATTGTGAGCCACTGCGCAACAAGGCGCGTAAGCTCATCATTTCATTAGGTGATACCATTGAGGTTATCCTCGCTAAAGGGCCAGATGTAACGACGTACTTGAAAAACGGTGTAGTAGATCTTGGTATCGTTGGTAGTGATGTACTAGATGAACAAGATGATACGAGCTATGAAATGCTGGATCTACAAACGGGCAAATGCCAATTTATCTTAGCTTCTCTAGCAGGATATGATCCTAAAGAAGGGCGTCGTCAACGAATTGGTACGAAATATCCGACCATTACGAAACAGTACTTTGGAGCGCAAGATGTGGAAATTATCAAAATTGAAGGATCGGTTGAGCTAGCTCCATTAGTAGGTCTAGCTGATGCTATCGTAGATATTACAGAAACGGGTACAACCTTACGGGAGAACAACTTAGAAATCTTTGATTGGTTACAAAAGATTTCTACGCGCCTCGTAGCCAATCCATTAGCGTTAAAACAAAAGAGAAATACCATTTTTAAACTCATAGATCAGCTTTCAGAAGCCATTAATAAATAATAGCTCTAACCAGTGATACGGATAGATCAAGTAGGAAGAAGGACATTTGATGAAAATTTATAAGGAATCATTAGATACGATGCTTAGTATCGTACGAGATTATACACAACAAATTACAGACATGGAAATTGAACGTCGCGTGTACGATATCATCGCTGACGTTCGCACTAATGGTGATGCGGCTTTAAAGGCATACTCTGAAAAGTTCGATGGTGTATCTATCGAAGATTTCAAGGTGCCTCAAGAGGAAATCGATGCCGCTTATGAGTCCTTATCTGATGAGTTGAAAGCGGCCCTATTAAAGGCAAAGGCTAATATTACAGAGTTCCACAGCCGTGAAATCGAGCAAGGCTTTGTGGATATGGATACACCGGGCATCATCCGTGGTCAGAAGGTAATTCCATTAGCTCGCGTTGGTCTTTACGTCCCTGGCGGTACAGCGGCGTATCCTTCTACTATCATTATGACTGCGTTGCCAGCTAAGATCGCAGGGGTAAAAGAAATCGTCATGGTCACACCGCCTCAAAAGGATGGCATCAATCCGGCTGTATTAGGTGCAGCAAAGCTTGCTGGCGTTGATGCAGTATACCAAGTAGGTGGCGCTCAAGGTGTAGCGGCGTTGGCTTACGGAACGGAAACGATTCCAAAGGTCGATAAAATCGTAGGCCCTGGCAATATTTACGTAGCCACTGCAAAACGCCAAGTATTCGGACAAGTGGACATCGACATGATTGCGGGCCCTAGTGAAATCGGCGTTATTGCTGACGATAGTGCTAATACAGTACACCTTGCAGCAGATCTTTTGTCCCAAGCGGAACATGATCCTCGGGCGCGTGCTATCATGGTTACTACTAGTGAAAGCCTAGCAAATGCCGTATCTGATGAGGTAGAACGCCAATTAAAATTGTTACCTCGTGAAAGCATCGCTCGTCCAGCTATTGAAAATAACAGTTATATTGCTGTTATGGATAGCGTTGAAGACATGTTTACGGTCATGAACGAAGTAGCACCTGAGCATTTGGAAATCCAATTGCCAGATCCAATGGGCTACATGAGCCTCGTTCAAAATGCAGGCTCCGTATTCCTTGGCGCTTATGCATCTGAGCCATTGGGCGACTACGTAGGCGGTACAAATCACGTATTACCTACAAGCGGTACAGCACGCTTCTCATCTCCACTTGGTGTATATGATTTCGTAAAACGTACATCCTTTACACAATTCACAAAAGAACGATTAGAAGAAGTAGCAACACACATTACTACATTAGCTCGTACAGAAGGTCTTGAGGCACATGCTCGCGCCATCGAAGTACGTTTTGAAAAATAGCTTATAAAGAATATTAGAAAATAGAGTTGGCATCTATATTTATATACATATTTAAAATATAGATTGAATACTAATTATAAAAATAGATTTGAGGTATAGAGGTCGTTATGATACGCACAGGTACGGTGCAACGCACCACTCAAGAAACAGATATTAAAGTAGAACTTACCCTTGATGGGGCGCAAACGAGCTCCATCTCCACAGGAATTGGCTTTTTTGACCACATGTTGACGCTACTCGCGAAACATGGGCGCTTTGGTCTCGTAGTAGAGGCAAAGGGCGATACATACGTAGATGCTCACCACACTGTGGAGGATATCGGATTGGCCTTAGGTCAGGCACTGGTGAAAGCCTTAGGCGATAAGGCTGGTATCGAGCGTTACGGTGATGCGTGGGTTCCTATGGACGAAGCTTTGACGCAAGTTGTGATCGACTTGAGTGGCCGTCCGTACCTCGTGTTCCAAGGCGAATGGAGCACTCCGGTTTTAGGTGGTAACTTTGAAACAGAGCTTGTAGAGGATTTCTTCCAAGCCCTTGCTATGAGTGCTGCTATGAATTTACATGTTCGCAATTTATATGGTCGCAATACGCACCACATTATTGAAAGCATGTTTAAGGCTACAGGTCGCGCTTTGCGCAAGGCCGTTACTATCAACCCAGATATTCAAGGGGTAAATTCCACTAAGGGCATTATTTAATATAGTCATTGAATAAAGGAGAACCTATGATTTTTCCAGCTATAGATTTACAAGATGGTCGCAGCGTTCGCCTCTATAAAGGTGACTTCGCACAGGAAACGGTGATCAATCCTGATCCAATAGACCAAGCAAAACAATATGAAGATGCCAAGGTTGGGGCCCTACACCTCGTCGATTTAGATGGTGCTAAGGCGGGCAAACCTGTTAACGTAGACATTGTAAAAGCAGTGCGTGAAGCTTTCACAGGTATTCTTGAAATCGGTGGAGGCATTCGAGATAAAGCGGCCGTTGACCTCTATTTAGGCTTAGGCGTTGACCGTGTTATCCTCGGCTCTGTGGCCCTCAAAAATCCAGAGCTTACCAAACAAGTGATTGCTGAATATGGTGCAGAGCGCATCGTCATCGGTGTAGACGGTAAAAATGGCAAGGTCGCTGCTGAAGGTTGGCTCGATCAATCCGACGTACCTATGACGGATTTAATCGGCGCCATGGTTGAAGGCGGTGCAAAGTACTTCATTGTTACCGATGTGGACAGAGATGGCACTATGCAAGGCGCTAACGAGGACTTGCTTGGCAATTTGCAAAAAGAATTTCCTACAGCGCGCATCGTTGCGTCTGGGGGCGTTCGTAATTTAGAAGATATTAAATCCCTTGAAGCCAAAGGTGTTTTGGATAGCATCGTTGGTAAGGCATTGTATGAAGGAACGATTACATTAGAGGAAATTGCCGAGTACAATCAACGGTAATTATATTGCTGATGCTATTCCTGTAGTATTTACAACATGTGTTGTTTAGCATGACCGATGAAATAGATTGATAACATTTAGTGGGGAGTAGAATTATGTTAGCGAAACGGATTATTCCATGCCTTGATGTGGATGATGGGCGCGTTAAAAAAGGGGTTAACTTTGTTAACCTCGTAGATGTAGGGAGTCCCGTAGATATTGCGGCTTCCTATGAACAGCAACAGGCTGACGAATTAGTATTCTTAGATATTACGGCTACTGTCGATGCACGGACTACTATGCGCGACGTGGTGCAAGAGATTTCTTCCCAGGTATTTATGCCGCTCACCGTTGGTGGTGGTATTAAGAGCGTTGATAATATGACGGCTTTGTTGAAAGCTGGCGCCGACAAGGTATCTTTGAATTCGGCAGCTCTTGCAAATCCTGAACTCATCACAGAAGGAGCTCAAAAGTTTGGTAACCAATGTATGGTAGTGGCTATCGATGTAAAAACAGACGAAGAGACTGGCGAATGGTACGCTTATACGCATGGTGGTCGTAAGCGCACCGAATGGAAAGCCCTCGATTGGGCTAAGGAAGCTGTCTCTCGTGGAGCAGGGGAATTGCTTGTAACGAGCATGGATAAGGACGGCACTAAATCTGGCTTTGATATCGAACTATATAAGGCCATTGAAGCCTTTGTAGATGTACCTATTATCGCATCTGGCGGAGCCGGCAAGGTTCAAGATTTTATAGACCTCTTCGAGCAAACTGGCGTTACTGGTGCACTAGCTGCATCTATCTTCCACTTTGGAGAAATTAAAATTCCTGATCTTAAAAACGAATTACGAGCTCGAGGAATTACCGTACGATAAAAGTAATTTACATAATTAGAGTATGTTAAACGGCTTAAATGCCTCCACTATGGTAAAGGTACTAAACAAAACATTGAATTTTGAAAAGATTACTTGTATTAAAGGATTACTATATGAAACCGGATTTTGAAAAAGGAAATGGCTTATTGCCAACGGTTGTGCAAGACGCAGACACAAAAGACGTGCTCATGGTGGCGTGGATGAACGAAGAAAGCTTTCACAAAACCCTAGAAACAAAGGAAACGTGGTTTTGGTCTCGTTCTCGCCAAGAACTATGGTACAAGGGCGGCACGAGTGGCAATGTGCAGCATGTGGTGAGTATGGCCCTCGATTGCGACGGAGATACATTGCTCATTCAAGTTAAGCCAGAAGGCCCTGCGTGTCACACTGGGCGTACAAGCTGTTTCTTCAATGATGTAGAGGCGTAGCAGTTAATACGATATTACATGGGTAATTAATAGACTATGCATAATAGGATGTAAAGTATAAGAGGTATAACGGAGTTATATATGGCACAACAAACATTGAACGAATTATACGAAATTATTAAGAACCGCAAAGCGCAACCTAAGGAAGGTTCTTATACGAATTACTTATTTGATAAAGGTCTCGATAAAATCTTGAAAAAGGTAGGCGAAGAGGCTACAGAGGTTGTTATCGCTGCAAAGAACGAAGACCCTCAAGAGTTGATTTACGAAACAGCAGATGTGTTGTATCACTTGCTCGTATTATTAGCAGAGAAAAATATTCCTTACGAAGCCATTGAGGCAGAACTTGCGAGCCGTGAAGGGGTAGTGAGCAAGACTACAGATCGTCCAGAGATTACGAATTTATAATGAACACCGTATGGTGAGCTTACATAAGTTCATATGAGTTTTAATAAATGTATTTGCATTGAAATACGTACATATGAGTTTAGACGAGTATATAAACAAAAAATGAGTTTGAACGCGTGTATATACGTTAAGAAAATAGTTAGAAAGGATAGCCTATGAAAGAGATAATTCGCACATTGAAACCCTATATACCAGAGGAGTCTGCTGCAGCGGTAAAGAAACGTCTTGGGGTGGACCGATTAGTGCGCTTGTCAGCAAATGAAAACCCATATGGTACATCTCCATTGGTGCGTGAGGCTATTCTTAGCTATGTCACACATACTGATGCTAACTATTATCCTGATGGTAATGCTACTGATTTGCGTATGAAATTGGCTGCGTATTGGAAGGTACAACCAGAGCAACTCGTTATCGGTGTAGGCCTAGATGAGGTTATCTCCATAGTCAATAAAACATTGATCAGCGCTGGTGACTCCATTGTGGTAAGCGTACCAGCCTTCTCCGAGTATGCTTTAAATGGTCTCGTTGAGGGCGCTGAAATTCGCGAGGTTCAAGCTGATTTTGAAACAGGTCACTATGATTTCGCCGCATTGTTGAAAGCTGTAGATGACACAACACGCCTCGTATGGATTTGTAATCCTAATAACCCTACAGGTACCTATGAAACTGTTGAAGATATCCGTAAATTTATTGCAGAAGTACCAAAAGACACACTAGTTATCATCGATGAGGCTTATATTGACTTTGTTACGTCCGTAGCTGTTCCTACAGCACGTGCATTACTAGATGAGTTCCCCAATGTAGCTATTATGCGTACCTTCTCCAAGGCGTATGGTCTTGCTAATTACCGTGTAGGTTATATGATGACGCCATTAGAACTTGCAAACTATATGCAAACTATCCGCTTGCCATATAATCTCAATACTTTATCCCAAGTAGCAGCAGAAGCAGCCTTTGATGATCAAGCATTCTTAACAAGAACGATATCTCAAAATGCAGAAGAGCGGGCTAAATGGGAAAGCTTGTTTGATGAATTAGGTATTCACTACTACAAGAGTGAAGCAAACTTTATTTTCTTTGCTGTATCCGATGCAGAAGGCTTGGCTGATGCATGGCTAAAAGAAGGCTATCAAGTGCGCCGTGGACAACGAGACGGTTGGTTGAGACTTACTATTCCAATGGCTCAAGATGGAGCTGTTATGCGCGGTATATTAAAACAATTCATGAATTAATCAATATGGGATATATCATATATACTGATAATTTACGCCTTATGATATCAACTTTCATTCTATAGAATGGAGTTTAGCTTTTACCCAATTGGATGGTAGGAGTTTGTATCCTGTTTAGAGAATATATATAACGAAAACAACGTGAATGACGAGCCCTAGTGATACTGGGGCTTATTAAGGCTGTTGAAAGGAGTATATTATGATTGCCATTATAGATTATGATGCGGGTAATACATTTAATGTCCAGAAAGCGTTGGCCTACATCGGACTTGATGCGGTGCTAACAGCAGATCCTGAGGTTATACTAAATGCTGATGGCGTTCTCTTGCCAGGTGTAGGCGCCTATGCATCGGCAGTAGCCGTTCTTAAGGAACGTGGTCTCGTCGATGTCATTCATGAAGTGGTAAAACGAGAAATACCATTATTAGGTATTTGCTTGGGTATGCAGCTATTATTTGAAGAGTCCGAAGAATATGGTCCAACACCAGGCTTAGGACTTATTCCAGGCAAGGTAAGAGAAATTCCTCGTGACCTTGGCCTCAGTGTACCTCATATGGGTTGGAACAAAAATACATTGCACCATCCAGACAGTGCTTTCAGCAATGTAGACGATCAATATACCTATTTTGTTCATTCTTATTATGTAGATACAGACCCTGAATTTATTACATCCACTGCAAATTATGGCATCGATGTACCTGGCGTTGTGGAGCGCGGTAGGGTGTATGGAATGCAATTCCATCCTGAAAAAAGTGGTGTAGTAGGCCTAAACTTGTTGCGTACATTTGGCAATATTACAGAAGCCTACGCAGCGGCGAAATAATAGGAGGGCTATTCTATGTTAGCGAAACGTATTATTCCTTGCCTTGGCGTAGCAAATGGTCGCGTTCAGAATGGTGTGCAATTCCGCGATATGGTTGATGCCGGCGATCCCGTTGAATGTGCGGAACGTTATGAGATACAAGGGGCGGACGAACTTGTATTATTAGATATAACGGCTACAATAGAAGGCCGTAAAACCTTTAATGATATAGTACTTAATGCATCGGATAAGGTATTCATGCCATTAACTGTAGGTGGTGGCATTACGTCTGTGGAGGATATGACGCAGCTTATGAAAGCTGGTGCCGATAAGGTTTCTATTAATACAGCGGCACTATCTAATCCATCCCTTATCACAGAAGGGGCAAAGAAGTTTGGCAATCAAGGCATCGTTGTGTGCTTAGATGTAAAATATAATCCTTTTGAAAAAATGTGGTATGCCTATGGACATGGCACATCCAATGATCCGGGGGCACAATGCAAAAATGCTTTAGAATGGGCGAAAGAAGCGGTTGACCGTGGTGCAGGTGAGTTATTGGTAACGAGTATCGATAGACATGGCACAGGTCTTGGCTTTGATATTGAATTATATCAAGCCTTGGCAGAGGTTGTAGATGTGCCTGTAACAGCCTTTGGCGGAGCTGGGAATATACAGCATTTTGTGGATTTATTTACAAAAACAAATGTAACTGGAGCCCTCGCTAGTGCCTTGCTACATAATAAAGTATTAACAATAAAAGATATTAAAAAAGCACTTCACGCAGCAGGCATCGTGGTAAGACAATAGATAATTACTATCAAAATAAAACGCTAAAAGCATTCTCTTATTAACGGAGAATGCTTTTTAATTATGCTTTTAACTCATAATGTACATTCAAAATGAGAAATCGATAATTGACACTTTTATGTTTAGATATACAATAATTATTGTAAGTACTAAAAGTTTAGAGAGCCAATGTGGCATGGATGTGCAAAAGATTTATCAGATATTTTTATATAACACCATGTCACACAAGACAATTGGAGGTGTTTATATGGTTATGAATGGTATTTACTTAGTTATAGCCTCCGCGTGTATTCTAATTTTAGCGTACCGCTTTTATGGGGCTTTCATAGCGGCTAAGGTGTTGACCTTGGACCAATATCGTCCGACGCCGGCTATGGTTCACAACGATGGTCACGATTACGTGCCAACTAACAAATGGGTAACCTTTGGTCATCACTTTGCAGCCATTGCAGGTGCAGGCCCTCTCGTAGGTCCTGTTATTGCAGCCCAGTTCGGGTATTTGCCTGGTGCCTTATGGATCCTAATCGGTTCTGTATTGGCTGGTGCTGTACATGATATGGTTATCTTATTCGCTTCAGTTCGCTATGACGGTAAGTCAATCGCGGATATTGCGCGCGAAGAAATCAGTAAATTAGCTGGTTTCGGTGCTATGCTTGCTACATTGTTCTTATTGATTATCACCCTTGCGGGTATGGCTGTAGTAGTAGCTAACGCATTGCATAACTCCCCATGGGGGTTCTTCTCCGTATTTGCTACAATTCCAATTGCAATTTTCATTGGTATTTATTTGAAATGGTTGCGTCCTGGTAAAATCCAAGAGGCTACTATCATTGGTGTAGCGTTAATCTTCGTAGGCATTATCTACGGTCCTAACATCGCAGCTAGCGAATATGCTTCTTGGTTCACATACGACTTGCAAACTATTGAAATTATGCTTGCCGTGTATGGTTTCTTTGCAGCAGCATTGCCAGTATGGTTATTGCTCGCTCCTCGTGATTATTTGTCTACATACCTTAAAATCGGTACAATTGGCGCCTTGGCTCTCGGTATTATCATCGTAATGCCTGAAATCCAAATGCCAGCTGTTACTCCTTATATCTGGGGTGGCGGTCCTGTATTGAAAGGTTCTGTATTCCCTTACATCTTCATTACTATTGCATGTGGTGCGTTATCTGGTTTCCATACTGTTATTGCAACTGGTACAACACCTAAAATGCTTACTAATGAAAGAGAAATCTTACCTATCGGTT
>OGJC01001224.1_pt1 | contig 10522 bp, 10 predicted proteins | sample 1571941 | NCBI WGS metagenome assembly OGJC01 (sample SAMEA2582100, study PRJEB24529) | metagenome | biome: Human gut stool | place: China | collected 2011 | reverse complement strand
CCGCACGTACGGATCTGTGAGGGGCTAAGATTGAGAGGTCTTAGTCTACTCGACTATCAAACACAGTGAGGTCAAGAAACAAGGCGAAGCCGATACGCCGTAGGGCAGTTCTTGACGGAGCGTTCACAGTTCATTAACAGAAAAAATTATCCAAGGGATATGAGATGGCACAGCTATTTCATATCCCTTGTTTACTGTATTTTGGGGTTTTAGGGGGAACCCCTGACCCAGAGAACTTTTGTCAAAAAGTGTACTGGGCTACACTTCTGTATAAACAGAATAAAATGTTAAAAATATAACAATCTCTATTGAGAATATAACATCACTGTGCTATAATATATATAACAGATATGAAAGGACGTGATTACCGCATTTACAATGTCATATGACGCAAGTGTGAAATGTAAAAAACAGGATGTAAAGGGACTGATTCACCATAACGCAAGGGAGGTAGATATGCAGAATGATATAAATTTGAATCATTTTAACGAATGTATTGACAGTGATAGAACAATGTATAATCGTACATATTTCTATAATCAGAAGAAAAAATGTTTTGAGGAATGTACGGACGTTAAGCAGATTTATGATTCTCTGGATAAAAGACTTAAATGTGTAAAAAGACCACTGAGAAAAGATGCCGTTGTTCTTCGGTCAATGGTACTGCAACTTGACCCGAAATGGTATGAAGAGCATTACAGCGAACAGGAAAGATTATATTCTTATGATTGTATGATTGACTGGGTTTGTGACACTTTCGGAGAAAATAATATCATCAGTTTTTCCATTCACGAAGATGAGACAAATCCGCATATTCATGTTTCTTTTTGTCCCGTCACTTCTGACGGAAGACTTTCCCAGAAAGATTTTATTGATAAGTTCAAATTGAAACAGCAACACCAGTCTTTAAGAAAATATATGCTTGAACGGGGATTTGACATTGAGTTAGAAAACCGTAAATCAGGGGATTACACACGCCGACTGAGTGTTGAAGAATACAAGGACTTGGCAGAACTGAGAGCTGAACAGGAATTATTAGATTCTTCGTTCCGTTACAACGTACAGAGGGATAAAGAACTGCAATGCAAAGAAACTGACCTCTCCTGTCGTGAAGAAACGCTCAGGCAAAAAGAGACAGAGTTTGCAGATCGTGTGCAGGATTTTCTTATTGAATCAGAAAGCATCCGTCAAAGCCTTATGGAGATGGCGAACGAATACTGGGCGAAGCCAGATGAAGAAAATTCTCTGGTAAAATTTGTAAAGAAATGCTCTAGCCATGGTACTTCTCTTTATGACATTTATCTGAGACAGCAAAAAGCCGAAAAGGAACAGGCTGATAAAAGAATGGTAAAGCAGAAAGAACAGTTGGAACATTTCAAGGAAATTACAAGAAAATCATATTACAACGATTATAATAACTCTTTTCAGTTATCCTGAATGAATTAATATTTTGACACGCTCTAGTAAAACAGGGCGTGTTTTTTGTTTATAAAAATTTTATATTTACAAAAAAGACTCATAAATGAGTTGATTTTCCGAAAGTGAATTTTGGTGGAATTGACTTATAAAAATAATGTGTTATCTTTCAGTTATCAGACAAAAGAGCAAATTAATACAAAGAAAAAGTCTTTATTTTTGTAGCTTTTTGAATCTGAAATAAATTAATTTTTAAGGAGGACCAAATTATGAACGGTCTTAAAAGTTTTATGAAATTTGACTGGGATGATTTCGCAGCCGAAAAGGAATTTACGGTAAAATCAACTTCCGACTGGACTGATTACAATACAAAAGAAAAGTTGGGAACAAAAATTGAAGTTGTTATTTCAAAAGATGATACAACTTATCCTGGGAAAAAAGGAAATGAAGTCTCAAACATTTTCGAGACACTTTTCTTTAAGGTAAAGAAAGAGGTTGACGTTTCGCCAAAGAAAAAGGTTGTGCCAGTCAATCCAACAGTGACAGCATACGGAATGGATAAAGCAGGAAATTTCAGTTCGTTTTTGAACTGTCTGTCCATCACCTGTGAAGACATTTCTATTCTGTAATATCCAACCTATTTTATTCTTTTCCCCTCATTCTTGCTTTTCCCTTGTTCTTGACACTCATCCATCTTTTCTTGACTGTATGCAGTGTTCTTAACAAAAAAAGGTACGGTGTCGGTGCCAATATTGATAAAATCCTTTATTTCTGCGACGTTGGGCTTGTTCTACGTCGCAGAAATAAAAAGTGCCACGGTGCCAGAAAACAGAAAAACACTGATAAATGAGAGGGCAAAATCACAAAATTGGAACCAAATACAGAAAGGGTGATTGAACTATGAAGAAAAAAGCTTCCAGTTCTTCCACTGCGAAATATAAAAACATGATGTACACTCAGCAGATGGAACATCTTCCTTTTCGCACACGTGAGGAATTAGAAGAAAGAATCAAGACAAAACTCGCCCCTAAAAAATATGCAATCAGTGAAGTACATGACAAAGACATTGATGAAGACGGAAATCCCGTTAAAGAACATATTCATGTTATGCTGTGTTTTCAAAATGCACGTTCATTGAAAAATGTAGCATCTATTTTAGGAGATAAACCACAGTATCTTGAAAAGTGGGATGAACGGGCGAACAATGGATTTGCTTATTTAGTCCACGCAACCAGTGGGGCGAAAGTAAAAGCACAGTATTCTCCTGAAAAGGTCTTGGCAAATTTTCCTTATGCGGAAGAATTGAAGAAACAGACATTAGAAGTATTAAAGAAAAAGAGCAGACAGAAAATTGATGTGCTTTTGGATGCTTATTACAACGAAGAAATGATCCTTGACGAACTGGAACAGGAACTGACAGGGGCACAATACGGAAGATATAAAAAACAGATTGACACTATCACAAGTAAAATTCTGGAACGCCATGCCGACATCTGGAGACAGGATATGTTAAAAAATAACCGTAGGGTTAAGGTAATCTGGATTTACGGAGCTGCAGGCACAGGGAAAACAAGTCTCGCTAGATCGATTGCGAAGCAGGACGGGCGGGCATATTACGTTTCAGGTTCCAGCAGGGATGTATTTCAGAGTTATAACGGAGAACATATTTTAATTCTGGATGAACTTCGTAGTAACGTTATTCCATATCACGATTTGCTTCGGATTCTTGACCCGTTTGGAAATCAAGAGCGTATCATGGCACCTGCAAGGTATTCTGATAAATCGTTAGCCTGTGACCTGATTATTATTACAACGCCATTCAATCCAGTGGATTTTTATGATGAAATTTTTGATGATATTAATACAGTAGATTCTTTGGAACAGTTGGTAAGAAGAATCACCATCACATTATATGTAAATAGTGATTCTATTTCCGCTGTTAGATATTGTCAGGAAAGAAGACATTATTATGCTGTTCCTGATGCAGAATGTGACAATCCATATTCTCAGAAAAATCGACCTGATTCGGAAATTGATGTTCTGGAAGAATTTAACCAGATGTTTAAATAAATTTGTACCTTGACAAGTTAATAAGGAGTAACCGCCATGATAAAATCAGGAAATGGCAGTCTCTCCGAAAGTGAAACTTTACGCCAAGCTATGGATTGTGGTATACTCAATCTGGAAGAAATCTCTGAGCGTGTTCAGCAGATGAAAAGACAGGAAATTCTCGCAAAACATTCTTATTGGTGTAATACGGACGGTTTATGGATGACACGTTTTCCAGACAAACAAAAAGGACGTATAACTCGCAAAAGGAAGAAGAAAGAAGACCTTGAAGACCTCATCATTGAATATTACGAAAAACTCAGAGAGAAAATCTATATCAAAGATGTATTTGAAGAATGGATAAATTCCAAAAGAGATTATGGAGAAATCCAACCACAGTCCTATGACAGATATTGTACAGACTATAAACGATTTTTTTCAGAAAAACTTCCAATTTGCAAGAAAGAGTTTTCTGACATTACAGAGGATGATTTAACGGATTTCATTAAATCTACCATCCACAATTTAGGTTTGACTAAAAAATCTTATGCAGGTTTGAGGACTTTAGTCCGAGGTATCTTTAAATACGGTAAGGATAAAAAATACACTAGCCTTAGCATGACACAATTTTTCGGAGATTTGGAACTGCCAAATAATATCTTTGAAAAAAGAATCATTAACAAGGAAACCGAAGTGTTTAATGAAGATGAAATCCCAGTCGTTATAAGTTACCTCAGAAACCATGCAGACATCTGGAATCTTGGACTGCTTTTGCAGTTTCAGACAGGTATGCGTATTGGTGAAATCTCAGCTTTAAAGCGTGAAGATATTCAACAGAACGGAACACTTTTAGTACATCGAACGGAAGTCAAATGTAAAGATGAATCTGGAAAATGGACAGTTTATGTGAAAGATACATCTAAAACAGATGCAGGAAATCGCACTATCATCTTACCAGACAATGCAAAGTGGACATTAGACGAAATATTAAAGCTGAATCCTCACGGGGAATATCTTTTTATGAACCGTGGAAAGCGTATAAGGGAAAATACTTTTAATAAACGTCTTTCAAGGGTCTGTGAGGAACTGAGGATTGGACATCGTACATCCCATAAAATCAGAAAAACTTACGGAACAACACTTTTAGATTGCGGAGTGAATGAAAGTACAGTGTCGGAGCAACTCGGACACACTGACATAGCCACAACCCGGAAATACTATTATTTCAGCAACAAAAATACAGAAACTAAATTGAAGCAGATTAACAATGCTGTTAATTTCTAGCACAATAAACACAGGGTACCAGAGGGTACCAAAAATAAGAGTTCGGAATAGACGAAAAGCCTTGATTTATGAGGATTTTTCAGGGATGAACATGGAGTTCGATTCTCTCATCCCCTGTTACAAAAAAACCGCGTGTTTACGCGGTTTTTTTGTACCGTATTGTATACTAGTGTGCTGTATCATTCATATTTCGCATAATGACTTGCCTGAATTCCACTCTACTGCGTTGTCGTCAATCGACGATGCCACCGCATCGCCTCACTCCGCCGCCTTGCAGACTGAAAATTCATTCTGTGTCATTATGCTGAAAGTGAATGAGACAGTACACTAGATTTTAAAGGATATTAGGTTATGATAAAATATGATTGGATTCGTTCGAATAGAAAAACAATGAGCATTCAGATTAAGACAGATGGAAAAGTAATTGTGCGGACACCATATGGCATTTCCAAATATCAAGTGCAGATGTTTATCGAGGAGAAGAAACAGTGGATAGAAAAACATTTGAAAGAGATTTCAGAAAGACAGATGAGCAATAAGATTCTTTCAGAAGAGGAAAGGCTGAAGGGAGTTCAAAAAGCTTTGTGTGTGATTCCGGAACGTGTAGAGTATTTTGCAGAGATGATGAATGTTACTTATGGGAGAATTACGATACGAGAACAGAAAACAAGATGGGGAAGCTGCAGTAGCAAGGGCAATTTGAATTTTAACTGGAAACTTGTACTTATGCCAGAAGAGGTGTTAGATTATGTGGTTGTACATGAACTGGCACATCGGAAGGAGATGAACCATTCAGAAAGATTTTGGAATCATGTTGAGAAGGTTTTACCGGATTATCAGGCAAGGAGAAAACTGTTGAGAGAGTTGGAACACAGACATTTGTAAGTGACAGGAAGAGTAAGAGTGTAATCTTAGCAAAATCTTAATTAAAAATAAAGAATCTATAAAATAGTATTTGACATTCATGTACAATATTGTTATCATAGATTTAGACAAAAAATATTAATGGATTGTTACTGCTCGGCAGGCAAAACCAAGTCTGGTAGATTATGATGATTGATCTGCTTTGATTTGGTTTTTTATTTTTTAGGAGTCTTTTTATGGAGATTGTCAAAATAATTAATAACAATATCGTAAGTGCATTAGATGATGAGAATAAAGAAATTGTAGTAATGGGAAAAGGACTTGGTTTCCATACAAAGGCAGGTCAGAAGATACCAGAAGAGAGAATTGAGAAGATTTTTCGATTGAATGATGAAAGTGAGATTGGAAAGTTCAAGGAGCTCTTAGAAGCGATGCCATTAGAGCATATACAGACTTCTGTGGAAATCATAGATTATGCCAAGAGTGTTTTGAAGAGGCGAATCAACCAGAACATTTATATTACATTAACTGATCATATCAATTTTGCAATTACAAGAGTAAAGGATGGAATGGAATTTCCTAATCCACTTTTGTGGGAAGTGAAGAGTTTTTATCCAAGTGAATATCTGATTGGAGAATATGCAATCGCTTTGATTCGCAAGGATTTAGGAATCGAATTTAAGACAGATGAGGCGGCTTCAATTGCACTTCATATTGTGAATGCAGAATATGATTCCGATATGAGTAATACAATGAGAATAACTACAACTATTCGTGAGGTATTAAGTATTATTGAGAATTTTTTTGGAATGAAGCTAGATGAGGAAAGCCTTCATTATTCACGTTTGGTAACACATCTGAAGTTTTTGGTACAAAGAATTTTTTCGAATCAGATGCTGGATGATGGAGAGACTGAGCTCTCTTTAATGATTCAGAAAATGTATCCGCATGAGTATGAATGCAGTAAAAAGGTTGTAGACTATATAAAAAATAAATATCAGAATTACACGATCTCTCAAGATGAGATGACGTATCTTGCAGTCCATATTAGAAGAATTTATATAGAACTTCATAAATTGGAAGAAAGCAAGCAATAGAAAGGAGAAGAGATGTTAAACGCATTAAAAGGGAAATTAGGATTTGGAAAAAAAGAAGGAGAAGTGATTGGATCGCCGATCGAAGGGAAAGCAGTTGCAATTTCTGAAGTAAGTGATCCGACATTTGGTCAGGAAATTCTTGGAAAAGGAATGGCTGTCATTCCAACAGTGGGTAAAGTGGTAGCCCCTGTTGATGGAAGAATTGAGATGATTTTCGATACGAAGCATGCAATTTCTATGAAGACAGCAGGAGGAGCAGAACTTTTGATTCATATAGGGCTTGACACTGTGAATTTAAAAGGAGAGCCGTTTACAGCACATGTTTCAGCAGGACAGGAGGTAAAAGCAGGTGATTTGATGCTTGAATTTGATATCGAAGCAATCAAAGCAGCCGGTCTTGAAATAATTTCTCCAGTTGTAGTCTGCAATACACCGGATTACAAAGAGGTGAAAGTAGAAGCTGGAAAACATGTAAAAGTTTTAGATGAAGTCATGACATTAGTAAAATAGGTATTTAAGTCTGCAGAGCGGACTTTTATATAAGTGAAGATAACTCATAAAAGATTGAGAGAAAAGGAGGAGAAAAATTATGATGAAATATCTTCAAAAATTAGGGAAATCCCTAATGCTTCCAGTTGCTGTATTGCCAGTATGTAGTATTTTAATGGGAATCGGTTATTGGATTGACCCTACAGGTTGGGGAGCTAACAGCGCAATTGCTGCTTTCTTAATCAAAGCAGGCGGATCTATCATTGACAACATGGGTATCTTATTTGCTATCGGTGTTGGTGTTGGTATGTCAGAGGATAATGACGGAACAGGTGGTCTTGCAGCACTTGTATCATGGTTGATGATCACAACATTATTATCACCAGCAGTAGTTGGTATGTTAAAAGGTATTCCGGTAGAAGAAGTAGCTCCGGCATTCGGAAAAATCGCAACACAGTTTACAGGTATCTTAGCAGGTTTGATCGGTTCAACTTGCTACAACAAATTTAAAGGAACAAAGCTTCCTTCAGCGCTTGCTTTCTTCAGTGGAAAGAGATCTGTTGCTATCGTTACAGCAGGAATGTCAATCGTGGCAGCACTTATCCTGTTCTTCGCATGGCCAGCAATCTTCGGCGCATTAGTATCATTTGGTGAGATGATCATGGGTGCAGGTGCAATCGGTGCAGGTATCTACGGATTCTTCAACAGATTATTAATCCCATTCGGATTACACCACGCATTGAACTCTGTATTCTGGTTTGACATTGCTGGTATCGATGATATCGGTAAATTCTGGGGACAGATTGAAGGTGGAGTAAAAGGTGTAACAGGTATGTACCAGGCTGGATTCTTCCCAGTTATGATGTTTGGTCTTCCAGCAGGTGCTTTGGCTATGTACCACACAGCAAAAGAAAACAAGAAAAAAGTTGCAGCAGGTCTTTTGGGTGCAGCAGCATTATCTGCTTTCTTTACAGGTGTTACAGAACCATTGGAATTTGCTTTCATGTTCCTTGCACCAGGACTTTACGTAGTACACGCATTGTTAACAGGTATTACAGTAGCAGTTGTTGCAGCTCTTCCAGTTAGAGCAGGATTTAACTTTAGTGCCGGTTTCGTTGACTGGTTCTTGAGCTTCAAAGCTCCTATGGCATTGAATCCGATCTACTTATTAGGAATTGGTCTTATCGTAGCTGTTATTTACTATGTTGTATTTAGAATCGTAATCGTGAAATTTAACCTGAAAACACCGGGTAGAGAAGACGATGATGATGAAACAAAAGTTGTTTTAGCAAACGATAACTTCACAGAAGTTGCAAGAATCGTATTAGAAGGTATCGGCGGAAAAGAAAACGTTACTTCTATCGACAACTGTATTACAAGACTTCGTCTTGAAATCAAAGACTATACAAAAGTAGATGAGAAGAAAATCAAATCTGCAGGTGTAGCAGGTGTAATTCGTCCAGGAAAAACAAGCGTACAGGTTATCATTGGTACACAGGTACAGCATGTAGCAGACGAATTCAAAAAATTATGTAAATAGTTAATGTGTAGATAACTACATAAAAATAATAAGGAGATGCATATCATGCATCTCCTTATTTCTAAACAGGAGGAATTATGAAATATACAGTAAAGAAAATTTGTGAAAAATCAGATATAAAAAAATGCGAAAATTTTGTTATTGATAAATACATGTGGAACAGTACACAAGAGCCAAAAACATATGGATGGCTTGGATATTTGGAGAATAAAGGTTTTTTTGTGAAGATAGTATGTGAAGAACAAAATCCGAAAAGGACTAAAACAGAGCATAGAGAGCGAGTTTGTGATGATAGTGCGGTGGAAGTATTTATGTCATTTGTAGAAGAGGGAGAGACATTAACAAACGATTCCATGTATATCAATTTTGAGATAAATTCAAATGGAGCGCTTTTTGCAAAATATGGCAAGGGACGTAAGAATCGACAGTTCATTGCAGAGGATGTAGTATCGGAAACAGAAATTCAAGCAGACATAAAAGAAGACTATTGGACTGTGGAATTTGTGATTCCAGAATCTTTCTTGAAAAAAATCTGCGATTTAGAAGCTATTAAATCTGGAAAAATCTTTTATTGTAATTTTTATAAGATTTCAGAGGACCCGGAAATTGAACACTATGGAGCATATGCCCCAATAGGCAGCGAAACACCGAATTTTCATCTTCCGGTATTTTTCGCAGAGGCAATTGTCGAATAGAAGAGCGAAACTATGAGAGATTATATTTTAGAATGCTGTGTAGATTCAGTAGAATCTGCAATTGAGGCGAAAAAGGGTGGCGCAAATCGTATCGAGCTGTGCAGTGGACTTGTAATTGGAGGACTGTCTCCGTCAAAAGCATTGTTTGAAGCGGTTCGTGAAAACGTAGATATCCGCATTCATACGTTGCTGAGATCAAGGTTTGGAGACTTTTGTTATACAAATTATGAACATGAACTATTAAAAAAAGAAGTTAGAATGTTTCGGGAACTTGGAGCAGATGGAGTTGTCATCGGCACATTGAGACCAGATGGTTCACTTCATACAGAGCAGATGAAGGAGTTGATTGAAGAGGCAGGCGATATGTCGATTACACTTCATAGGGCGTTTGATATGTGCAAAGATCCATTTGCGACGTTGGAACAGGCAAAACGGCTTGGAATTCATACCATTTTGACCTCAGGACAGAAAAATAATTGTGTAGAGGGAATAGAACTGCTTAAAAAGCTGGTAGAACAGGCGGAAGGGAAATTAGATATATTAATCGCGGGCGGCGTTGATGGAAACGTCATTCCAAAACTTTATCAAGAGACGGGAAGTCATACGTATCATATGTCCGGGAAAGTGACTTTGAACAGCGAAATGAAGTATCGAAAAGAAGATGTAAGTATGGGAATTGCATCTATGAGTGAATATGAAATTTGGAGAACAAGCGCGGAAAGAATAAAAAAAGCCAGGGAAGTTTTAGAAGCATTATAAAAACACTGCTCAACTATTTACGGTTGAGCAGTGTTTTTAGGTACAGGGGATGAGAGAATCGAACTCCCACCAAAAGTTTTGGAGACTCCTATCATACCATTTGACCAATCCCCTATGTGGAATATTGTTTATATTTTATATAATGTATAATAATACAAATGGGGGCTGCTTGTCAATGGTTTTAAAGGTATTTACATAGCCTTTACAATAGCAGATGGGATAGAATGAACAGGAATGTCTGATGAGAGCAAAGATTTTATTTCAGGTCAATCTTTTAAGGAAAGTAGATAAGAAATGATAGCTATGGGAAGACAAATTGTGCCAATTGT
>OGJC01001219.1_pt1 | contig 10619 bp, 8 predicted proteins | sample 1571941 | NCBI WGS metagenome assembly OGJC01 (sample SAMEA2582100, study PRJEB24529) | metagenome | biome: Human gut stool | place: China | collected 2011 | reverse complement strand
GGGGCGGCTGGGGATGTGGGGACAGGGCATTCATAACAGGTATGGCAAAAATTTATGTTATCCTGTTATTGACAGCAGGGAGATGTGATTTTTTGGATGTAATTTATTCGGTTTATATGGTTATACATTAGGGGAAATATATGGTAGAATGGCCATATGGATTTTGATTTAGAGAAGGTTAAGCATGTTTGAATGAAGCTGACAGTAACTTGGAATTTGCTGTAGGCGCATAAAATTATGGATGAATACGAGGAGATAGAAAGATGGATAAAAGAGCGGATAGAGGAATGTCCGGTAAAATGGCTGGAAAGACGGTTAAAAGAGTGGGGACAGATTCGGGTACAGGAAGCAGGAAAGGCGTAAAGAGAGATAAGGGCGGAGTGAGAGACAGGGTGAGAGACAACGTGAAGGACGGAGTGAAAGACAGGGTGAGAGACAACGTGAAGGACAGAATGAAAGACAATATAAAAGACAACATAAAAGACAGTAAACACAAGGTGAGGGACGGAGAAGGTAAAAATGGTGCAGGCGAGAGCGGGAAACGGTTTGATGGGTATGAGGGCGCATTTTCCAGGCAGCGCAGTGGAGAAAAACGCAGGGATGGCAGCTCACCAAGGGTACGCAAAGGGGTGGAAGGATTGTCAGTCTCTAAAAAACAAAATGGAGGGGCTCTTAATGCTGAAAAGCGGAGAGAGGATTCCAAAAGAGGAGGCTCATATGGGGGACGGGGAAGCAGACGGAGCAACAGTATCTGTCCGGTGCTGAATCTGTGCGGAGGCTGCCAGCTGCTGGATATGGAGTATGCCAAGCAGCTTGCGTTCAAACAGAAGCAGGCGGAAGAACTGCTAAAAGGACTCTGTCCTGTAAAGCCTATTATAGGCATGAAGGATCCCTTTCATTACCGCAATAAGGTACATGCTGTATTTGACAGGGACAAAAGAGGAAATATCATTTCCGGAATATATGAAGAAAATACACACCATGTAATTCCTGTGGAGAAGTGCCTTATAGAGGACCAGAAAGCAGATGAAATCATCGGTACTATACGCGGAATGCTCAAATCTTTTAAAATCCGGACCTATGATGAGGATACGGGCTTTGGGCTTCTCAGACATGTTTTAATCCGCAAGGGGTTTTCCACAGGGGAAATTATGGTAGTTCTGGTTACAGCATCTCCGGTGTTTCCGTCTAAGAATAACTTTGTTAAGGCTTTGCGGGAGAAACATCCGGAAATTACCACCATCCTCCAGAATATTAACGGAAGAGGAACAAGCATGGTTCTGGGGGATAAGGAGCATGTACTGTATGGCAAGGGATATATTGTGGACGAGCTGTGCGGATGCCGGTTCCGTATATCATCAAAGTCATTTTATCAGGTGAATCCGGTGCAGACGGAAATTCTTTATGAAAAGGCATTGTCACTGGCCGGTCTTACCGGGCAGGAACTGGTGGTGGATGCGTATTGCGGTATCGGAACCATTGGGATTATAGCAAGTAAGGCGGCCGGGAAGATTATTGGCGTGGAACTGAATCAGGATGCAGTCAGGGATGCTGTTAATAATGCGAAGATGAACGGAATTGAGAATATCCGCTTTTATTGCAATGATGCAGGACGTTTTCTGGTGAATATGGCTGAACAGGGTGAGAAAGCGGATGTGGTTATCATGGACCCTCCCAGAAGCGGAAGTACGGAGGAGTTTATGGACGCCGTAGGGAAGCTGGGAGCCGAGAAGGTGGTGTATGTGTCGTGTAATCCGGAGACGCTGGCCAGGGATGTAAGGTATATGAAGAAAATGGGGTATCGGGCGGCGGAGGCTTGGTTGGTGGATATGTTTCCGGGGACGGTGCATACGGAAAGTATTGTCCTGTTGCAAAAGAGTGTTAAATGATGATTAGGTGAGATTGGATAGTTGCCGTGTGGTGAGGCGTGAAGGCTTTTGGCTTTCGCGCCTTTTCCTTATTGATGAAACGAGGTGATGTGTTTTGAAAAATATATATTATATACCTGTGAAAAAAGAGAATATGGAACCGCTGCGTGTGGCGGCATATTGCCGCGTCAGCACTAAGAAAGAGACACAGTTAGCCAGTTTGGCTCATCAAATTACGACATATACAGAACAGATATCAGATCATCCAGGTTGGGTATTTTCAGGAGTATTCTGGGATTGCGGAAGAAGTGGATTAAGGAAAAAAGGCTGTAACGGATTGAAACATATGTTAGAAAGCGCTGCAGAGGGGAAATTCGATTACATAATCACTAAATCAGCAAAACGAGTATCCAGGAATACAGTAGAGCTATTGCAGATTATGAGATATTTGAAAGAAAGGAGTATACAAATGTATTTTGAAATTGAAAATGTGAATTCGTTTGATCCGGATGCAGAAGCGGCAATAACCTTGTCAGGAGCAATGGGGCAAGAAGAAAGCAGAAACTTGAGTGAGAATATTCAGTGGGGGATTAAAAGAAAATTTGAGGAAGGGCTATTTAGCAGCTACAAACATTTTATGGGGTATCGGTGTGTGGAAGGGGAATTGGTAATCGTTCTGGAGCAGGCCGAAATAGTGCGGTTGATTTTTGAGTTATATTTAAAGGGTTACACGTTTTCGCAGATAAAAACACACTTGGAGGAAAGTGGTGTAAAAACGGTAACAGGCAAAACGGTATGGAGGGCAAATGGAATCCAGCAGATGCTAAAGAATGAGAAATATAAGGGAGACATGATGCTTCAGAAAACATTTACGGAGGATTATCTGAATGGTATACGAAAGAAAAATATTGGACAGCGTACCAGATATTATGTGAAAGGAAGTCATCCGGCTATTATTTCTCCGGAGATATTTGATAAGGTGCAGGAGGAAATGCTTAATAGAGCCAGGCTGATTAGAACAGCTAACGGCAATCAGATTAGCAGTGGTAACCGATATAGCAGCAAATACTTGCTTAGTAATTTATTGGTATGTGGGTATTGTGGCGGAGGATTCAGGCGTAGAACGGAGCGTGGGAAGATTGTGTGGAGATGTGGGACAAGGATGGAAAAAGGAAAGGCAGAGTGTGAAAATTCACCTACCTTGAACGATCAAGATGTAAGAGAGATGTTGGGAAAAGTTGTATGTAATGGGGAATATGATGAAAATGTCGTAAAGGATAGAGTGAAGAGAATAGATGTTTATGAGAAGCGGTTGATAATTTGTTATGCTGAAAAAGAGGGATATCAGATATGTGAGTTTGAATAATAGGTAAACGAGGATGTTATGTTGCAGAGGGGAAAATAAACGGAAATGAAGGAATCTTTCAGATGGTAATGGTGAGGGGAGTATGGTAAAATATAGTGAAATGGATATGGAAACTTAAGGAATAGTATAATCATCGAATTTTTTTCGGAGATCTTTTGGCGGGGGAAGAGAAAGTGGAAAAATCTAATATATTGATGTACACAACAGAGGATGGAGTTACCAAAGTTGAAGTTACGTTTGATAACGATACTGTTTGGTTATCGTTAGATCAGATAGCAGATCTATTTCAAAGAAATAAATCCACGATATCCAGACATATTAAAAATATTTTTTTAGAAGGCGAGTTAAGCCGAAATTCAGTTGTTGCAAATTTTGCAACAACTGGTTCCGACGGAAAAAGATATCATGTGGATTTTTATAATCTTGACGTTATTATCTCTGTTGGCTATCGCGTGAAATCTTTGCGAGGAACACAATTCAGAATTTGGGCTACAAATATCTTGAAAGAATATATGATTAAAGGATTTGCGCTGGATGATGAACGATTAAAGAATCTTGGTGGAGGAAATTATTTTGATGAGTTGCTGGCGCGTATCCGGGATATAAGGTCTTCAGAAAAAGTGTTTTGGAGAAAAGTGCTGGAAATTTATGCGACCAGTATTGACTACAATCCGAAGGCGGAGAGTTCCGTACAGTTTTTTAAACAGGTTCAAAACAAGATGCATTGGGCAGCACATAAGCATACAGCGGCAGAGGTGATTTACCAAAGGGCAGATGCAGATAAAGATAATATGGGACTGACTACATGGAGTGGCAAACGTATAAAACTCTCGGATGTAGAAGTGGCGAAAAATTATCTTGATGAAAAAGAGTTGGATGCACTCAATAAAATTGTAACGGCATATTTGGATATTGCAGAGGTACATGCTTTAAATCAGGAACCAATGTATATGAAAGACTGGCTGGAGACGATTGATGATTATCTCAGGATGACCAGACGTGATATATTAACAACAAAGGGGAAAGTAACGCATCAGCAGGCCTTAGAGAAGGCGCATTCGGAGTATGAAAGGTATAAAAGAAATCAGGAATATATATTGTCTCCTGTGGAATGTCATTTTTTAGAGAGTATTGGGGAATTAGATAAGATGGACGGAGAAAATAATTAGTAGGAGACTGACGAATAGTTCCACTAAGGAAAGCTATGTTTTTTGTCATTATTATTGCCCGAGTACTACAATACGAGGTTTGTATAGAATTGTGTCAGAAAAGACAAATGGAAGTACAGTGTAAAATAAGTAGAGATATAGTTATTCAAAAAAATGGTTCTAATACGGGTATAAGCTTTGGAAGTGATGAAGTTCGTGAAGAATGATAGGGACATTAGTTGATAACTATTATTCTGGAGAAATGATTTTCAATGAAAGGGTATACGAATTATTTGGCAGAACATGGTCTATAGTCAACTCCAATTCAAAAAGATGAGATGACTATATTTACACTAAAAGAATATTTATAAACACTATTTATTAATACGGTAGCCGTCGCTTGTGAAGAGCGGCGGTTTTTATGAAGAAAAGAGATTGAAAAATGAGGTGGCATATCCCCGTTTTTTGCTGAATTGCCGCTAGAGAAATCCGATGGCAGTCGGCAAGAGATAGAGGAACAGGAGCATGATGAGAGCCATGGCTACTGTATAGAATAAAGTTTTTGATGCTTATGATATCGAAAATGTTATTGTTGGAAGTAGAAAACAAAGAAAGGACGCGTCTCGAAATTAATCCTCGAATAAAACGAGAGTCGCCAGTTCTGAAAAATCATGTTATAATTTTTAGGAAAACAATCATTTCGAGCGATTCGCAAAAAGGAATTTCGTTAGTATCTAAATATGGATTATATCTGCCTAGTAGAAAAGGGTTGGTTAATTATGTAAGAAGGGTTTTGAGATATTACGTAAGAAAGAGGGGATGAGCTATATGAGAAAAACAGTGGAAGTACCGGCATATCATGAAATGATGCAGGAATTGTTTCAGGCCATAAAAGAATTAGGTGGGTCGGGAACGATACAAGAGATTGATGATAAAACGATTGAAATATTAGGTTTATCTCCAGAAGTATTAACAATTATGCATGGTGATACCAGTAAATCAGAAGTCGAATATAGGTTGGCGTGGACAAGAACATATATGAAAAAGGTTGGAATTTTAGAGAATTCTGCACGTGGAGTATGGGCGCTAACTACGGTAGGCCGTGAATTACAGGAAATAAATTCGGATGAAATTGTTAAAAAGGTTCGTGAAATGACCTTATTAAAGATGAAAGATACGAAAGAGATAAGTCTTGAGGATCATAATTTAGAAAATGACGGCGTTGATACACCAGATGAAATCCAGACATGGCGCGAAAAACTCAAAAATGTATTAAAAAATTTAAAACCGGATGCATTTGAACGTTTAACACAACGATTATTAAGAGAGTCTGGATTTACACAAGTAAAAGTTACGGGAAAGACTGGGGATGGTGGAATTGATGGAATGGGAATAATAAAATTGAATGGAATAATTAGCTTCCATATGCTTTTTCAGTGTAAAAGATATACAGGAAGTGTGTCTGCTGGTGAAATTCGGGATTTTAGAGGAGCTATGCAGGGAAGGGCTGATAAAGGCCTGTTTATTACAACCGGTAAGTTTTCTGCGCCTGCAATTGAAGAGGCCAATAGACCTGGAGCTACTCCGATTGATTTAGTTGATGGGGATGAATTGGTAGAAAAGTTGAGAGAATTACAGTTAGGAGTTGCCCCGGTCAATGACTATGTAATTGATGATGCTTGGTTTTTATCAATTTAGGCCCCGGATTTACTGGTACATCATTTACATAGACAGTATTTATCAACCGGATAGCATCAAGCATTTAATCATAAGCAATATAAAAGGGTAAATATATGAAAAACATACAAAAAAACACAATCCCCAAACACAGAAAACTCCATCTGATATTCAGATTCCTCCAGGGCTCCAAACTCTATTTTGCCGCGGCCGTAGCCGCATCCCTGGTATCAACCATATTAAATGCCCTGACACCGCAGATTTTTCGCTTCAGCATTGATGAGGTGCTCAGTGGAAGCAGCGGAACCATCAGCAGCAGCGGAACCAGCGGAAGTTACCTATCCAGCCACCTCTGGGTTCTGGCGCTGATGATTGTGGCGGTGGCAATCGCCTCCGGGATTTTTACCTACATCAGCCGTACCAATACAGCCAGGGCAGGGGAGAATTTTGCTAAAAATTTGCGGGATACATTATTTATCCATGTGCAGAAGCTTCCCATAAGATGGCATGACAGGAACCAGACAGGGGATATTATCCAGCGGTGTACTTCTGATGTGGAGGTGATACGCGGATTTGTGGTTACCCAGCTTCTGGAGGTGTTCCGCACGGCCTTTCTTGTGCTTACGTCTTTTGTCATGATGTTTTCCATGAATGTGAAGCTTTCCTGCATCGTTCTCCTGTTCGTGCCGGTTGTTGTGGTGTACTCCACTGTGTTTTACCGGCTGATAGCCAAGCGGTTTACCACTGCGGACGAGGCAGAGGGAGAACTTTCCACGGTCGTGCAGGAGAATGCAACAGGAGTGCGCGTGGTGCGGGCATTCGGACGGGAACAATTTGAGATGGAGCGGTTTGACAAGAAGAATAATGCCTTTGCCAAGCTGTGGATTCGTCTGGGGACGTTATCAGGACTGTATTGGGGGATTGGGGATCTGATAACGGGGCTGCAGGTGATTGCGGTTATTATTTTCGGAGTGGTGGAAGCTGTGAATGGTTCCATATCGGTTGGTGAATTTGTGGCGTTTGCGGCTTACAATTCAACGCTGGTGTGGCCAATCCGCGGTCTTGGGCGTATTCTTTCTGATATGAGCAAGGCTGGCGTTTCGTTTGAACGTGTGGATTATATCATACGCTCCCAGGAAGAAGCCTATGGAAAGACAGATGAAAAAGGAGGGAAGGAACGCGAACATTCCAGCGGAAAGTATGACATCTCCTTCCAGCATGTATCCTTCGGATATGAGGAAGGAAAGGATGTGCTCCGGGATATTTCATTTACAGTTCCGGAAGGCAGCACCTTTGGGATTCTGGGCGGAACGGGCAGCGGGAAGTCTACGGTAATCCAGCTTCTTTCACGGCTCTATGAGCTGGAGGAAAACAGGGGAAGCATCTGTATTGGCGGCAGAGCTGTTAAGGACATCCCCATTGAGGAGCTCAGGAGAAATATAGGAATGGTATTGCAGGAACCCTTTTTGTATTCCAGGACAATCCGGGAAAATATAGCGGCTTCCGTACCAGGCGCGTCTCTGGAGGAGATTCGGTACGCGGCTCAGATTGCGTGTATTGACGACGCCATTATGAGTTTTCCGGATGGATATGACACTCTTGTAGGGGAACGGGGAGTTACTTTGTCGGGAGGGCAGAAGCAGAGGATTGCTATTGCCAGAATGCTGCTTCGGAAAGCTCCCATTATGGTGTTTGACGATTCCTTATCAGCAGTGGATTCCCAGACAGATTACCGCATCCGCTGCGCGCTGAAGGAACATATGAGGGAGGCTACGGTTATTCTGATATCCCACAGAGTGACATCTCTTATGGGCGCGGATGAAATCCTGGTACTGAATCAGGGAAAAATAGAAGAACGCGGAACCCACGGGGAACTGATACGGAGAAATGGAATCTATCGCAGGATTTATGAAATACAGATGAGCCGTGATGACAGAGACCTGATGGGACAGGATGAAAAGGATAAAAAGAATAAAAAGGATAAGAAGAGTAAAGAGGATAAGAAGAAAGAGGATAAGATGGATGGGGGGATAATCAATGGCAGCATATGAAGAACAGGAGTATAACAATCCCTTCAGCTTCCGCATATGGATGAAGCTGTTTCCGTTTTTCAAGCCGTATAAGAAGTTTTTCGCAATTACGCTGGGTCTTAATATTCTGCTTGCGGGAGTGGATATCCTTGTGCCTCTGTTCCAGAGCTATGCCATTGACACATTCATTATCCCGGACCGTTTGGATGGGCTTGGAGTATTTACCCTGGTTTATATTTCTGTTATTGTGGCCCAGACTGTCTGCGTGTATGTGTCGGTTCACGCGGCTACATCCATAGAGATGAATGTGGGAAAGGATTTAAAGAGAGCGCAGTTTAAACATTTGCAGACCTTGTCGTTTTCCTACTATAATACGACTCCGGTGGGATATATCCACGCCCGGGTGATGAGTGATACTTTGAGGATTGCGGGGATGATAGCCTGGGGCCTGGTGGATATGTTCTGGGCCCTGATTTATGTGGTCAGTGTGTTTGTGATTATGTTTATGCTGAACGCGCAGCTGGCATTTATCATCACCATGATTGTTCCGTGTATTGCCCTTTTGACCGTGTATTTCCAGAATCGGATTCTGAAATGGAACCGGAAGGTGAGGCGGATCAATTCCCAGATTACCAGCGCCTACAATGAAGGCATTACCGGGGTTAAGACGTCAAAGAGTATGGTCATTGAATCGGACAATGAAAAACGCTTCTTTGAAAAGACATCGGATATGCATCAGGCGGCGATCCGTTCGGCTAAGCTGAATGCGGTCTATATTCCGGCTATTTTGTTTTTCAGTTCTGTGGCCTCAGCTGTGGTGTTGGCAAAGGGCGGCTATATGGTCCAGGAAAATATCATTAAACTGGGGACGCTGTCTGTATTTATCTCGTATGCGGTTGTTATATTTGAACCCATACAGCAGCTTGCCAGATTGCTGGCGGTGTTGATTTCCAGTCAGGCAAATATTGAGTCTGTCATGGTGGACGGCGTGTTTGTAATGGAGCACAAGCGCATGACCATGATTGATGAAGAAAAAGTATTATATGCCACCCAGAAGGCGGCTGAAAAGCTGATAAACGAAGTGGGGCTGGGCAACACGCAGTGGGGCAGGAAGATTGGAAACCTGGGGCTATAGGAGGAAATGAATGAACGAATTAGTGTTCTTTGAAATACCAAAACAGAATTTAAAGATTCAAATTGTCAAAAAAAGTGATGAGATTTTGGAACAGATAAGGAAAGAATCTGCCGAGACAGCGGTGATGCCGGATGTGGCTCAGTACTACACGGATATTTATTTTCCAAAAGCACCTTCAGACAGGCCCTATACATTTTCCTCCATCGTGCTTTCTTCGGACGGCAAAATGGCCTATGGGGATAATCCCTCCGGACCGCTCATAGCAAAAAATAACTTTCTGGACCCGGACGGCTCCCTGGGGGATTTCTGGGTGCTGAATGTACTGCGGGCCTATGCGGACGGAATCATCATAGGCGCCCGCACCCTGCTCAGTGAACCGGGCATCACCTGCCATGTATATGAGGAACGTCTGACCAGGCAGCGCAGGGAAGTGCTTGGGAAGAAGTACCAGCCCTGCGGCGTGATTGTATCGTTAGACGGTACGGATATTCCCTTTGACCATTATATTTTCGATGTAGACCCAAAGGAAGAGTATAAACTGGTGATAGCCACGTCCCCCAGGGGCGCCGAATACATAATGGCCAATTCCCCGCTGAAGCATCCTGTAATTGGGCCCTTTAAGACAATTGAGGATGTGGATCATGCGGATTTGGGTGAGCTTTACACAGATTTTAACGCGTTCCCGGTTATAGTGACGGGCCAGGGAGAGAACCCCGATACAAAGGTGCTCATGTATGCCCTTAAGAAATGGGGGCTGGAAAAGCTCTGTATCGAGGCGCCGTCCTACTGCACCCATTTGCTGCAGCAGGGAATGCTGGATGAATACTTTATCAATTATTCCATGGTATTTGCGGGCGGCCAAAAATCGCCGGGCTATGCATCGGAATTCGGGCACATGGATCATCCCCACGCAGATTTTCTGACACTGGGAATCCATGAAAGCAATTTCATATTTACCCGTCAGAAAATTCGTTACGGTGTTACAAATGAGACGGATTTGTCGGGATATAAGTACTGATACGGAGTGAGTGTCAGATGGGAGGAACTATGGCAGGTACGGATTTGGTGGTAATCGGCGCAGGACCGGGCGGATATGTGGCCGCAATCAGGGCTGCGCAGCTGGGAATGAAGGTAGTGATTGCAGAAAAGGACGCATGCGGCGGGACCTGTCTGAATTATGGGTGCATTCCCACAAAAGCGCTTTATAAAAATGCCCAGGTAATGGGCTATATGGACCACAGCAGGGAATTTGGAATTGAGATTGACGGATACAGGCTGGATATGGAGCAGGTGCAGGCCCGTAAGAACAAGATTGTAAAGACGCTGACCGGCGGAGTGGAATATCTGCTGAAGTCCAATAAGGTGGCCATTGAGAAGGGCGGCGCTAAAATCATA
>OGJC01001215.1_pt1 | contig 10640 bp, 10 predicted proteins | sample 1571941 | NCBI WGS metagenome assembly OGJC01 (sample SAMEA2582100, study PRJEB24529) | metagenome | biome: Human gut stool | place: China | collected 2011 | reverse complement strand
ATTATCAGGTAATAAATGAAGCTGTAAAGTCAAAACTGGGCGGCCTGCATTCCGCTGAGTTAGTTTTAGTCAGTGTTGATTTTCAGAAAATTGAGGCATGTCAGTCTGCGGGTGATTGGCAACAAAGTGCTGAATTATTGACAGAGGCAGCGCTGCGGCTGGAAAGAGCCGGTGCTGATTTTATAATTATATGTACAAATACAATGCACAAGGTTGTGCCAATGCTTGAAAATAAGATAAAGCTGCCTATTGTTCATATTGCTGACGCCACTGCCGATGCTCTGAATGATAAGCATATCCAAAAGGCAGCACTGTTGGGAACCAAGTATACGCTGCGTGAAGATTTCTATAAGCAGCGGCTGATTGAAAACGGTATTGAAGTTATTATACCTCAGGATGAGGATATTGAAGTAATTAATGATATCATTTTTAATGAATTGTGTTTAGGCATCATTCATGACTCATCAAGAAAAATCTTTCAGCAAATTATTATGAAGTTGTATGAGCAGGGAGCGGAAGGCTTGATTCTTGGCTGTACGGAGATTGGTTTGCTGATTAATCAGTCAGATGCACCGATGCCAGTGTTTGATACGACATTGATTCATGCGCTCAAAGCAGTATCATTAGCTATTTAATAATGATTTAATTCATTTATAGAAAATAAACAGGAGCTGGTATTTAAAGGCTCCTGTTGTTTTTTGGCGATTAACAGTAAGTGAAGCGTGTTATAAAGTATACTTTGTGAAACGCTTTCTTTATTAATATTGTATGCCTGTTTATTACATTTGTAAACCGTTTTTTGACACTTAGAAACAGTTTCTGACCATGTTTGTCTTGTGTCACAAAGTATACTTTATGACACATTTTCTGCTTTTTTGTATATGTTAAGAATGTGAAAATAATGATAAAGGCGGGAGAGATATGTTTCAATCATTAAAAAAACTACTTTTTGTGTGCAGTTTGATTCTATCGTCGTGTGTAGTGCCAATTTATGCGGAATCAGAGAATCCGTTGGTTTATGATCAGACACAGGGAAAATTTCAGGATTTTTTGAATAAACAGTCTGGTGATGTAAAGGTAGTGATGGAAAAAGGATTTACTGAAACGATCAGTATACCGGATACTATTACATCTTTGGAGATTGATTTAGCAGGTCACAGCATTTCAGGTACAATGTATGCCAATGGAATACCACTTACGATCAGCAATGGGCAAACTGGAGTAATCTATGGTGGTTCTCATAATGAGGATATCAATGCCAATCCTAAAATCACATTAAATAATGTTAGATTAAAAGGTAATCTATATGGTGGTGGTTACTCTGATTCGAGTATTTTTTCAGCTGATGTTAATGGTAATGTTACAATTAATTTAAATAGTGTAAGGGTCACTGATGAATTGGAAAACCCATATGGTATGGGTGATGCGTATGAAGTTTATGGCGGCGGCAAAGCTATAAATAATGGACAAGCTAACGTTGAGAGTACACAAGTCTATGTTTCAAATAGCTATACAAGCAGTATTTATGGCGGCGGTTACGCAGAAGGCGGAATAGCTAATGTATCAGGAAAAACATCACTATTTATCACTTTATCAACAAGTTATGGAGATATGGTTGGATGTGGTTATCTTAGAACTAATGATTCTGTTGCTAACTGTGGAAGTGTTGATTTAACAGTAAAGAATAATTATTTCCCGGCAGCTTGGAGTAATTTTCAGGGTGCAATACAATCAGGTTTAATTGTTGGAGGAACATTGAATTATTATGGCAAAAATGATTTACAAGGTATAGTAGAAGGCAATGTTAAAATTAATGTTATAGATACAAAAATATATGGTTATATTATTGGCGGCAGCCTAATTTCAGGAAATGGTGAATCTAGCGTTGGAAGTATTGATTTATCAATTGATGGTGTTAAAAAATTTTATGAACCACGGTTAGAAGGTACTGGTTTAGATTGTATGATTTTTAATGATATATTATGTCTGGATGGTGGCGATGATGACAGTTATGTTAAAGGCGATGTAAGCGCAGTTATAAAAAACAGCGATTTAAGTTCTGTTATCACAAGTGGTACAATTAATGGGGATATATCCCTAGAATTTGCGGATGGGGGTGAAATTGCAGGACTTCAAGGAATAAATAAGATTATACTGGGCGCCCCTTTGCTGATTTCTTCATTTATTCATGAGCCTACACCAATCCAAATAGAATTAAAAGGTAATTGGAAAAATGGTATAAAAGCTCTTACACTTGGTGGCAAAGCTGATAATAGTTTATTTACAGGTAAAAATCTGATCTATGGTGAGGATGAAGTTTCCTATTGGATGACAGACGGCCTTGTGGAAACACCAACTATTGAACCTGAACCTGATCATTCTTCTTCACATTCCGGCGGCAGTACCAGTAGTACGATTATCAAGGGTGAAACTGAAACTACGGTTAAGGTTGATGATAAGACCGGTTCTTTAAGTAGCAGTGTAGTGAAAAAACTCGTTCAGGAGAATGAAAAAGTACCGGTGGTAATTGAAAACAGCGATATGAAAATTACTTATCCAAAAGGAGCATTGGGCGACTTAACTGGTGCATTAAGTGTGAATGTAACGGTGGACGGTAAGGATGAAATAACTAAAAAAGCCGCTGAAAAAGCGGGTGAAGCAGTTATGACGTTAAATTTTAAAGAAGAAAAAATGTTTACTGCTCAGCAGTCAGTTAAAATTGAAATAAAGACTGATACAGAATTAATTGGTAAAACATTGTATTATCAGAAATATGATGAAGAGACTAATCAATTGGTTTTAGTAATGCCAACTGTGGTTAAAAAAGAAGGCTGGCTTGAGGTCTCACAATTAGAAGCTGGCTGCTATGTGCTAAGTGAGACGATTGATCCATACTGGCATAAGACAGTGACTGGCGATTGGTATTATTTTGATGAACAGGGTCAAACGGTAACTGGCTGGCTGGCAGATAACAGTGATTGGTATTATCTCGAAGAAAAGGGTACAATGCATAAGGGCTGGCTGTCGCTTGACGATACATGGTATTGTATGAATGACGCGGGTAAATTGATTAAAGGATGGAACCCACAGGGGTCAATCTGGTACTATCACGATGGTACGGGATCACTTGTTAAAAATCAATGGATCTGGGATGAGGGCGGTTGGTACTATATTGATCATACCGGCAGTATGCTCAGAGATGGTTATACACCAGATGGTTTCCATGTCAATCAATCAGGAGTTTATGATTACTAAATAATAAATAAAGAGTGTTCTGCGCGGACACTCTTTATTATGAATTTTGATTTTCCCTAACACGGTATAAAATTAGTTCACGAATTAAATCAGCAGGCAGCGGTTTTTGATAATCAAGCTGAATTGTATTTTTATTATTAAAGGGAATGCCGTCAAGCATACTCTTGCAATGCTGAATTGCTGCCGGGCTTGAATAAAATCCCAAATGACGTTCATAAGCCGCAAATTGAATGAGATAACCATTCAAGTAGTAAGTGGGAACACTCCAGGAAAGCTTTTCTTCAGCTTGGGGAACCGTTTGAAAAATCAAACTGCGTAAGGTATTTAATATTGCTTGTTTATCCTTGTCAAATTGTTGAATATAAGCAGTTACATCTTTAATTGTAGATTTCATGTTAACGCCCCTTTTATTTATTATAGCACAGTCATAGAGAAGTAAATTAAGAATCTAAGAGGGTGATGCAGTATACCGGAATTCAAATCATGACTTTTAGCTTAAAATAGTGTAGAATAGGGACGTTGGAGGATTTGTTCTATGATAAAACTTGTTATTACGGATATGGATGGCACATTGCTGAATGATAAAAAAGAGGTGCCGGCTGAAATTTATGAGCTGATTTTAAAATTAAAGGAACGCGGTGTTACCTTTGCGGCAGCCAGCGGACGTCAGTATTTCAATCTGCTTGACAGCTTTGCACCCATTCAGAATGATATTTATTATATTGCTGAAAATGGCGCCTATATATTAAATGGCAGCGAGGAACTGTCAGTCAGTGAACTGCCGCATCCATTAATTGAAAAGCTGCTGAGTGTTGCTGAGCGGATTCCAGAAGTATATCCGATTCTGTGCGGTAAAGGCAAGGCTTATGTAACAAGCCGTGAACCAAGGGTCATTGAACAGGTAGAGCCTTATTATAAAAAATATGAAATTATTGATAATCTGCATACCGTAGATTCGGTTATCTTTAAGATAGCTGTGCTTGATTTTATCCATGCGGAAAAGAATGCTTACCCTCATTTCAAAGACTTTGAGGATCAGCTGCAAATCAGTGTATCAGCCCATGAATGGATGGATATCATGGTTAAGGGCGTCAATAAGGGAGAAGCGGTTAAAAAGCTGCAGAAAATTTTAGGTGTCAGCAAAGCGGAAACGATGATTTTCGGTGATTTTTTAAATGATTATGAAATGATGCAGGAATGTGAGTACAGCTATGCTATGGCTAATGCACATCCTAAGCTGAAAGCAGTCTGCAACTATGAATGTCCAAGTAATAATGATAATGGGGTTGTCGATACCATAAAAAAAGTTTTTAATTTATAATAATTCAAAAGCATTGTTTCATACTAAGACTGAGGTGAAACAATGGAACACGAAGAAATCTTAAAATCATTAGATACATTATTAAAAGGCAGTCATATGGGTGTTACTACTTTTTCTGATCTGCTTGAGCATTTACAGGAAAGAAGCCTGCGCGATCAATTCAGAGGTTATGTAAAGCTGTTTGAAAATCATGAAAAAGCTATTACGAAAGCGATCTTGTTTTATCATGGACAGCCGGATACTGAATCAATTAAAATCATGATGGGTGAGGTTATGACGAGCTTAAAGAATTTAATGCTGGTTGGTGACAAGGATGTTTTAAACTCTGCGGCTAAGGCTATTGAAATGGGATTGACGCAGCTGAGAGAGTTTGATGATAAAAACCTTGCGGTTACTGAACAGGTGCGTAAAGATGTGAAGATCATCCATGATGATTATGAAGCGATGAAGCATGAGATTCATAAGGCATTAATGGAAAGAGAATAGAGGGTGCTTCCTGGCGGAGTGCCTTTTTCTATGTTGGTTTATGTTTTTAAAATTAATGATGAAGCATCAATTTCACCGTACGTTTAAATGAACTTGTGATATAATATTTTTAATTGAAAAGAGGAATGACATGAAAACAGAAGAAAGATTTTTAAAGTATGTACAAGTTGATACTGAAAGTGATCCATACAGTGAAACAACGCCTTCCACAATGAAACAGAAAGACCTTGGCAAGCTGTTGGTTGAGGAAATGAAAGCAATTGGGATCGAGGATGCGATGATGGATGAATATGGCCGCGTTTACGGCAGTATTCTAGCGAATACGGATATGGCATGTGAATCAATTGGTTTCATTGCTCATATGGATACATCTCCGGACTGCAGCGGCAAGGATGTTAAGCCGCGCATCGTTAAGAATTATGATGGTTCATTGATTGTGTTGAATGAAGCATTAAAGGTATCAATGGAACCTAAGGAATTCCCGGCTTTGGGACAATATATCGGTGATGATTTAATTGTTACAGATGGTACTACCTTGCTGGGTGCGGATGATAAGGCTGGTGTAGCGGAAATTATGACGATGGCTGAAACATTGCTGACACATCCTGAAATCAAGCATGGCCGCATTGCAATCGCTTTTACATGTGATGAAGAGGTTGGCCGCGGGGCTGATGATTTTGACTTAAAACGCTTTGCTTGTGATTATGCATATACCGTTGACGGCGGCGATATTGACTGCATCGATTATGAGAATTTTAATGCGGCAGCAGCGGTTGTTACCGTACATGGCAAAAGCATTCATCCAGGCAGCTCTAAAAATAAGATGGTTAATGCGATACTGGTTGCTTATGAATTCCATAATTGTTTGAATGTGTTTGAAAATCCAGCGTGTACAGAGGGCTATGATGGGTTTAATCACATGACGGAAATTAATGGCGGCTGTGAAAAAGCTGTAATGCATTATATTATCCGCAATCATGATGAAGAAAAAATGGCACATCAGAAGGCAGAATTTGAGAATGCCCGTGATTTCCTAAACAAGAAATATGGTTATGAGATCATTGAACTTGCCATCAGTGACAGTTATGCCAATATGCGTCAGTGTATTGAAAAAGATATGCGCTGCGTAGATAGGGCGAAAGCGGCTATGCTGAGTCTAGGCATTACGCCTCGTTCAACGGCAATCCGCGGCGGTACGGATGGCGCCCGCTTGACTTATGATGGCTTGAATTGTCCTAATCTTGGTACCGGCGGTGCAAATTATCATGGTAAATATGAATTTGCTTCGATTCAGGCGATGAATAAAATCACGGAGCTTTTAGTGAAGATTGCCAGTGTTGAAGCATAAATAAAGAATCAAACAAGAATACCTGTGGGGGTGGCTGATGAAACAGCTGCCTCTTTTTTGTTATTGTTAGTGTGTTTTTTTATGCACAATTTAATGAATTGTTTAATACTCACTCAATACGCATGAATTTAATTTAATTGCTACAATAGAAACGGATAGAGGTGAGCCAAGTGCAATTAAACAGCAGACAAAGAGAAATTGTTCAGCATATGTTGGCAGCTGATGCACTGCAGTTAGAAAGCTGCATGCGTGATTACAAGATAAGCCGCCGTACCGTATATAAAGATATCGCAGCAATCAGGGCATGGGCCGAAGAATTTGGGGTGAATTTCAAAAGCAGCTCACGCAGCTTATTGGAATTGGAAAATGAAAAGGATGCCGCGCTGGTCAGACATTATCTGCAAGTTATAATCCCCTATTCAACACCGCTCAATCAATTAAGCCGTGCTAATCTTATTCTTGCTCATTTATTGTTTGAAGATGAAGCCTTAACGCTGCAGCAGCTCTGTGATCATATCGGCATCAGCCGCTCCACCTTCTACCGCGATTTAGAGATTGTCAAAGAATGGCTGAATAATTTTGACATCCATCTTGAAATTACTAAAACCAAAGGTGTTGAGCTTGATTGCCGGGAATCAAAATTCAGGGAAGCAATGGTCTTCTTTATTAAACGTAATTTTGATAATTATGATTTACTTGGTATTTTACAGACAAAGCATCCAGATGTGTATTTCAAGAATGAAAAGATTTTGATTTTTGATTTAGTTAAAGAATATTTTAAGGGAATTAATATTCAACAGGTGGTTGATATTGTCTGTAAGATTGAATTTTATCAGGGCTTTCAATTTTTGGATAAGGATAATATCTTCTTGATCTGGATCATTATTATATCTCTGACAAGGATTGAGCATCATTATGCTATTGAAGAAAATGATCACCGCTTTGAAGATGCTGAATGCAGTCAGGAAACCAAAATGCTCGCATTAGGCATTCAAACCATTATTAATCAGCCGATCTATGACAAGGAATATCATTATTTGTTTTTTCATCTTATGACCCTGCGAAATCGTTTTGAATTAATCAAAGAGGATAATTTCGATTTGGATTATAAGATTATGCAGTTCATTGAAGCTGTTTCTTATCGCTTGTGTGTATCCTTGATTACCGATGTGAAATTAATTGAAGGCTTAAAGATACATCTGACAAGCACACTGGATCGCATGAAACTGAAGGTGGTGGAATTAAATCCTTTGAAGGAACAAATCATGGCACGTTATCCTTTAGTGTTTGAAATCTGCAGAGAAGAGCTTAAGAACAGCCGTATTTTTGAACAGAAGATTTCTGAGGATGAAATCAGCTATGTGGTAATTTATATTGCGGCTGCTATGGAACGGGCGAATCAGTCTTGTAAACGGGTTTATGCCGTATGTACGACAGGCAGCGGCAGTGCGGAATTGCTGTTGGCAAATTTACAGAATAAGTTTCCTGATTTGAATGTGTTGGGTACGATTTCAATTCAAAAAGCTATCCATCTTACGCGCAGACAGGCGGATGCCGTTATTTCTACTACTTATTTTCACAATGATGCTATTCCTGTTATTGCGGTAAGTCCGCTTTTGCTGAATGATGATGTTAAATTAATCAGGAAGGAATTGATGATTGAATCCCATGAGGATGAGAATCCTCTGCATGTTCATCTTGAAGAACCGTCTTTCAGTTTTATGGATTCCATGTATCTTCTGACAGATTGTGCAACAGCCTTAGATGAGCTGATCAGTCAGTTATCTTTAAAGCTTGAAAACAATGAGTATACAGGTATGCTGATTCATCTTATGATGCAGATTTATCAATCGGCGGGTGATGAATTGGCAGAAAAAGAAAATCTGAATACTTATGATTTGATGATTTATCAAATTTTAAATAAGCTGTATCAGAAATACAGTAAACGGCCTTCAGTATATGATATTAAATCGATAAAAACATATTTATCAAACAGAAAGGAAACAAATGAAAACCCTATATATTAATGCGAATTTATATGATCCTGCTCATGATATCGATACCGCTGGCAATCTATTGATTGAAGATGGTGTGATTTTAGGAATTAATCAATTTGCTGAGGATGCAGAGATTGTTGATCTTAAGGGGAAATGGCTTTGTCCCAGTATTACGGATATGCATGTTCATTGTTTTAAAGAAATGAGTGATCTTGGATTGGATATGGATGAGATCGGAGTTGATATGCATGTGGGTACACTGGTTGACGCGGGCAGCAGCGGCTGTCGGGATATAGAAGCATTATTGCAGCAGATTGAAGAAGCAGCAACGCAGATTAAAGTTTTTATTAATTATTCATCGGTAGGGCTGACACACGGGAATCAAGAACTTGCTGACTGGTCTTTGATTGATGAAAATGCACTTCGTGAAGTTGTACAGCGCTATCCCGGCATTATTAAGGGTATCAAGCTGAGAGCTAGTGCGAGTGTGGTCGGCAAGCTGGGCATAGAGGTAATTCGAGCCGGTAAGGCATTCGCGAAAGAATTAGGCTTGCCGGTAATGGTTCACATCGGCAATGAACCGCCGCAGCTGGAGGAAGTATTGAATTGTTTGGAAAAGGGAGATATTGTCACTCATATCTTTCATGGCAAGCCAAAAGGAATTTTTGATGAGGAAGGCAGGTTAAAACCGCTTGTTGAGGAGAAATATCGAGAGGGTGTGCTTTTTGATGTGGGTCATGGCGCTGCCAGCTTCAGTTTTGATGTTTGTGAAAAAGCAATCCGCGAAGGTATCAAGCCTTCCTTGATCTCTTCAGACCTGCATAAACGTAATTATCTAAGTAAACTGCATTCTCTGAGTGAGGTGGTCAGCAAGCTTTATGCCTGCGGATTGAGCGAGCGTCAGCTTATTGATGCGATAAGTATACGGCCGGCAGCCTTGTTAGGGCTGCAGAACGGCTTGCAGATTGCTCATCAAGCTGACTTATCGGTGATTGATTTTCAAGCTTGTGAACCGATGATTTTAAAGGACAGCCAAGGTCATGAGCGTCTTTGCCGCAAACAGGTTGTCTTTGAAGCGTTAATCAGATAGGGGGTGGTGTGATGGAGAATTTTAATAATAATCTGATTGATGAAGTGATAAAAGAGCGTTCAGCTGGCTGGCAGGATTTTTCCCAGGAGAATGAGGAACAAATCTGTAAGCTTGGTGAGCGGGTCTTCGCAGCATGTTCAGAATTGGGGATTCCCTTTGATAAAACAGCAGGAATTACCTTTATGACACATTTGACAACTTTATATGAACGGCTGTTCAGAACGCATGAAGTGATTGAAATTGAAGCAGAGCTTTATGATCAGATTGATGAGGATTTAATGAATCTAAGCAGTAAAATCAGTCAGTTGATTGAGCTGCTTCTGAATTGTAAATTAGACCGCAGTGAATGTTTTTTGATTGCTACGCATCTGGGCAGTATGCGCGAGCGAATCAACCAGAATCTAAACGATTAAAAGGAGAAAAGAAATGGAAAAGGTAAAAGTTGTGATTGCTCATCGTATGGGCAAGGGGCAGAATGTGGCCCGCGGTGTAGAAGCGGCAGGCGGTGAAGCAATCGTAATTCCCGGAATGGGAGCGGATATGAAGCTTGGTGATGTAATGAAGGAGGAGCATGCTGATTTTGGCATCAGCTTCTGCGGCGGTGGCGGCGGCGGGGCTTTAGCGGCTCAGAATAAATATCAGTTTAAAGCAATTTATGATCTGCGCAATGTACCAGCGGGTGTTTCAGCGATTAAAAATGGCTATGAGGCTTTAGGCTTTGGTTTTATGGATACGGAAGAATTAGGAAAGGCTTTGACGGAAGCCTATCTGAAATATAGGAAATAAATATGGAAGACAGAGAATTGCTGCAGGAAAAGGATTATGAAATTTCGATTCAGTCATCAGGGAAATCCCGAGAAGAGGTTTATCAGAATTTATTTAAGCAGCTGCGTAATGATATTCACAGCCATATCGAGGGATATCTTGTTGAAATGCATGTTGAGTCAATGAGGCTGGTACATGAAGAAATCGAAAAATTTACGAAAAAGTTTTTATTTTTCTTTCTGCCTGTGGAGCATACTCGTTTCACAGCAACAGCGGTTTTCAGAGTTAGAGTGGTAGAAATACTAAAAGAAAGGGACAATTAATATGCTTGACTTAGTTATTAAATCAATAATAGTAGGTGGTTTGGCAGGGGCCGGA
>OGJC01001213.1_pt1 | contig 10667 bp, 12 predicted proteins | sample 1571941 | NCBI WGS metagenome assembly OGJC01 (sample SAMEA2582100, study PRJEB24529) | metagenome | biome: Human gut stool | place: China | collected 2011 | reverse complement strand
TCGTAAAAATACTGCATGCCCCAAAATTCTAATTCATTCAATCTTTTCTTCTGCAATATGACACCTCCGTGTCATAATTATAAACTGATAAAGTCGATAAATATGCTGGAATTATTTTCCAATTATGATGTTGTCACCAGCAAGCTGCTTGTCAATCTCATTCCTGAAGATTTCGACGATAACATCAATTTGTTCTTGTGACAATTCGGGACATTTAAAGCATAACTGATTTATCAAACTTTTCTCACAATCTTCTAAAAAATCAATCATTTTTATTTCATCCATAATGCTCCCCCCATTTGTTCAAGTATAACATTAAGGTTTATTGAACTTTGTCGAAATCTACAAGAGCAAAAATTTAACCTCTGCTGGCAAGTTAACCCAACGCCAACTGCAGAGCAGCATTTCGCGCATATCGTATAAAAACAATTCATTTTGATCATGGTCTTTATAATATTCATATAGATAATTAAAATCGTCAGGTACATCTACCATAGACATTACCTGTGTTAATCGCTCAAACTTCTGCTCTTTTGATAAATCTTTAAAATTCTCCATAACCCCTCCATGAGTAGTTAGTTATTCTTACTTTATATTCTCTTTTATTATCTCTATTTTGTCAACCATACTAATTGTACAATTTAGTTACGAATAGTGGAGGTTGAAGATATGAATGACTTTTTCAATGTGAAATACGGATCAATAAAAATTAAGCTGAACGATATTGTAAAAGAAAAAGGCATCAGTAATCGTCAGCTTGCGTTTGCTGCTCAGATGCAGCGCTCACAATTAAAAGCATATTTAGATAACAATGTAACAAGATTTGACGCAGACGTCTTAGCTAGATTATGCACAGTGCTTGATTGCCAAATCAGTGACATATTGGAGTTTATACCACCTGAAAATAAATAAAAAAAAGCTCACCCTTAATTAAGAGAGTGAGCCGTTTATAATTATAATCCGAGGATCTGTTTCTTTTTACTATCAAATTCTTCTTGAGTTATGATGCCATCGTCAAGTAAACTCTTATATTTCCTTAATTGTTCAGTTGGATCATCATTTCTAACAAATTCACCTTTACTATCGCTAATTAAATCTGATGATTTTGCATTATCTTCTAGTATAATCGCAAAAGCGCTTAATAAATTTTGTACTGTTTGAAAATAAGAATTATAAATAAATCCACCTTTCTTTGTTGCGCCAGGAAGTATATCTATTGTAATAGATGGTTCTCTCATATTATCCAATGTTAAGACCACTTGCATTTTATTTATATTAACTTTTGTTTTTTTCTTACCAGTTATCCCCCCTACTAAAGCTCCAACACCACCTAAAAGCAAACCACCAGCTACAGCTGCACCTAATCCTCCACCTGTCATGCTATTACCATCTTCCAGATAATCGCAGTCAATTAAGTTTTTATATTCAAAAACTTTAGGATCTTTCTTTTTTCCTTGAGGTATACCGAACAACTTGTTAGCTTCATCAACAAGTAATAAATTATTAATACTTCTAGCAGGCACAAAATTTTCTACTAAATTAGCTTTGTAAAGCAGATAATCATCATATTCGTCAATATCTTTTTTAACATCTTCAACTGTTTTATATTTTGAAATTGTAGTTAAAGGAATGTAACCAGCCTTTAAACCACAATCATTACATAAATAACCTTCTTTTAATTCATACTTGAATGCTAAGCCCCCTAGTTTTTTACCACATAATTCACAAGCGCTTTTATTTCCAAACAATCCCATATAAATACCTCCCATTTAATTACTTTGATTATCCCATATTACAATATTTTTGCAATAAAAAACTGCATTTGCAGTTTCAGAGAGTTGACAAACGCCTAGTTTGTTGGCTCTCTTTTACTTTAGGTTTGATAAATATAATTGGAATCCTATAAATCTTAAGTTTTGTATGATAATTTCACGGATATAAGATGGTGATGCGCCTGTTTTATCTAGGTAGTTTACCATCTTTTTCATATTCATGGATGCGAAAAGAAGTAACACATCATCGGTTACTCGCTTCAACCCTGTATATCTAGTAAATCCCATGCCGTGTTTGCTCTTACCATCCGCAAAGACTCGTTCTATTGTTTCTTTACGTTTTGGATAGATTTTTTTCCATGTATCACTATGACGTATATGGTCTACTGCTTCTTCTCGATAGCTTTCCCATATATGTCTTGTGACTACTTTTTGATGATTCTTACTCTCTGTACAGTTTTTTTGTAGTGGACATCTTTCACAGTCTTTTGGATTTGATTTATATTCTCTATAACCTTCTCTTGTTGTTGTGGTATATTTTAATATTTTTATATTGGGACATAGATAACAGTCAAACTCTTCATCATATACATATTCATATTTCTTATAATACCCATCTTTCGTCATGGGTCTTTTATACGGTAATATTGGTAATTGCCCATTCTCAAATATCATCTTACAGATATGCGGTGTGATATATCCTGCGTCTGCTACGACATACTTCATTTCATGATAGAAGAATTTATTCATCTGTTCATAGATTCCATAGAAGCTTTGTGAATCATGAATGTTTCCTGCAACTATTTCACTGCCTAATATATAGCCATGCTTATCACATGCTGTATTGGCACTATACGCGAAACATCGTTCCTTTTCTCCTTTATGAAAGACTCCGCTTTCAGGGTCATTCTTACTCACTTTCGTATTCTTTCTTTGCGCTTTTGGTTTCCCTTCTTTTAACTCTTTCTTTCCATGTTTTGCTCTATCTTTTGCGATTTCCTCATCCAATTCTTCTTGATATTCTCGCACTGCTGTTTTCAGGTCTTCTTTTGTATACTTGTTTTTATTCGCATTTGCCTTGATATGTGTCCCGTCAAAGAAGACTTCCTTTACATCGATCAATTTTTGTTCATATAATTGAGATAGTATGTGCAGAAAGATTTGTTCAGCTACCTTTGCCTCCTTGAACTTTCTTCGATAGTTTTGTGAATAGGTTGAATGATTGGGAACGTTATCATCAAAGCTTAGATTTAGAAACCAGCGATAAGCTATGTTTACTTTCAATTCTTCACAGGTTCTTCTCATTGAGTTTATTCCAAATATCTTATTGATAAAGATCATCTTAAAAAGAAGCACTGGATCTGTCCAGTTTCTTCCCTTATCACTATATAATGGTCTTGTGATATCATATATAAAACTCCAATCGATGTACTTATTTAGTTTCCTTACCAAATGATCTTGAGGTACTAATGCCTCCATTGTGCTTATCACCATAATCTCGTTATTTTCGTTTGCTGTTTGACTCATTCTTATCACCTTTTCTATACCTTAATTATACCATTTTATTGTTTTCCTTTTTAGGACATTAAAAAAAGACTGTCAACTTATTTGTCAACAGTCTGAAACTGCATTTGCAGTTTTATTTTTCTAACGATTTCAGTACCTGGAATGATACTTCTTGCATTGCTCTCACTGGTTTGGTGAGAGTTATTTTTGTATTATCAACAATCGAATAATCAGCTGGTGTTAACTTAAATCCGTTAACATAGACCTCTAATATATCCCAATTTTTATCATATTGAGCAATACCAATAGGTATTTCGGCAGTGTTGTCAGCACTGGTCTTATAAGTAGACACATAATTACGTACTATTGTTGCTTTCGCAAGCAGTGAATCCTTAACAGACTCAAACCATATATTAAACAAGGCTGTATTATCATTAATCAGCTGCTGCTGCCTTGCATATTCACGCTCATAGGCATCCTGCCATTGATTAAATAGCTCTGCAGTATCCACTTGATCAACTAGACCTGTTACCCATCCGCATACAGAGGTATCAGCTCTAGTATCGGTAATGTCGGCCTGTGTTACCTCATTAACATTTGCTCTTACTTTGATTGATGCTAAACAATACTCAAATCTTTTCTCTGTGCGTACCATCTCAGGACGTACCGGATCAGCTGCAGGTGTACCTGATTTTATATCGAAGTAAAAATCCCGGACCGGCTGAGTTAGGTCAAGCACCATCATGATAGCATCAATGCGTGGATATACCATATTAGATTGAGGCAAGGTAATGATCCAGTCACTCTTATTTTTGATCCAGTGTTCTTGTGCCCATCCTTTACCCCGTGATATGGCAATATCCATACCACCTATGGAGCGTACCTGGAGATTTGTTGATGGGTTCGGAAATACTCCATCACTGACAAAAAAGCCTAAATACTCACAAATCTGTTCAGCATTGTATTTTCTATCACCATTTATTGAGTTAAAAAAGCCACATTCATACATAACTTACACCTCCATCTTAGGCACTAATTTATACCCACTGCTATCAAATACTTCGCTCATCTCAACAATACGAGCGTCTGAGCTAATACTATATTTATTTTTGCCAGTCACTATATCACCCACATTAAAATCAACTCTATATTTATAGGTCCTGCTGATGTCAATCGTAAAATCAAACATTTCAAGTAATGGACATTCGGCTAGTTTTTCTAGTCCTCTTTGTTCTAACAATTTCTGATACTCAGCATCCTGCATCTGCACAGTCTGATCATTGACCTCTTGAGATGAGGATAAGTCTCTAGCATCCACAAATAACTCCTTACGTCTTAAACCGGAAGCATCACCAACGATAAAAGTTTTACGTGCTACTCCTTCGCCTTCTCCGGCAACAAACGCAATATTTTTTTCTGTGGAACTATCCAACTCATATTCTGACGTAAGCAGATTACCAAAATCAGGGCTAAACACTACATTAGGATTAATTGTCTGAGATATGGACCTGTCTATCCCTTTATAAAAACTGATCATCAACTTTTTATCTACAAGCTGCACATCAAATCCTGATTGAGTGTTTTTACATATATCTCTTGTATACTCATACAAATTGGCACCAAATCGATCTCCTGTCACATAGATAGGGTTACTATCTCTTCCAGATGGCTTAGCACATGCAAGGATAGGTATCTGCCTGTCTGCTCCAGCGTTTGCCAATATATTTATATCTAGTAAGGGATAAATCGCATCATATAGGCTTGCATACTCGCCAACCGTAAATCTAGTCATGTTGATTCTACGATCAAGCAACGATTCAGCACTTCGCCCACTCACGATGATATAGTCGCCTTTTTCTACATCTTCCGGTAATTGTATCTTTTCAATGACCATCACCGTGCTATCATCGCTGCGGATCAAAAACTGATCCTCCTCAAAAATCTTGATGTCCATTGATTGCGCTGATACATACAACTCAAACTCTCCCGCTTCATTGTATCTGCGGACCCATATCAAAGATGTATAAGCACTGATATGAGCAATCTTATCAAGTTGATTATTAAGCAAATAAAGATCCATGCTACACCCCACTATATAATGCATTTGCCATAAATTTAACACTGAGATTATCAAGCCCCTCATCAACGGTATAGGTATAAAAGTTAGTGCCAGGTCGAGCCTGAAACCATGTTGCACCGTCAATAACAGTATTGATGATGTTATTGGTTGTGCCACCTCTTACAAGCACGACACCTGTCTGTCCCTTTATGGTAGTTATCCTGATAAGGTCATTAGCCTGCATTGTTAATCTAAGCCCCATACTTTCTCTGCTATCAGCATCATATAATACAGGATTGATTACTGTACCATTAGCCGTTAGCTCAATGATCAGTCCTGTTGACACATTACCATCATTTGTGATCTGACCGATCAGATACTCATTAAACTCACTTAATGGAATGCCGGCAGCATCAATTGAAAACGGAAACTCAAACAAACTGACTAGCTTGCTAATATCAGCAATAATATCACCAGCTCCTTTAAAGTAAGGATCAGGACATAATATAGATACTTGTAAAGCTTCCTGATTTGTAAAAAAAGTTCCATCGAGCGTCTCGACATAACCCTCTGTATATACATTACGTGCTGCGTTTTTATAATAAAATTTTACTTTTTGACCTACCCCAAAGTAATCGTAAAGTTTAAGTCGATTAGCCTCCACTGGATGTTTAGGATAGATAGTAAGCACAAGATTGCGGTTATTGACAGCAGCACTATTAAACTGGCTGCCGTCAACACCGGATACTTTAGACATATTGATGGATGCATTAGGAGGTGTCAGACCGGTAATCTCAGTGTAATAGTTTTTATTGAGGTCAAGTTGCTGACCTTTTGCATTTTCCACGATTGCTGTGTACATAGTCTACCTCCCTTTTTTTGTCTGTGATAATAAGTTTTTTGTTTGCCTAAAAATATCCCACCTACTTTGAGGGCTGTCTGTATTGTACTGATTAAATGTGTAATTTTGCACAGTACCACCTGCTCCTGCAAGAGCCGGCACAGAGGCAGTAAGACCATGCAGAACGCCTGCAGCTTTTGATCTGATGTTGCTTACTAGCTGTGGATCAATGGTCAGCTTACCTTTTAAACCATCCTGCATTGCACCCATGACCTGACTTGCTACACCTTTAGCCTTATTAACTAAAGTTGATGCAGTGCCAGTTAAACCATCACCTAAGCCAAGACCTAGCATCTTACCAAGCCATGCCGTTTCTTTGCTCGGTGAGTTAATGTCAAAAGCATCTTTCATCCCTTGTAAAATTCCATCGGCCCAACCGGTGACTTTATCCCACAACCAGGACCCCATGCTTGAGATACCATTCCACAGCCCTTTGACGATATCTGCACCGATTTCTAAGACTTTACCGGGGATTTTTTTAACTTCATCAACTAAACCGTCATAAGTATCTTTACCGGCTTGAGTTGCTTTGTCTACTAGATTTTTGGCCCACTCAATAATGTCCGTGATCACCTTTGATGTAAACTCTGCAATTTTTGATGGCAGCTGCTGGATATAGTCAATAACTCCTTTAATAAAGTTTTTACCTAAGTCAATGGCTTTGTTGATCATGTCTGTACGCCACTGTACAGCTTTTTTATATGCATTTGTTAAAAATTCTGCGACTTTGCCTGGCAACTGAGTAAAAAACTCAATCACACCGGCAATAAAGCTAGTCCCCATCTCTTTAGCTTGGTCAACCATATCCAGTGCCCATTGGATCACACTGCCAATTGCTAGACCGGTATAATAGCCAATGTTATATGGCAGCTCATTGAAAAATTGTACTACACTGGCAATAAAGTTACCGCCCATCTCAACAGAACTATTAACCATGTTGCTAACCCATGTCTTAACGTTATCTAATGCTGTTGTTAAATATGTACTTATGTTATTCGGTAAGTCTCTAAACCACTGCACCGTTTTATCAATAGCCTGTGGTAAAGTATCTGTAAAAAATAAAGCAATGTTATTGATTGCAGTACCAACAAACTCTTTTAACCACGCAAAAGCTTTATCAACGCCATCTCTAAACCATTCCACTTTATTATATGCAAGCACAAAGGCTGCAACTAAGCCCGCTATGGCTGCCACGATCAATCCTACAGGATTAGCAGTCATTGTGATATTGAGAGCCGCCATGCCAGCTTTAAAGGCTGCTGTTACAGTCTTGGCACCGGCGATTGCTGTGATGAATGCTTTGATCTTGCCAACTGCCCAAATACCGGCCATGATTGCTTTATAAGATGCCCAGGCTGCGACCATCCCACCGACAACAGACACAATCTCATTACCATGATTGGCAACCCAGCCAAAGCCAGTTATGATGTTGTCAGCAATGCCCTTAACCGTATTACCAAATTGTGTCCAATCAATACCCTCCTGCCAATCTTTGAATGAGCTTGTCACAGCTTGAACAATTGGGATGAGAGCCTCCAAAAATGGAGATCCTACCTGTGCCTGAAATTGCCTCCAAGTCTCATTAAGATTGCCTTGTACATTTTCCCAACCGTCTGCCTCACGAGCAGCTTGTCCCATAGCTCCTGACAACTCTTGGCTGTCAGTGACCATCTTTAACAATGTCTGCTGCTTTTGTATTTCTGACAGATTATTATACTCAGTTCCAAATAACTCGGCTGCTTTAGCATTACGGGTAAACTCAGTAGCAGATACACCTAGAGCAGCATCATTGGCAAAATTGCCTTTCAAAAAGCTCATCATGGTATCTGCACTGCTCTCTAACGACTTATCGTAATAAGCAGCACTATCAGCTGTTGCATTTAAAGCAGTTTCCATGAGACTCATGGCCTCAGAAACACTGGCACCATTTGACCTTGCAAACGCATAGATCTGAGCGCCGGTTGTTTTTAATCGTGTATCAAGGATACCGCTAGCAGATGCAACACGTGATATGGCTGCCTCTGCCTCATCGGCCATATCTCCAAACGTCTGCTCAAATTGGCTAGTCTCTGCTTTTACAGCAGCAGCCGTATCAATCATGCTGACAGCAAAGTCTTTTAAAGCATCTGCAGCTTTACGGATACCATCAGCTACTAGATTGGCCAAAGCGCCTTTCATGATGGTGAATCCATCACTTAAATTAATGACACTATCACCGGTATCATCTGCTGTATTTCTAAGATTTTTCAATTCATCCTCAAAACTTTTACCGGATTTTTCAGCATTCTCCTGAGCTTGTTCAACTTCGCTTAATTGCTTTTCGTAGTCTTTTAAAGATTTCTCAGTGTTATTTACCTTTGCCTGCTGTTCAGCGATTGCAATTTGCAGATTTTCTGCTGCTTTTTTATTTTGTAACTGCGACCGTTCTAGCTTACTAAGTTCTTGATCCAAGTCTTTGACTTCTTTTGACTCAGCACCATATTCATCAACCAATTGCTTACGCTTATTTTTTAGATCAGTAATAGCAACAGCCTGCTTATTAATCGTATCGGCATGTTCATTGTGATCTTTTTTTAAGTTCTGCAACTTTGATTTTTCGGCATCAAGGATAGTATTAAGTTGTGTCAGCTTAGCAGCAAGCCCCTCAGACGTATTAGCCCAATCATCCATACTGCTGGTAGCCTCATTAAATTGAGCATTGGCCAGTCTGATCTGACGTGCTGCCTCGGCGGTTGAGCTTTTTAATTGCTCAATATCAACCTCATATCGTATGCCATAAATGTTTTCATTTTCGGCCATTGTTTCACCTCCTTAATAGGAGGCTCAATGGCTCTAAAACCAATCGTCGCCGGCCGGGCGCCGGATTATCTTATTTTTCGTTTCAGCCTTTTTATTTAACCTGTTGACTATTTTAACAATCTCTCTAGCCTTTTTAAGCCTAACATCAAACGGTGTCAGGGCTGGAAATCGATCGCAGAGAGATACATCAATATCAAATAGCAAGTCGCATAGGGGAGTGGTTACTGTCTCCCCTGAGCGTTTTTTGAGTTTTTACCTAAATCTTGTAATACATCAACAGATCCAGTAATCAGCTGCAGAGCAACATTGATTAATTCTTTTAGTTTTACTCGCTTTAATTCTGCATCAGTCAATCCATCAAATATATCTTTTAAAGTCGTATTGATTAAATTACGTGAATTTGTAACCATGTTGGCGGCAGTCCTAATTAACGCCATGTTCCCTGCTTTATCATCCGCTGCTAACTGCTTTGATAAGTTTTCAATGTCAACAGCTTCAATCATATCCTCAACAGTTCCCCATAAAATGTCATAACTATCGATCGTATACGTTTTTTCGATTTCTTTTTGATTTTTCCAAATATTTAAATTGATTTCCATGTAACTTTTCTCCTTTTAATTATGCAACGGTTTTTGCCTTAATGGTATCAATCGTTTTTACCTCAGTATAAAAATCAGTTAGATCAGCATCTCCGTAACGAGTATCTACGACCAACGCCTTAGCACTGCCACCTTTTTCAAAGTCGTAAACCGTATTGACACCAGTCAGTGTCAACTCTTGGCCGTTTGCATCGGTACCGTCATCCTCTGTGCTAACTGTGTCGCTCGGGATATTCGCCTTACACTTGTATCGTACTACATAACGATAATATCCATCTGTTCCTTTAGTCCGATATAACAGAGCAATGTCAGGTGCATTTGAGATATTTTCACTCATCGCTCCCGTTGCCTCATCAAAATATCTGCCGGTAATGTCTGCAAGGACATCTAAAGGTACAACTGCTGCGCTCAACGTAACTGTATCCGCACCCTCAGATGCCAGTGAGATCAAAGCTTTATTATCATAATAATGTACAGCAGAGTTTGTCTCTGTCTCCTTACTTAACTCTGCAACAGGGCACAGCGGTTTAGGTGTCTCCCAAGTGATGCCTTCTGCAGTATCTGTAGTTACTTTTGCATAGTAGACACTATCTATACCTCTATATTCAAACACCGTAGATTTCGGTGTATTTGCATTACTTTTTGTAGCCATAGTAAGCCTCCTTTTTAATATTCAATAAAATAAATTTCCAGCGATCTGCCTGAGTAGTCAGGATGGCCACTATTTATATCTTGACCCTTGCCTGGCACCAGCCAACCTTTATCCTTTAGTAAATCTCTTGCTTTTATCAACATACTGTCAACCAGCTCCGGATCCGTTGCATAAAAATTAAGCCAAAAGGACCATACACACTTAAACTCTTTGTTATCATAATGCTTATCGACCACTGTGTTAAAATTCCAGTAAGTGAAAAATGCATCAGGATACGTATCTGTATCTGTAAACGATCCTTGTTGGTAAATTGGATAATCAAGTGTAGAAATCAAATCAAACAAAATTTTTTTCATAGCATTTCCCTCCACTTTTTACC
>OGJC01001207.1_pt1 | contig 10746 bp, 9 predicted proteins | sample 1571941 | NCBI WGS metagenome assembly OGJC01 (sample SAMEA2582100, study PRJEB24529) | metagenome | biome: Human gut stool | place: China | collected 2011 | reverse complement strand
AATCCGCCGTGTTAACCGCTTCACCATACCCACCACCTTGTAGGTATCGAAGACACTGTCTTCGTAACAAAGAGAATTATATCTGTTTTAGAAGTTTGTGTCAATAACTTTTTCTAATTTCATTTAACTTTCAGTTTTGAAATTAACAAGCTATATACTTCTAATATAAAACTCTTTCACATCCTAATAAAAAGGAAGTACCACCGTTAAAATGTTTCTTAACGAATGGTGCTTCCCTATTATACATATAAATTATTTATTTGGCAAATAGTTTTTTACAAAATTTGGTAATGCAAACGCAGCCTTTTGAATATCCTTGTTATAGTACTTAGTTTCAAAGTTTTGTTCACGATTTGGTTCCCATGTTAATGGGTCGTATTTTTTAGATCCAACCGTAAAGCAATGCATCCCGGCCGGATAGATTGGAATGTATGCGGTGTACAAACGAGCGATTGGGAAATGATTGTTTACATAACCAAACACCTTCTCAACGAGCGGTTGATGAAGCATAGGAGATTCAGTTTGTTGTACAAATAGACCATCTGCTTTTAGAGCTTTCAACGTATTCTTATAAAACTCTTCCGTAAATAATCCTTCACCAGGACCAATTGGATCAGAGCAATCCACAATAATAACGTCATAGTAATCTTCAGCCTCTGCCATAAAGCCAATACCGTCACCAATCTTTACTGTTAACTTAGGATTGTTTTCAATCATAGCCTTAGAAATAGTAGGTAGGTATTGTTTTGCCAATTCTACGACTTTACCATCAATCTCAACCATGGTAACTTCTTTAACGCAATCATGGCGTACGCATTCTCTAGCTACACCGCCATCACCGCCACCGATAATCAGTACCCGTTCTGGATTTGGATGCAAAAACAATGGTACATGAGCAATCATTTCATGGTAGATAAACTCCTCCCGTTCAGACGTTTGGAATACACCATCTAATGCAAGCATCATGCCATATTCTTTAGACTTAAATACTTCAATTTTTTGAAATTCAGATTCACCAGAATAAAGTACCTCTTCTGCTTCAGCACTGAGACGTAAATGAGGCGTTTGCTCTTCTGTAATCCATTGACTCATAATAACCTCCTATATAGGTAGAGCGATAGCTTTCACCATCGCTCTCATAATACTAATATTATTTCTTAGTTATATAACAGAATCCACCGCCAAGGATGGTATCTTGCAACCAATGAACTAGTGAGAAATCACGGATTTCCCCTTCATCAAAAATACCGCAACGAATATCATCACCATCCATGAACATCTTATAAATAGGCACCCAATGCCATGTATAGAGCGCAGGTTCTTTACCTTTATGGCGATTTAAGAACGCTACAGGAACATCCTGTGATAATGCATCGTGAATAAACTGCGCCGCCGCCTCTACTTCTACGCGGGATGCAGAAAAGGGAGATACATTAAGCATGTGTACCTCATAAGGCAAATTCTTATCATCAAACAAACGACTAAGGCCGCGTTCCATCCATTGCGTTTTATAAACGCCACCACCAAATCTTGGTTTTACATAGTTCCACACGACATTCATACGTTCTAATGCTAATGTATGATTTGCCGTAGTAGACACATCTAATAGGCCATCTCGAAATTCAGAATAACTCAATACCTGTGTAGCCGATGTAGGGCCACAACCAGACAAACGTTGCCATTCATCATCAAACCATTCTTGATCATAGCCGTGTGATATAGTCCCATTTACATCGATATCAAGCCACTCCGGATGTTTAACAGATACATCATTCATGAGATTAACCTTCGATTACTTCCACTGTTTCCATGATATCGCCTTGATGGATACCATCAACTACATCCATGCCTTCGATTACTTTACCAAACACAGTATGTACACCATCTAAATGAGGTTGTGGTTCATATACGATAAAGAATTGGCTACCGCCAGTATTAGGACCACGGTGAGCCATAGACAACGCACCGCGTTCGTGTTTATGAGGATTGCCAATCAATTCGTCTTTAATTGTGTAACCAGGACCGCCTGTACCATTGCCATTAGGGCAACCACCTTGCGCTACGAAGCCAGGAATTACACGATGGAATGTCAATCCATTATAGAAACCTTTATTAATAAGGTCGATAAAGTTTTGTACTGTGCCAGGTGCTTCTTTATCAAATAATTCAATTACAATGTCTCCACCTTTTGCCATATGGATTTTTGCTTGTTTCATTGTTCAGGTACCTCCAAAATTGTACGCAACACATGTGCTGCTAATATAAAACCTGCCACTGGTGGCACAAAACTACATGTACCAGGGCTTGTTGCTTCGCCGCGGAACTGTGGTTTTGTCGGTTTTTCTGTAGAAAATAAAACTAATTGTTTTTTTATACCCCGTTTCTTGAGTTCCCGGCGCATAACGCGTGCCAACGGGCATGTATGAGACTTATTGATATCTGCAATCATAAGTTTCTCTGGGTAAAAGCGATTACCGCCGCCCATACAGGAAATAACAGGGATGCTTTCACGTTGACAAACCTCGATAATATTGAGTTTTGCCGTTACCATATCAATGGCATCGATCACATAATCAACGTTCAAGCTTTGAATAAATTCAGGATATTTCTCCTCAGTATACATAATATCGTGAGTTTCTATCACTACATCAGGATTGATGGAAAGAGCTCGCGCCTTTGCGACCTCAACCTTACGTTCTCCAATAGTATCGTGTGTCGTAATCATTTGACGATTCAAATTACTTGGTGCAATGGAATCACCATCAATAATTACGATGCGCCCTACACCAGCACGTACTAGAGCCTCGAGGGCCCCACCGCCGACACCACCAACACCAAAGAGCGCAATAGATGTATCCTTTAATGTTTGGATTTTATCAGGACCAACCAACCATTCTAAACGAGTTAACATATATTCCATTAATATTTACCCGCCGGAATGATTTCTGTCCAATATCCATCAGGATCAGCGATAAAATAAATACCCATGTCGGCATTTTCATAGGCTACAACACCCATCTCTTTATGTTTTTTTAGAGCTGCTTCGTAGTCATCTACATAAAATGCCAAGTGGAATTCATTATCCCCTAAATTATAAGGGCGATCCCAATCGCGCAACCATGTAAGTTCTAATTCATGCGCCGTATATGGACTTTTTAAATATACAAGGGTAAAAGCACCGCTTGGGTCTTCCAAGCGACGAGCCTCTTCAAGCAGTAAGGCCTCTTTATAGAAGGCTAAACTCTTATCAAGATCCTTAACATTTATATTATTATGAGCAAATGAAAACTTCATAGGACCTCCTTATGTAAATACAGTATATTTTTGTAGGAATTATCCTCTTTTAATAGTATCACATTTTGTAAATTTATAGCTAGTTAATAACAAATTTTGCTGTACTTCCATCATCGCCACGTGTAACTTCTAAATGGGCAGGTATCCGCGTCTTTAACTCAGGTACATGGGAGATCATGCCGATAAGACGCCCCGATGATTGTAGTTGTACCAATGTTTCCATAGCGAGCTCCAATGTATCAGGGTCAAGTGTACCAAACCCTTCGTCGATGAACATCGTATCCATATGAATACCACCGGCATAACTTTGAATCACGTCGGCAAGACCTAAGGCAAGTGCCATAGAGGCCAAGAATGTTTCTCCCCCTGACAAGGTATTCGCAGGTCTAGATTGTCCTGTGAAAGCGTCCATTACGGCCAAATCGAGGCCTTGCTTGCCACGACCGCCACCGGTATAGTCAGAACGCTCCAAAGAGTAACGGCTACGGCTCATCTTTTGAAGTCGTAAATTAGCTGCATATACAACTTCATCTAAAATGGCCCCCAATACATAGCGCTCAAAGGTGACATTTTTAAAACCTTGTTCACCCCCATTAGCGAGATCATGCAATCGACTTAACAAGGCTAGCTTCTCGCGAGCCTCACCCATAGTCGATTCAATTTCCTCTAGTGAAGCAAGTGTAGTTTCTATATGCTGTGTTTCTTTATCCCAAGCCGCTAAATTGCCTACTAGCGTATCTCTACACTCTACCGCCGCATCATACACCTCATCACTTACTGTATCACGAGGCTCAACTATAGATTTCGCTACCTTTAACGCCGCATCATATACAGCTTGAGCTTTATTGAAAGCCTCGTCTAATGCATGTAGTTCAGTTCTAAAGGTATCTAAGGCCTTATAATCACCTAACACCTTTATGAAATCATCTTCACATAAAGAAATTAATTCCAATGATTTTGTATATTCCTTATACATTACATCAAGGTTGTTAGTTTCTTCTTCCACTTGCGCAGATAAGGTTTCTAAACGCCCCCGTTTAGCATTGAGCTGTTCTCGAGCAGCCTCTAAATTTGTTTTACTAGCCTCCACTTGCTCATCGTATGCGTTAATTTCGGTTTCTAATGATTCTATCTGTTTATGCCATGCATCAAGATCTGTAGTTGGCAAGCTTTCAGATAAGGCATCAATCTTAGCATGCACAGAACTAATCTGAATCTCTAAGTCATGCAACCTTTCAAGTAATTCCTTATAACCGATCTCTAATTTTACTAATTCTTCTTTAGCCCCGCGCAATGCATCTTCATTGGTAGCTATAGTCTTGCTCAACTGTTCCGTGTCACTATGTAGAGCTGTGAGCTGGTTCATTTGGGATAGCAAGTCTTGTTGAATAGAACCAAATGTGTCTTCCGAAAAACCATCAATGGATGATGTAAGTTTAGAAACTTGGTTTTTAACTGCCTCATCTAACTCATGTAGACGAATCACCAACGTTTCTTTCTGACCAATTTCGCTAGCCTGCTTTTGTAGTACCTCATCCCGCACCGCACAAGCCGCTTCTATCTCCTCTTTTGTAGGATACAACTCAGGCTTGGATGCTAACTGTGGATGTTCTGTAGAACCACATACAGGGCATGGCTCATTATCTACTACCAAATGGACAAGTTCAAACGCTCGTCCCTCTGCCATCAAATGTTCTAAACGCTCAAGGTGTACCTTCGAGTTCTTTACAGATTCCTCTATAGCCGCTAAAGACCTGTCTTTAGCTTCAATATCGTTTTGAATCTTCTGTTTTTGCGCTAATAACTCAGCATATCGTTGCAACTGACTCAACTGTTCTTGGATACGAGGAATAGACTCTAATGTTTTACTATTAGCTTGGAACTGTTTTCTCGCTTTAACTAACGCATCCTCTAAATCAGCTACTAGCTTGTGCTGTGCCTGTAACTCAGCTTCGCTTTTCTCGCGGTCCTGTGTTTCTAAGTTACGCTTTAGTGTAGCCAATTCCTTATTTAACAGTGCTAACTCATCAAACTTCTCTGACTGTTGTTGCAATTGAGCCAATGTGGTCCTCTTAGCTTGTATAGTTTCACCTTGAGCCGCTAACACTTCATGAGCCTCTGTACATGTAGACTCATGTTGAGATGCAATTTCTACACCTTTTTTCGCATCTGAAAGTGCGGTTTCCAAGGTTTTTAATACACTCTGTTTATCACTAAACTGTTTATATAGCTCATAGCTAGGAGTCAAAGAAGTGAGGAACTGAACCTTTTCACTTAAACTAGAACGCTCCCCTTCTCTTGCTTTGACCAAGTCTAGTGCAGAAGTAGCCTCTGTAAGAGCCTGTTGTGCTTGATTATATACGGCCCACTCCTTACGCAATGCATTGAACTGCTCTACCTCGGTAACAGCCTCATCTCGCTTTACAACAAGTCCATCACGATAGGGCCCTCGATTTGCTAACAACTCACGTACATGTTGAGCAGTCAGTAGTGGAGTATCCTCATCATGAGGAATCGACTGTATCAACGCCGCTTGTTTTGTCAGATTTGCCTCAATGCCTGATTTTGCGTCATCATAAGCTGATTTAAGAGCCTCTTGTAATTTTCGGTATAGCTCCGTTCTAAAGAGAGTGTGTAGTAACTCCTCACGCTCACTAGTGGATGCAACTAGTAATTTTCGGAACTCCCCTTGTGGCAATAACACAACTTGTAAAAATTGGTCTTTACGAAAGCCGATGATATGTTGGATTGTATCGCGAATAGCGGCAGCAGAAGTAGCAATGACCTTCCACTCACCATCCTTCATTTCGTATACAGTAGCACTAGCATTCTGCTCACGCATTCCTGTACCACGTTTCTTAGCTACCATCTGTTTTGGTAGTCTTTCAACACGATACTTAGCATCCCCGATGGCAAAGGAAAAGTCTACGCGTGTCATCCGCTCAGGTTCAGCAAAATCGCTGCGAATAGCATCAGTTTTACGCGCTTCTCCGCTAGGCTCACCATATAAGGCGTACACCATAGCATCTAAAATGGATGTTTTCCCGGCTCCTGTTGGACCGGAGATGAGGAACATAGAATGATTTTCTAATTTACTAAAGTCCAATGTAACCGAATCTCGATACGGACCAAAGGCTTCTATTGTTAGTGATATAGGCTTCATCTAGTCCTCCTTGATAATTCGGTCCCACACAGAGTCGATATATGACTGTTCCGCCTCTGTTAACGGCTCTTTCCATACGGTTTCTGCAAACTGATTAAACAATTGACGTTCATTTAGCTCTTTAAATACGGCATCCCTCATGTCACCTATAGGCGCTGCCACACGACCGACTAAGTCAATCGTCATACAACGATTGTAGACTTGGCGCAACTTAGCCATTCCATCCATAATAGGCATCGTATCAAGCAATCGGGCCTGCACATAATCGTCTTTATGCTTGGCCTGTAATTCCTTATTATTTAACAAGTCTTCAAAATAGCCTTCCAAGATGACTACATCCCGCTTCGCCTCTACAGGGATTGTACTAATATCTACCTTCCCGTTTGTATCCATATCAATAATAGTAAAAGATTTCTTCTGCCCATGTTCATCAAAGGAATACTTCAATGGCGATCCGCTATAGCGAATATGGTCTGCCCCCATCCGTTGCGGTCCATGTAAATGTCCAAGAGCTGTATAGTGAAAGTTTTTAAAAACGTGAGGGCTCACCTGTTCACTACCACCTACAGACAATGTTCGTTCCGAACCACCTACTTCGCCACCCATTACAAAGGCGTGACTAATGGCAATGCTACGCATCTGTTTTGGCACTTGTTTATATAGATAATCACTCCAAGCCTGATACATTTGGTCATAATTATGTAAATTAAGTGCGACCGCTTCTTGATCCTTATCATCTACATAGGAAAATAAAGTATCATCAGTCATATCCGTATCAACTGGTTTTGATTCACTGGAGTTCAGTCCCAAAGCGTCACCTATACGACGAGGTTCGCTAAACGGCATAGGACAAATGGCCACCCTACCATCAAAGCCTTCAAATTCAAAGGGTTGTAATGCATGATGAGGAGAGCCCCAAATATGAATGCCCGATTCACTTAGCATAGACCGTCCCACTTCAAGGCGTTCCGCTCCATCGTGGTTTCCACTCACTACAAATAGAGGAACCTTATAATCCATAGCGAGACGAGTAATGATAGAGTCCCATAATTCAATAGCTTCAATGGGTGGTACCGCCCTATCAAATACATCCCCTGCAAGCAAGATGCCATCGATTTTTTCTTCTTTCAAAATAGTAAAGAACTGATGCTCCAACACATGAGCTTGGTCATCTGTTAAGTACTGACCATAAAAAATACGACCTAAATGCCAATCCGCAGTATGTAAAAAACGCATTTCATCCCCCTTTCCAGTTCTCCCTATACCTTATATATATTTAGTTTATACCAATTATTATATAACTCAATTTATTTTGCTTGATTATTGATTATCTACGATAGAGCGCAACATAGCAATTTCTTTTGCATAGCCATCTAATTCATTTGGCGTTTCCAAGTAGAATGGTAAATTCGTCAATTTAGGATGTGTTACAATGCGGGCAATTGCATCGATACCGATATAACCTTCCCCAATTTTTTCATGACGATCTTTATGTGCCCCCATAGGATTTTTTGAATCATTCAAGTGAATAGCTTTCAAACGGTCAAGACCAACAATACGATCGAACTCGTCGATGACACCATCTAAATTATTAACGATGTCATAACCACCTTCGTGAATATGGCAAGTATCTACACAAACACCCATATACTCTTTTAATTTTACACCGTCAATAATACGAGCAATTTCTTCAAAACGAGAGCCAATTTCCGTGCCCTTACCAGCCATAACCTCTAAAAGAACCGTTGTTTTCATGCCTGGGAATAAGATTTCATTCAAGCACTCCACGATGTATTCGATGCCTTGGTCAACACCTTGCTTTACATGACTGCCGGGATGAAAGTTATACATCTGGCCGGGTAAATATTCCATGCGCTCTAAATCTTCTTTCATGGCTTGTTTGGCAAAAGCGCGCAAATCTTCCTTAGCTGCACACGGATTATACGTGTAAGGCGCGTGAGCTAACAAGGTACCAAAGTTATGTTCTTTCATATACGCACTAAGGCTATTCATATCCTCCACATCGAGAGCACGCATGCTACCACCCCGAGGATTGCGCGTAAAGTATTGGAATGTATTGCCCCCAATTTTGGTAGCTTCCTTTCCCATATGTAAATACCCTTTTGATATTGATAAATGTGAACCTATAATAAACATTAAATTTCCTTTCCACTCTATTTTTACTCAAAAACCCCCTGCATCTTATACGCAGGGGGCGTCTGTTAGTGACTTTCTTTTTTTGCACATTCTGGGCATACGCCTTCGAATGTAATTTGTTGTCCTGTAATTTGATAAGCACTAGCTTTTCCAGCAATATCAGCAATAGCATGTAGATCGACATTCATCATATCTTCTACCTTGTTACAACGAACACAGCGAATATGAGCATGAGCTGTTGTATCCCAATCATAATGTGCGCGTTCATCGCCCACTTCCAATACCTTAACAAGGCCAATTTTTTCAAAAATCTCCATTGTTTTGTATACGGTTGCTAAACTCATGCTTGGATGTGTAGGACGCAAGCTATGATAAATCATCTCTGCTGTTGGGTGATTGTGATGACCACGCAAAGCATCATAAATTGCAATTCGTTGAGGGGTTACCTTAAACCCTTCGCTTCGCAAAATTTGTGCGATATCCATAATAATCTACCTTTCTCCACTTGGAAACATATCGGTACTCTATCGTCCATTTTCAAACAATAATTATTATTTATTGTACCATTCCAGTAGATTTTAAGCAATAAAAAACGTGGATTTATACAATCCACGTTTCTCATAACTCATATTTACTATTAATCTGTATTAAACCAAATTCACACTGTAATTAGTCTTTAAAATATGGTTTAAAACCTTCGCTTTGATGACGAGGTTTACGATCGGCTCTAGGACGGTCGCTACGACGATCATCACGACGACGGCTATCACGGCGGTCACCTTTGCGATCATCACGACTGCGGCGTGGACGGTCATCACGACGACGCTCACCATCGCGGCGGCGGTCCCCATCTCTACGACGATCTCCATCACGGCGACGACGATCACCACGACCACCTTCACGGCGACGACGCACGCGTAAAGGTTTTTCTTCTGTAATATTTACAGGTGTTGTATCTGGCTCTTTTGTTAACAATTTAAGTGCTGCCGCAATCAATGTAACGGAATCAGTATCATTCAACAACTCTTCTGCATTCACCTTAAATGGTGCCAACTCTTCTGTATTGTTAGCCATTTCAATTAAGCTTTCAACAGCAAGACGTTGTTGACCTTCTAGAACTTCGCCCAAAGATGGAGCACGACGTTTTGCAATTTTACGTTTTGTTAAACGTTCAATAGCATGAAGGTGTTCAATTTCACGAGGGATAACAAATGTATAGGCTTCGCCTGCCTTACCTGCACGACCTGTACGACCTACACGGTGCGTATAGCTTTCAGGATCTTGTGGCAAATCATAGTTATATACATGAGATACGCCGGAAATATCAAGGCCACGAGCAGCCACATCAGTAGCTACAAGGATATCAATTGTACCTTCTCGGAATTGACGAATTACACTATCACGTTTTTGTTGTGATAAATCACCATGGATACCTTCAGCCATATAGCCACGTTTTTTAAGAGCTTCTGTTACTTCATCAACACGACGTTTCGTACGTGTAAAGATGATAGCCAACTCTGGCGCTTGTAAGTCGAACAAACGGCACAACACGTCAAATTTTTGACGGTCTTGTACCTCGATATAATATTGTTCGATAAGATCCATCGTTACTTGCGTAGGTTTCATACGAATCAACGTTGGCTCTGTAAGGTATGTTTCTGCTAACTCGCGAATCGCCTTAGGCATTGTTGCAGAGAATAGCAATGTTTGGTGATCTTCTGGGATAGCCCCTAAAATTTTGTTGATGTCGTCTACAAAGCCCATGTTTAACATTTCATCAGCTTCGTCAAGAACGACAATCTTAACGTCTTCAAATTTAATAGAACCGCGATCCATATGATCCATCAATCGGCCTGGTGTGGCAACAATGATTTGCGGATTCTTTTTCAATGCACGGAATTGACGGTTAATATCTTGGCCACCATAAATAGGTAATGCCGTAATATCCGTATACTGAGCCATTTTATTAAGCTCTTCTGCTACTTGAATAGCTAATTCTCGTGTAGGGGACAAAATCACTACTTGAACGTGACGATTACTGCCGTCTACGCGTTCCAATACAGGTAGGCCAAAGGCCGCTGTCTTACCAGTACCTGTTTGAGCTTGACCGATCATGTCTTTACCGCTCATGG
>OGJC01001201.1_pt1 | contig 10822 bp, 10 predicted proteins | sample 1571941 | NCBI WGS metagenome assembly OGJC01 (sample SAMEA2582100, study PRJEB24529) | metagenome | biome: Human gut stool | place: China | collected 2011 | reverse complement strand
GAAGAGGCAAGCCTTCTCGCCTTTGTGGATGGTAAAACAGTAGTTCCTATGATTGCGTCTCAAGATCATAAACGTATCTTTGATGGTGATAAGGGTCCTAATACAGGCGGTATGGGAACCTATGCACCAGCACCTGTGCTAACTGATGCATTGCGCGATGAAGCCATGAAGACCATTTTAGAGCCTATGGTAGCAGCCATGGCAAAGGAAGGTATGCCATATGTGGGCTGTCTTTATGCAGGCCTTATGATTACCAATGAAGGTCCGAAGGTGGTAGAATTTAATGCACGCTTTGGCGATCCAGAGACACAAGTGGTATTACCATTGTTGGAAGGTGATTTGGGCCAAATTATGATGGCCTGTGCTACAGGTACATTACAACCTAATATGGTGAAATGGAAAGACTCTTCTGCTGCCTGTGTCATTCTCGCTTCAAAAGGCTATCCAGAAACCTCGTCTAAAGGCGATGTCATCTTAGGTGAACTTGTACAATATGATACATCCATCATTTTCCATTCTGGTACGAAGTTAGAAGGTGACCATTATGTCACGAATGGTGGTCGTGTTCTTGGCGTTGTGGGACTGGGTAAGGATTTGCGAACCGCTTTAGACCGTGCCTATGAGCGCGTTGACCATATTACATTTAAGGGCATGCAATATCGTAAGGATATTGGTGCAAAAGCTTTCAAATAATACATAATCCCCTATACTATATGCGTATGCATACGGTGTAGGGGATTTTTATTGCCTATAATTTAGTATGTACCCGTGATATAATAATATCGATATACATAGAAACACCAATGTAGATGACATTTGGTGATGTAATAGAGTCTGTTTTCTTTGTAATAGCGATATACCATTATGATTTATAATAAAGAACCGTTACAACTGAATAGTCCTGTAGCCTTTTGGCTTAATTTCCCCAATGAGGAACGTGTTTTTTGGGTGGACCGGCAAAGTAATCGTATTGTTGTAGGCGCTAAACGTCTAGCCACAGTTAAAGATGATGAGGACCGCCATAATTATGCGTATGTATTTTATGGGGATACTTTTTTTGACACATCAAAGGATCCTAAGTGGTCGGGAATGGGGCATGAAATGATTGCGTTCACCCATTACTACATCGTAGAAAATGGAGAAGCCTTTTATTTGCATGCTGGTGAAAGTGTTAGCATCGAAGATATAGAAGTGCCTCATATTCGTCATGATTTCCGTGAAACTAGTGATGATAAAGGCGATTGGGACCGCTTGATGAATGCCATTTCAGATGGCATCGGCCGTGGAGAGATGACAAAGGTGGTCGCATCCCGTGAGGTGCAATTCACAAGTGATACACCGTTTAATGTGGCGAGTATCTTGGCCAATTTGGTTGAAAATAATCCGAACTGTTTCATCTTTGGCTATGAGAAGGATGGGCGCACCTTTGTGGGGGCCTCTCCTGAAATTTTGGTGCGTCATCGTGGTAGCGAAATCCTTAGTTATGCACTGGCTGGAACCGCGCCAAAGGATGGCCCTAATGCGTGGACTAAGGAACAGTTGCTAAGTGATAAGAAAAATCTCTTTGAACATAATATCGTCCGTGACCGTATCGTGAACACGATGAAGCAAATCACTCCAGACGTTACGGTGGGGGAAACTGGCATTATGGAGCTAGCTCATCTCTATCATTTACGTACCATTATTACTGCAAAAGATAGCACAAAATCTCTCGTAGAATGGGCAAAATTACTACATCCAACACCGGCTCTTGGTGGTGAACCACGAGAGAAGGCGATGGCTCTCTTAGAAACATACGAAGCTCATGAGCGCGGTATGTACGCTGCACCATTTGGTTTTATGAAGGATATGGGGGATGGCATTGTTGTCGTTGCCATTCGTTCTGCCTTGATTATGGATAATATTCTCTATGCCTATGCAGGATGTGGTGTAGTTGCCGATTCTGATGCGGATGAAGAATATATAGAGACTAATAATAAAATGCGTACTATTCTAGATGCATTGTAAATGGTAAAGATCTAGTGCGAAAAAATATGATGAGGAATATATCCTCATCTATATTACGGAGAAATTACATGAATGAATATATCGCCGCCTTGGTGGATGAATTCGCCCAATTAGGCATCACATATGCCGTGTTTAGCCCTGGTTCGCGCTCTACAACGATGGCCATGCTATTTAGGGAACACGGTGCTTTTGAAACCTATATGAATATTGACGAAAGGTCCGCAGGATTTATGGCCTTAGGCATCGCAAAGGCCCATAGAAAGCCTGTAATTCTCGTGTGCACGTCGGGCTCAGCGGTAGCACATTATATGCCGGCTGTACTAGAAGCACAATATAGCGGTGTACCCTTGATTATTTTATCCGCAGATAGGCCTCACACATTGCAACATGTAGGGGCTCCACAAACGGTGGACCAACAAAAGCTATTCGGAACAGCCGTTAATTATTACGAAGAATTAGCTGTACCACAACAGGACCATTACTATACGTATCCGCGTCTGGTAGCTCGTAAGGCTTATATGAAGTCTATGGATATGAAAAAGGGACCCGTGCATATTAATGTACCGATCTTTGAGCCATTGGTACCGGAGTTAGATAGGAAACATTTTGAATGTGGCAGGCAACCATTTTCTGTTGTTCCGGCTGCTATTCACCCAGGTGATGCATGCACTATCTATGACCTCCTTGCGAATAAAAAAGTGCTTATCTTAGCAGGGCCAAGTACGAATCTTGAGGATGCCGATGCCATTCTTGGTCTATCTAATATATTCCATGCGCCAATATTAGGTGATCCATTGTCCAATATGCGTCGTGTTTATGATGAACGAGTCATTACATCTTATGATGCATTGCTTTCACAAGAGGTGTATCGAGATACATTGCGACCAGATTGCATTTTACAAATTGGTCAGATGGTCGTATCTAAACGCGTTCAGCAGTGGGTGGCATCTATGCAACATATCCCAATCATATCTGTTAGTCCTACAATGGACTATACAAACCCTGCAGGAAACACGACACTCTTTGTACAATCGACACCACAAGGTTTGGTTGATGCACTGAATATGGAGATTTCTGAGCTTCATGTAATGGCAAATGAGGTCCATGCAGAAGTCGCTGATGAGGAACTCAATACAGCTGATAATGGCTATCTAGCTACGTGGGTTCATGTAGATAGAGTAGGGCGTAAACAACTCGATACCGTAGCTAGGGAACAAGAGTTATTTGAAGGATATACGATTCATCTCTTACAAGAACTATTACCGGAACGTAGTCAAATTATGGTTGCCAATAGTATGAGCATTCGAGATATGGATTATTTCTGGTCTGGTAATCGTCACAGTGCTATTATCTATGGTAACCGTGGCATTAATGGTATTGATGGTACCGTTTCTACCGCCCTTGGCATCGCTACAAATGGCATGCCTACCGTATTACTTACGGGGGACTTGACCTTCTTTCACGATTTGAATGGCCTCGCCGTGGCGAAAACGCACCTATTAAATTTAACCATCATTGTTCACAATAATGATGGGGGTGGCATTTTTGAATATTTGCCGCAAAAGGGAACGCCGCATTTTGATTACTTATTTAGTACCGCACAAGGCCTAGACTATAGTGGCCTTGCGACCCTATATGGTATCGACTTTGTACGTGTGGCAAATAATGATGAATTGAAAAATGCGTTACAAAACTATGTAGGAACAGCAGGTGTTCACGTCATTGAAATTCCCACATCTAAAGAACGAAGTCGGGAATTACATGCGCTATATACGACGATTCCTACAAACAAGGAGGACCGACTATGAGCCAATATGCTTGCAGTATTATAGATAACTCCCTATACAATCCAACGCTTCGCATGTATGTCGACCTTGGTGAGTATCGCTATGGCTTGACGATTGCCGGTAAGGGGAAACCTCTTGTGTGTTTACATGGCTTTTCTGAGTCTGGTTATACCTGGGATGGCATCGTTGTGCCAGGCTATCAACTTATCCGTATCGATACGATTGGACATGGAGATTCGGATATTCCAGAGGATGAGACTGCCTTTTCTATTCCTACTATGCTCAACGATTTGCATACGGTGATTTCTGCCGTGGCTGGTGAAAGCTATTCTCTCATGGGATACTCCATGGGGGCACGATTAGCTTTACTATATGCTCTTGAGTATAGTTCTGAAATTGAAAACCTCATCTTAGAAAGTGGTTCTGTTGGCATTGAATCAGAGGTAGAGCGACAAGCGCGTAAAGCTGCTGATGAACAATTAGCACTAGCTATAGAAGATAATGATGGAGAGTGGTTTGCTACTAAATGGGCTAACATTTCTATTTTTGAAAGTCAACATCAGCTTTCACCAGTTGTACAAGATAAGTTGTTTCAACGTCGGTCCCATAATAGTCCTTATGCATTAGCAGCTACATTGCGTGGCTCGGGGCAAGGTGTAATGCCCTATGTGGGTCATCGCTTACAAGAATTATCCATGCCATCTTTATATATTAGTGGCGCACTAGATACAAAATATACTACAATAGGAGAAGAACTGTTTAGTAATGTACCAAACTGTGAACATGTCATCGTCAATGGGGCGGGACATAATGTACATTTTGAAAAGCCAGGCCCATTTATGACGGCCTTAGCAGATTTTTTATATAAGGAAAGGTAATATCCATGAGCAAATTTGATTGGAAAGTATTGGATCGTAATTATGAAGATGTAATTTACGAAACCTATAATGGTATTGCAAAAATCACGATTAATCGCCCAGAAGTGCGCAACGCATTTCGCCCTAAAACCGTAATTGAGCTTATTGATGCATTCACAATTGCTCGCGACGATGCAGAAATCGGCGTTATTATCTTGACTGGTGCTAACCACGGCCAAGGTGAAGATAAAGAGGCATTCTGCTCTGGCGGTGACCAACGTGTGCGCGGCAATGGTGGTTATGTAGGCGATGACAATATTCCTCGTCTTAACGTACTTGACTTGCAACATTTAATCCGCATCATTCCAAAACCTGTTATCGCTATGGTAAATGGTTTTGCCATCGGTGGTGGACATGTATTGCACATCGTATGCGACCTTACCATCGCTTCTGAAAATGCAAAATTCGGTCAAACAGGTCCTCGTGTAGGTTCCTTCGATGCTGGTTATGGTGCTGGCTACTTAGCGCGCATGATCGGTCATAAACGCGCTCGTGAAGTATGGTTCCTTTGCCGTCAATACACGGCTGCGCAAGCTTATGAAATGGGCATGGTTAACTGCGTGGTACCATTCGACAAATTGGAAGAAGAAACGGTTCAATGGTGTAATGAAATTTTGGCATTGTCCCCAATGGCATTGCGCATGTTAAAAGCATCCTTCAACGCAGATACTGATGGCCTTGCAGGTTTACAACAATTTGCAGGCGATGCAACATTGATGTACTATACAACAGATGAAGCTAAAGAAGGCCGTGATGCGTTCAAAGAAAAACGCAAACCAGACTTCAAACAATTCCCTAAATTCCCTTAATCGGAATATGGTTATCAGTCCTTATGTATGGACCTGAACCCTTTACATGATAAGCAGTGCGCCTCTATATGAGGCGCCTTTCTTATACGTATATGTTTTATAGTATTATGGCTAGCTAAGAGGTGAGATGATGGAATGGTTACGATATGGAAAACAGTACTATCCGAATCGTATATGTATGAATAATTACACCTATCAGGATATATATAGTGCTGTTGTGAACGTGGCGACGCGATTACAAACACTGTCAGATACACGTATCGCTATAGTGTCGGATAACTCCGTAACAATGGCCGTTTATCTCTTGGCAGCCATGCTAGTCCGCAAAGAGGTACTCTTATTAAATGTTCATCTTACAGCGCGTGAAATAGAAAAACAGTTATGCCAGCTGCATATTACAACTGTGTTACACAGTGCTAAGCGATGTGATAATGACATAGCTGCTATCATGAATACCAGTGCTACAACGGGGCAGTTTAAATCAGTGCCACTTCGTTGGGGTCAAATTAAAGCGCATGTACAAGCATCACAAGAGGTGCTAGGTAGGTCTGAACAGGACAATTGGCTTATGGTATTGCCCTTATTTCATGTGAGTGGCTTATCTATTTTGATGCGATCTCTATATAATGGCACGGCTATGACCATTATGGAATCCTATGATGAAGAACAAGTGCTGCAATATATTCATGATGGTCGCATCAATATGATGTCTCTGGTGCCTACCATCTTAAAGAAGTTAGAACCGCGCATTACTCACCATCAATTGCGTGTCATCTTATTGGGTGGTGAATTTATACCGCGCCCCCTAGTTGATGTATGTGTGGCGAAACAACTTCCGATTTATAAAACTTATGGCATGACAGAAACCTTTAGTCAAAGCGTGACCATGCCTGTATTATCAAATCTAAATAAACTCGATTCGGTAGGTAAACCCTTGCCGAGGATGACCGTACATATCGTAAATCCTGATGTCGATGGGGTCGGGGAAATCCATTTGAATGGGCCCATGGTTATGAGTGGTTATATTAATCGCGAGCCGATTCATGGCGATTTTAATACCGATGATATGGGTTATGTCGATGAAGATGGGTTTTTATACATCTTAAATCGCCGTACAGATTTGATTATTTCTGGAGGCGAGAATATCTATCCGAAGGAAATTGAAGATACTGTGTATGCTATGCAAGGTGTGAAGGAATGTGCGGTTATTCCTGTAGCCGATACGAAATGGGGGCAGGTGCCCGCACTATTTGTTGCTTTTGATGATATAGATGCATTAGGTGCCGATTTGAAAATGATCGTGCGAGACTATATTTCTAGTAAGCTAGCCAAATACAAGGTGCCTAAATACATTACAATTATGGATGCATTGCCACGTAATGGGACAGGTAAGATTATGCGTAAGTCGTTGGCCTCCCATCTCGATATGACTGCGTCAAATGGAGGTTCTCATGAATGATGTATTGAACTTTAAATCCATAACGACGTATCGTGTGGCTTTGCCGTTAAAGTTTGAATTTAAAACGGCTAAGGGTACTGTTCGTGTTCGTGAAAGTATCATCGTTCGTATCGAGGATCAACAAGGCTATGTTGGATACGGGGAATGTGTCGCTTTCACAGACCCTTTTTATACATCAGAAACTGTTGATTCCGCATGGAAACAATTGGTGGATACCTATATTCTAGAGTTGCGCTTGATGCGGCCAAAACCATTAATGGCCTATATTCGGCAGTTACAATTTTGGTTAAAGCGCGACAATATGCCCATGACGATAGCAGGCCTTGAAAATGCTTTAATTAATCTAGATTGCAACCGAAAAGGCGTGAATTCTGTGTCGTATATCATGGGGCAGTCTTTAGAATCAACTATTTCCAATGGCATCGTCATTGGTGACGTGTCCATGGATGAACTATTAGGTATCGTGGAACAGCATGTAGCCAATGGTTGTAAACGAATTAAACTCAAGGTATCGCCTCGTGATGGTTATGAACGGACACGACTTGTACGTGAAGCCTATCCAGAATTAGCCTTAGCTGTTGATGCTAACCAAAGTTATACGTATGACCAATTAGATATGGTGGCTGCCTATAATGATTTGAATTTACTATGCATAGAGGAACCCTTTAGCATGACGAATTTGACTACCTATAAAGCGTGGAAGGAATCGTTGCCTAATTGGCCTATTACGACCTCTATTTGTTTAGATGAGTCGATTTTATCCTATGATGACTTATCTTATGCAATCGAGTATAGATTAATCGATGTACTCAATGTGAAAGTAGGTCGTCTTGGGGGCTTAATACAGACGCGAGCCGCTATTTTACGATGCCGCGAAGCAGGTATTCCCTACTGGATTGGTAGCATGGTTGAATCAGGCATTTCAAAGATATTACATGTTCAACTTGCTGCCTTAGGTGATACCTATATGGCAGGGGATTTATCTGATTCTAGTCGCTATTTTGAACATGACCTTATCAATCCAGAAATTTTATTTACCGATGGGTCCATGCAGGTGCCTAATGGTGCTGGTCTTGGCGTTGATGTATTGGATAATCGTATTGAAGAATATACAGTGGAGAAACGAACACTATGACAATGATAGACGCATTACAAATTGATTGTGTAGAGCTAACCGGACCTACCAGTGGGCAAGGGGTGATGCATTTAACTAGTTATCATGCGCAACCACAAGGCTATCTCAATGGCGGAGCTACCTTGGCCTTTGGTGAAATTTTATCGGGGATGCTCAGCAATCAACTGATTCGAGATGATCAATTTGCTGTAGGACAATCGGTAACCGCAAATCACATGCGCCCTATGAAAGCAGAAGGCGATTTGATTGCTAAAGGACAGCTACTCTTACAAGGGAAAACATCTCATGTTTGGCGCTTTGATATGTATGATGAAAGCCATCGCTTGATATCTCAGGTTACCGTAACCTGTGCGATAGTACCTAAAAATCGATAAGAAAAAAAGACCTCTTTCGTATAAATACGTATGTAGAGGCCAATAACAGAAAAATCCTCCACCGGCCGGGTCTGTCTACGCCCTTCGGGCTTCGCAGGGCCAAAGTCGGATTTTTCTGTCATTAGCCTCTATTCGTATTAAGATACATAAAGAGGTCTTTATTTTCTTGTGATTTTATAGAGTGCTTCGATATCTGGGATATCATAGATAGCCCAAGTTCCGTCACCGATGTGCTTCATAAGTACTCGGATGGGAGCTGTTTGGTTTGTTTTTGTATTGTGAATCGTTACGGTTACTGTGGCGGTATCGCCATCATCTTCAGAGGTAATGTTCTTGATTTCCAAATGGCGTTGTTTAAATAATTCACCTCGTTGGATGCGATCTACCATAGAAAACGTATTGGATGTATCTTCGCTTTCAACATCTGAATCACTACTATTTTGCGATTTGAAACTATCCGGATCCTCTACATATTTACGAATTACATCATCAAGAAGGGCTGGTCCAAATGTTTTTGTTGCTGCCACAGCGGCCTTGCCTAATGGTGAGGATGTATCCACATAGGTGTTGCCCTCGCGGGTAACGATATTTTTAACCAATGATGTTGTATCGATGTGCTCCAATACCGTATCCGCATCTTTGTTTTCAACGGCTTCACGAATAGTTTGGAACGTATAGACTGGTGTATGAGGAATATACCATAAGAAATACCACATAGCGCTCAGTGCAGCTATGATGGCAATAATAATTGCTATTGTTAATGTTTTTGATTTCATACTATTGCTCCGACGTATATAATACATATATTTTAACACATAAATTTCTCCTTCTCTATAGTTGTCAGCGCGTTAGATTATAGGTATAATAAAGTGTATTCATTTTATATTCATCATTAAAGTGAATGTGTAAGAGAGGAGTTAGAAATGAAAGACAAATTAATACTAAAAGCTCTGGTTTGCAGTGCTTTTATGTGCAGTCTAAGTGTGGGAACGATGGCTGCAGATGTGAGTACTGATGTAAAAGCTGGGGATACTGAACAAAGTAGCTGGATGGATCGTACGGATATCGGTATTGGGTTACAAGGTACTCAGAAAGATTCTTATCATGATTATGCAATGCCTAATAAACAAATGACTGATAATAATCTAAGCTATGATACACGATTCCATTATCGTAATCATAACTCTAAGCAGAAAATGAACGCAAAGTATTTTATAGAAACATTGCAACCTATAAAGAAATATGATAAATCTATGGTTTTTGTACAGGGGCGCTTAGATGGTAATGGTGGCGAAAAAGTTTCCACTACTACATATTGGAATGGTTCGGATTCAGATTTTGGAAGAATGGACGGTCAAGGTACCTATATTGATAAAGATGAAGTAGTAGAACATGATACGCTTGGTGTTGTCGGTACTGCTGGTGTTGGCTATCGTCGCCTTAGTACACATGAGCATGCCTACGTCGGCGCCAATGTATTCTATGACTATGCATTTAAGGATAAATTTTCTCGTGTTAGTGCAGGATTAGAATATGTAGCTGGTCTAAATACGATTAGTGTCAATGTATACCATGGACTATCAGAAAAAAAGGTGGGGCCTTATGACATTAACACACCTTTGCGTCAAGTACCACGGGCAATAGATTTTCATGATAGCTTAAGTTCACCACCTGATGGTATTCGTAGAACACCCCGATATTCTTATGAACATGTATTGGATGGCTTTGATATACGGTATACACGAGATTATAAGAATGCCCGTTGGCTATCTAGTTATGTGGAAGGATATCATTGGAAAACAAAAGCGCCAGGAGAACATCCAGAAGAGATGTACTATATTGACCAACATAAGTGGCAATCCATACATGGGCTAAAGGTAGGCGCTAAAATGAATGTGACGCCTCATATTTCTGTAGATCTAGGAATTGGTAAAAGTAATATTAGTTCTGTAGAACCGTATGTATCTGTTATGTATACCTTAGGTAAGTCTAAATATGCGTACTTTGGTGGTAAGCATAGTGAAAATGTGATGACTTCGGCACGTTCTAAGATGTTTGATAAGGTTAAACGCAGTGATATGAAGGTTGAGTATTATTGGGAACAAGACTTGCGTGACGGTCCTTGGGATCATCTATAATCAGTATCATGCTGGTAGAAATGCTATAATCAACAATTTCATATAATTATATTTGAATTGGCACCTAAGGTTTCCTTATAGAAATCTAGGTGCTAATTTTATATCTATACGTTTTGGTCTAATCTAGAGTATATTAAAGTATACTGAATATAAATGGCTATTATATACGATTCTTGATGTATAATTCATATTTCTA
>OGJC01001197.1_pt1 | contig 10856 bp, 10 predicted proteins | sample 1571941 | NCBI WGS metagenome assembly OGJC01 (sample SAMEA2582100, study PRJEB24529) | metagenome | biome: Human gut stool | place: China | collected 2011 | reverse complement strand
GAGAAGTATACAATATTGGTGGTTTTAATGAAGAGAAAAACATCAATATAGTAAAGCTTACAATAGATACTATAGCCAAGATAATGAAAGAAGAACTAGAGTATAGAAGAGTATTAAAAACTGATGTGACTAAAATATCATATGACTTGATAAGTTATGTACAGGATAGACTGGGACATGATGCAAGATATGCAATAGATCCAGAAAAGATAGTAACAGAATTAGGATGGTATCCAGAGACATCATTTGAAGAAGGAATAGAAAAGACAATAAGGTGGTATTTGGATAATTAGGAATGGGCAGTGAAAGTTTTAAATAAATAAAAAAATTTAATATAATTGTTATAAAAAAATTCCTATAAAATAATTTTTAAATAAATGGTTTATGTAAACTTTTTTGGGGGGATTATGCTAAGAAAATTAAATAGAATGTTTCAAGATTATATGCGAAAAAAAAGATTAAGGCTAGGAAAATATATATGGGATAGAAAAAAGAATAAAGAAGAAATAAAACTAGGAAATTTTATTGAGAATAATAATATAAAAAAGATATTATTCATGAGATATGATGGAAAAATAGGAGATATGGTAATAAATACTCTAATGTTTAGAGAAATAAAAAAGAAATATCCATATATAGAAATAGGAGTAGTAACAAAAGAAGGTGCAAAAGTAGTAATAGAAAATAATCCAAATGTAGATAAAATATATGAGTATAAGAAAGATAGAAAAAGTATAAAAGAATTGTCTTTGGAAATAGCAACAGAAAAATATGATCTATTAATAGATTTTTCAGAGATGTTGAGAGTGAATCAAATGATGCTTATAAATCTATGTAAGGCAAGATTTAACATAGGAATAGATAGAGAAGAATGGGAATTATTTGATATAACAATAAAAAGTGGGATAGATTTTAATTGGACAGATCATATAACAGAAAGATATTCAGCATATTTGAAGAAAATAGGATTTAAAGAAAAAGAAATAGATAAGAAATATGATATTTATATTGCAGAAACAGATAAATATAAAGAATTTTTAAAAGGAATAAAAGAAGAAAAAATAGTAGTATTGAATCCCTATGGAGCAAGTAAGCATAAAAGTTTTAGTTTAGAAACATTGGATAAAATAATAAAGTATTTAAAGAGTGTGAATGTAGGAGTAATTTTAATATATTTTGGAGAAAAATATAGAGAGCTAGAACAATTAAAAAAGGATAATGAGAATGTGTATATTCCTCAAAATATAGAAACAATACAAGACAGCGTATATTTAATAAAAGGAGCAGATTTAGTAATAACTCCAGATACATCAATAGTTCATATAGCATCAGCGTTAAATAAAGCTAATATATCAGTATATCCTCCAAAAGGAGGAAAATATGGAGTAGATCATTTAGTATGGGCTCCCAAAACAAAAGAAACAAAAGTAATATTTTGTGAAGATAAGAAGAGTCAATATGAGGAAATAGATATAAATACATTTGATTTTCAAGAAATGAAGAAACTGATTGGAGAAAGATATGAAAAGAATATTATTTAAAAGTGGAAGTACTATGATGGGAGGAGTAGAAAGAGTTCAGTATGAATATATTAACTTTTTAGTTGATAAAGGATTTGATATAAAAGTTGTTATTGAAAATGATAACGGAAGTGAAAATATTTTAGAAAAAGAAATAAAAACAAAGGTAGAATATTTAAAAAATTATGAGTACATATCACAAATAAAAAAAATTAGAGAAAATAGAAAAAGAAATTTTTTTTCAAGAATAAAATATGCAATAGTATTGTCTAAAGAAAAAAGGTATGCAGATAAAAAGTTTTTAGAAATATATAAGAAATTTCAGCCAGATATTGTAATAGATTTTGATTCCAGTCTTACAAAGGTTATAAAAAAATTAAAAGATTCAAAGAATTTAGTGTGGATACATAGTTCAATAGAAAATTGGAAAAAGAAAAAAAATAAAATAAAGAGGTTTGTAAAAAGATTAGAATATTACAATAAAATAATATGTATATGTCAGGAAATGGAAGAGGACTTATTAAAATTAAATAATAATTTAATAGGAAAAAGTGAATATTTATATAATCCAATTGATTTTGAAAAAATAAAAATGTTGTCAGATATTCCTTTTGATGAGGAAGAGAAAAAATTGGTAAAAGAAAAATTTCTTTTGATGGTGTCAAGATTAGATATAATTCCAAAAGATTTTAAAACATTATTTTCAGCATTTGATATTGCAAAAGAAAAAGGATATGAAGGAAAATTATATCTTATTGGTGATGGACCAGATAGGGAAGAAGTAGAAAAAATGAAAGAAAATTCTAAATATAAAGAGGAAATTTATTTGCTGGGTAGAAAAGAAAATCCATATAATTGGATGAAAAAAGCAGATAAATTGATATTATCTTCAAGATATGAAGGTTTTCCAACTGCACTTTTGGAAGGAATTGCATTAAATGGAAATGTGATAAGTTCTAATTGTAAAACTGGGCCAAAAGAAATATTAGCAGAAGGAAGAGGAAAACTTTTTAAAATTGGAGATAATGTTGAACTTAGTAAAAATATATTGAAAAATTTTGACATAAATTTTAAAGAGAATTTTTTAGAGAAATTTAATAGGAAGGCAATTTTTGAAAAGTTTTTGAAAATTTTGGAGGAATAAATGGTTAAAATATTTGATTATTTTTTTAAAAAAGAAATACCAATATTAATGTATCATAGACTTATTAATGATAAGAAAGATATAGGAGTTCATACTATATATTATGAGGTTGATAAATTTGAAGAACAATTGGTTTATTTAAAAGAAAAAGGATTTAAAACTATTACTTTTAAAGAGTTAAAAAATATAACAGAAGAAGATAAAAAGAAAGAAAAATATATTATTTTAACATTTGATGATGGATATAAAGATAACTTTGAACTTTTATTTCCGTTATTAAAAAAATATAATATGAAAGCTGTGATATATATGGTGTCACATCTAGAAGATAACAGATGGGATATAGAGGAAACTGGAGAAAAAAGATTTCAACTGATGAACTCAAATCAGATATTGGAAATGCATAAATCTGGATTAGTAGAATTTGGTGGTCATACTATGCATCATGTAAAATTAAATAAACTCAGTCCAGAAAAGCAAAAAGAGGAAATAGAAGGAAATAAAATATACTTAGAAAAACTTTTAAATGAACAGTTAGTATCTTTTGCTTATCCTTTTGGATTTTTTAATGATGAATCTAAAAAAATAGTAAAAGAATTAGGCTATGATTATGGAGTAGCAACTGATTCAGGACCTTTTTATATAAATGATGATTTATATGAAGTTAGGAGAATAGGTATATTTTCAGATATAACAATGAATAAATTTAAAAGAAGAATAAAGGGAAATTATAATTTGAAAAAATGTAATAAGCTAAAATAAAGAGGTGAAAGAAAAAAGTGGAAGAAAAAATAAGCCTTATAGTAACTTTATATAATCGCTTAGAATATGCAAGAAATATGATTTTAGCTCTTCAACAGCAAACAAAGCAGATAGATGAACTGATTTTTGCTGATGATGGATCAAGTGAAGATGTTTATGAATATATAAAAGATTTACTACAGGAATGTAAATTTAAAATAAAATATGTCTATCAACAGGATATAGGATTTAGACTAGCAGCTTCAAGAAATAATGGAGCGAGAGCAGCTGAAAATGAATACCTTATTTTTTTAGATCAAGATGTTATCTTTGATAAAGACTTTATCAAAAAAATATATGAATCAAGAAAGAAAAAAAGAATGGTTTTTTCAGAAGCGTTGGGAAGTTCAGATGAGGAAAAACAAAGAATTCAAAAAATAATAAATCAAAAATATGATTATAAAAAAATTTATAAAATAATATCAGAAGAGAAAAAAATAGAACAAGATGGAATAGTAAAAAAGGAAAAACTATACAATGTTTTATATAAATTAAAATTAAGAACAAGAGGAGCTAAGATAGTAGGACTCATTTTTTCTTTATATAAAGAAGATTATGTAGCAATAAATGGATTTGATGAAAATTACATAGGTTGGGGACATGAAGATGATGATTTTGGGAATAGATTTTTTAAATATGGAGGAGAAACTTATTCTTTTAAGTTTGAAAGATACCCAATTCATATGTATCACAAATCAGCTTCTCCAAAAGATGGAAGTGTAAATGAGAATTATTATAGAAAGAGAAAAAAAGAAATTTGTAAATCAAATTATAAGTGTGAGTATGGATTTGATAATCGTAAAGATAAAGATGGAGTTAAACTAAAGTATATATAAAGAATAAAGGGGAAAAAATGGAGTGGGGGATTTTTGATAAGTACTTGTCAGAAAATATAGAAAGTTTAGGGGAATATGTTCAAAATCATAAAAATACTAGAATGGTGTATAAAGAAGAAGTGAATGGTGAAGTATTTTATATAAAAAAATATATTATGAAGAAGAGAGATAGCTTTTTTTCTAATTTAGGAATAAAAAATGATTCAGCAAAACATTATGAAAAAATATCAGAAGAATTAGAAAAAACAAATATTTTACATATAAAGTCTGAATATATTAGTGTAAAAAAAGAAGGCCTCTTTCGAAGAACAGCTATATTAGTTATGAAAGATGGTGGGACTCCACTAGATAATTATATTTATAACTATAAAGATAAATTAGATCTTTTTAAAGAATTTTTTAATATTTTCATAAGGTTATGTCAAAATGGAATATACTCTAAAGATTATAATTTAGAGGGAGCGCTTCTTGGAAACGATGGCAAATTAAGACTTATAGACTTTGATAAGTATAGAATAAAAAAAATAGTAACTAAAAAATTTAAAAAGAAACTTATTGATAATTTAAGAAAAAATTATATAAAAAAAAATAGAGAAAAAGGATTTGAGGAGTTTTTAAAAAAAGAAATAATTAGGGTAACAAAAGAATTAAAATGGGAAAAAGATATAAAGTAGGGAGCAGAATAATGATAGAGAAGAAAATTCACTATATTTGGCTTGGAAAAGAAAAGCCTGAAAAAGTATTGAAATGTATAGAAAGTTGGAGAAAATTTTTACCAGAGTATGAAATTATTGAATGGAGTGAAAAGAATTTTGATTTAGAAAATGAAATAAAAAAATGTAAATTTCTAAGAGAATGTTATAGAAGAAAACTTTGGGCTTTTCTTTCAGACTATGTTCGATTAAAAGTATTGTATCAATATGGAGGGATATACCTTGATACAGATATGGAAATAATAAAAAATTTAGATGACCTTTTAGAAACAGATTTTTTTACTGGATATGAAAATGATGAAATAATAAGTTTCGGAATTTTAGGTTGTATACCTCAACATAAAATAATAGAAAAAATGTTGGATTTCTATGATAATAAAATATGGGATTCAGATATGTACATAATAACAAATATATTAACAGAAATCTTAAAAGAAGAATATGGAGATAAACTTTTTGAGACATCAGGTATAAAGATATACCCAAAAGAATATTTTTATCCATATAATCATGATGAAGAATTTACAGAGAAGTGTTTAACAGAAAATACTTATGGAATTCACTGGTGGGGTAAAAGCTGGGAGAAAAATCCAAAGGTATATTTTTTGAAGTATAAACATTTGCCATGGTGGAAAAGATATCCAAAATATTTATGTAAATTAATAAATATTTATTCTAAAAAATATTTTACTAAGAAAGTTTGAAGGTAAAAATATGAAGAAAATAAAAAAAGAAGTATTTAAAGGATATAATATATACTTTTTAGAAGAAGAATATAAAATGTTGGCTGAAAAAATAATCAAAAAAGAATTTAAAGAAATAGAGAAAATAAAGGATACCAAAAGAAACTATGTTTCTTTAATAGAAATAGATGGAATTAAATATATATATAAAGAACCAAGAAATGAATATAGAATTCCTCAAAGACAGTTTATGAGCTTATTTAAAAAAGGAGAAGCTTTAACTACATTGGTTAATATAAATAAATTGATAGATATGGGATTTGAAGAATTTGTAAAACCTTTAATAGCAGTCAATGTTAGAAAAAGAGGAATGATAAATTTTTCCTTTTTTGTAATGGAATATGTACAAGGAGAGGAAGATAGAAAATATTTAGATGATATAGTGAAAAAAATGGAAGAAATTCATAAAAAAGGATATTATCATGGAGATTTTAATCCAGGGAATTTTTTGGTATCCAACGGTAAAATAAGAATACTGGATACGCAGGGAAAGAAAATGGGATTAACAAGATATAGAGCACATTATGATATGATAACAATGCAGTATGATTCTTATGAAGAAATGAAATATCCATATAAAAAAGATATGGTATATTATCTAGCATATTTCATAAAAAGATTTAAAAGGCTTCCGGCAATAGAAAAAATAGGAAAAATAAAGAAAAATTTAAGAGATAAAGGATGGAAAATTTAAATTAAAAGAAAGGAATATTATGAATATATTTTGGATATCTCAAGAAAAAAATGAAAATATAGATGATAGAAATAATAATATCTATTATTCAGAAGAGAGTGGAATAAATTTTAAAAATAGTGGTTTAATAAATTTTTTTAAGCAGTATAAACATATGAGTAAATTAAAAAAAGAAAAAGAAATAGAGATAATATATGTAGATTCTTTAGAAAAAATAATTTCACTTTGCTTTTTTTCTTTTTTTAATAAGATACCAGTAGTTTATAAAACAAAAGAAAAAAAAGATATTGAAAAAGAGCTGCAGCATAAAATAGCATATTGTAAAAGAAAAGATATACCAGTATTAATGTATCATAGAGTAATAGAAACAGAAGAAGAAAAAGGGTATTATGACACATTTGTGACTAAAGAAAATTTTGAGAAGCAGATGAAATATTTAAAAGAAAATAATTATGAACCTATTTTTTTTAAAGATATAAAAAATGGAGAGTATAAAAATAGATTTAATAAGAAATATGTAATAATAACATTTGATGATGGATATAAAGATAACTATAAAGTAGCATTACCAATTCTAAAAAAATATAATTTTAAAATAGTCCTTTTTCTTATTACTGATTGTGAATATAATAAATGGGATGTAGAAGCTGAAGGAAGAGAAAAGGAGAAAAGGTTTCCTTTAATGACTAAAGAAGAAGTGCAAGAACTAATAAAATCAGGATTAGTAGAGATAGGAGGTCATACAAGTAATCATTTGGATATGCCTTTTATAGAGCAAGAAAAATTGAAAGAGGATTTAATTTTTTCTAAAGAAAAACTTGAAAAATTAACAGGAGAGGAATTGGTATCTTTTGCTTATCCTTGGGGAAATAATGATGATAAATCAAAAAAATTAATAAGAAAATTAGGATATAAATTTGCAGTAGCAACAGAAAGTGGAACAGCATGTTTTTCAGATGACTTATACGAAATACAAAGAATAGGAATATATTCTAAAGATGATATAGATAAGTTTAAAGAAAAAATAAGTGGAAGATACCTTTTTAAACGAGAAAAAAGAAATGAGATGAAGAAAAAAAGGAATAAGATTAGACAAATATTAGGTATAAAGAGAAAATAGCTGAAATAAAGGAAAAATTAATAAAGAATACAGATAATAGAGGGAAAGATAAGAATGGATAAAAAAAGCGAGGAAAAGATTTTTTTAGAATATTTTGATGAAGAAAAATTAAGTTCCAAAGAATGTATAAGGAACTATAAAAATAGAAAAGTTATTTTTAAAATAAGAGTAGAAAATCAATCGTATTATATAAAAAAATATGTTCCATATAGAATGAGAGAAAAGGCTATAGCTTTTGGAATACAAAGGGACAAAGCCAAACACTATAAATTTATTTCTGAAAAAATGAAAGAACTTGGTGTAAAACATGTGGAGCCATATTATATCAAAGTAAGAAGATATTCCTTTTTTAAGAGAGCTTCAATACTTGTGACAAAAGATGGAGGAATTAGCTTAGAAAACTATATAAAAGATTTTAGAAAACACGAAGAATGGTTCAAATATTTTTTTGATACATATATTTATTTAGCAAAAAATGGAATTTATTGTACAGATTATAATCCAGATGGAATGCTGGTAAATGAAAAAGGGGAATTGTTATTAATAGATTTTGATGCTTTTAAAACAAAAATATATTTAACTAAGAAATATAAAAGATATCTTATAGAATGTTTGAGAAGAATATATTCAGATATAAACAGAGAAGAGGAATTTATAGATTATTCAGAACAGGAGATAAAAAGAGTTATAAGAGAATTAAACTGGAAAATAAAATAAGTATGGGAAGAGGATAAATGAGGGAAATATTAAAAAAAATAAAAATAGAATTGTTAGGAGAGTATACTTCATATTTATATATAATAAGCGCTTTTATAAATTCAAAACTTAATATGAAGTTAGGTTATTTACTGGTTGGATTAGGAATACTAAAATTATTATTTTGGAGAGAAAAAGTAAATATAAATAAAAGAGTTTATGGAATGTTTAGCTTTTTATTTGTTTTAGGTATAATTTCTAATTTTATAGTATCAAAAAGTAATGGGATAAATGTATTTATAAATGAAAATGGGAGATTTTTTTATGCAGCATTTTTATTTGTTTTTTTATCAGGAAAAGATAAATTAAAGAAAATAGATATCAGTATAAATTTAGGAGTAATTTTACTGTGCATAGGAATTTTAATGAAAAATGAATGGTTTATGAAAGGAAGCTATTCTAGACAAAGAGGGATTTTAATAATAGGAATAGTATATATAATGATAAATTTTTTAGAGTGTATATTGAAAGAGAAATATAAGAATATATATATTCTACCCTTAGTGCTGTCATTATACTCAATAGTGGAATTAGACTCAAGAATGGCAGTATTTGTTATTCTTCTTTGTTTAATACTGTATTTAGTATTTATAATATTTTTTAGAAAAGGGTATAAAATAAAAAGACTGTTGGCAGTACTAATTTTAGGAGGAGTTTTGGGATATAACTTATTACCAAATTCTTTCATAGAAAAAGTAAAAACTTCATTTCATACATCAAATAATGTAAGTAATGAAGATAGGATAGTAATGTGGAAAGCAGGAATACATATATTTAAAGAAAATTATTTATTAGGAATAGGAACATCAGAAGAAGATGTAAAACCATTATTGATTGAATATGTGGATAAAAATATAGAAAAAGAAGTTTTAAGAAATGAATTTATAAGGGATAGAAAATTTTCAAGATTGCATAGTATGTATGTAGATTTTTTTGTACAGAATGGAATAATTGGATTGTTGTATATTGGATTATTATTTATAATAATACCGTATGAATTTTACAGGAGTAAGAAAGAGAGAATAGAAACAGCATTATTTTTTTCAATAATAGGATTTTATATATATGGAATAACATGGAGTGTATGGAGTGATTATGGGAGTATACAAGCATTATTTCAAATAGTACTTGCTTTGATGTTGATAGTTGGAAATTTAATTGAAAAATATGAAAAAAAATCTTAGAAAAAAAGAGCAATATAGTGAAGAAAATGTTGATTATATGTTTTAGAATTAAAGAAGAAAAACGAATAAAATTATAGTTAGATTAAAAAGAGATCATATTTTACGTATGATCTCTTTTTTGTTTCTTTAAAACACATAAATAACATATTTATATTATGAAAAAACATTAAAATATGTTGTCAAACAATAAATATAAAATAAATTTTAAATTTTTTAGAAAGATATAAAAAAATAAAATTATTAATGTAAAATTTTTTAATCTTTAAGATTATTTTCGAAATTTTTAAAGTTTTCATTTAATGTGTTTTTTCATAAGTGTATGGAAAAAAATAAAATAATGATGTATAATTTAGTTTGAAAACTATTATTCTGTACTTAAAAAGTTAAAATGAAATAAAAATATAAAATTAAACTAAGTTGAAAAAATGTTACAAAAAGTCTTGGGAGGATTTTGTTATGGAAAGAAAGAAAATTAGCATTATAAGTATAACGTATATAATTTTATTATTTATAGTGTATGAAATGATGCTTAGAATAACAGGATTTAGCATTAATACTGCTGTTTATGGGTTGTTTGCTATCTTGGTTTTTTTCTATTCTATAACAGGAAATTTAAGTTTTAGTGAAGAAGAAGTCAATTATAATACTGTTTTTATTAATAGTTTTATCTTTGGAATATTTTTTATGTTTTATAAAACTCTCACAATTTTTACAGTATTTATTGTATTTTCACTTTTTCAGTTATTTATTTATAGATTAATAATGAAATTTAAAGAGAAAAATAAAAATGGTACTCCTAGAATATTAAATGAAAGAAGTCTTATAAAATTTGGAATAGATTCCTTAGGAATAATTTTAGGAATGATAGGAGCTTTCATGTCAAGATATGGTTTGGCTTGGGAGAATAATTTAGAATCAGAATATATATTCACATATTTAGGGATATTTTTGATCGGATATTTTTATACAAGAATGAATGACAAAAGTTGGAGTTATACAAATATATTAGATGTTTTAAATCTTATCTTTTTAAATAGTATATCAACAATTGTTTTTTTGGTAATTATATATACAAGAATAATTGACTATCCGGTTTCTACAGTGTTGGTTTCATTGATACTTTCAATTTCATTTCAATTGTTTTGTAGATATTTATTTAGATTAAAGAGATTTTTTAGAAGTAAAAATAGAGGACTAGTACCAGAGGAAAGAGTATTAGTGTATGGTGCAGGAGAGGCAGGAGCGATATTGGCTCAGGAATCAATGACAAATCCTATTTTCCCATATCATATAGTTGGGTTTTTAGATGATGATCCAAAGAAAAAAGATACATATATATACAATA
>OGJC01001195.1_pt1 | contig 10910 bp, 10 predicted proteins | sample 1571941 | NCBI WGS metagenome assembly OGJC01 (sample SAMEA2582100, study PRJEB24529) | metagenome | biome: Human gut stool | place: China | collected 2011 | reverse complement strand
TAACGGGCTCGAACCGCTGACCCTCTGCTTGTAAGGCAGACGCTCTCCCAACTGAGCTAAACCTCCATCTTTCGATTGCTCATTTATCTTACAGGAATTAGGCAAAAATGTCAACAGCTTTTTAAATTTTTTTGTTTAAAAAAGCTCAGATTTTTAAAACTGATTATCATTGTATAAATCTGATGCAAAAAGAAAACGAAGGTTCCACTTCGTCTAAGTCTTAATGAATTGTTCTGATTTCATGATAAAAATCGTCGCAATATTTTTTCTGTTATGAATATCCTTAACTCCTATTGAATCTTCATATTGATTTCGATTTTTACTTGTTTTTTTATCAATGAGCTGTACCAATTTATCAGTTTCTTCATCATCAACACCAAGAATAAACGTAGTATTGCCATATTGAAGGAACTCACCCGTAGAAGCTACCATTGTTGCCATATAATCATTTTCACCCAGCAGTTCAAGCATTTCCTCCTGAAATTCATCATTTACAATTATCATCAGTAAATTCACTTTTACCACATCCATTCTTTCATGCTTTACCCTATTAAGTATATAATAAGATGTCCGCTTAATCAACTCATAATAAATCTCAATCTGTCTTAATTTCGCATTCAGATATTAGTGATTTTTGATATCCAACACCATTACAAGTTCATTATTAATATCGCGTTCACCGTTAAATGCAAAGCCAAGGGATTGATAGACTTTTATCGCCAGCTGATTTGACTCATAAACGCTTAAATAAACCTCATCGTATCCATACTCTTCATGGATTTTTCTTATTAGCTGAATTAAAACAGGCTTTGCATATCCTCGGCCTTGAAAACGTTCATCAATAAAGAATCGATCCAGCCACACTCTTCCGCGTTCACCTTCATGGATCCAAAGACCATACATAGCAAAACCAATCAACTTTTCACCATCGGCAATAGCGATAGGATGCCATAAAGAAAACTCCTCTGCTTCCCGGCAGCATTCTTCCACCGTTTCTACATTTCCCTTCTGTGATGCGCTAATATGTAAATTTTTGACCTCATCATAATTATGAGATGTAATCGGAATAAATTTTATATTCATCGAATCGCTCCATTTCTTTAACCATAATAAACTATTCTTTTCTTAGAATCGTTGTCATTGATTTACCTTTTGCCAGTTCATCAACCAATTTATCTAAATAGCGTATTTTACGCAGAACATCATCTTCAATCTCCTCAACACGGCAACCACATATACTCCCCTTAATCAAAACCGCATTTGGATTAAAGTGCGGAGCTTGATTAAAGAAGGTTTCTAAATCAACTTCAGAATTGATCTGCTGTTGAAGCGTATCTTCATTATAACCCGTCAGCCAGAAGATGATTTCATTTACTTCATCTTGTGTGCGTCCTTTCTTTACCGCTTTATTGACGTACAACGGATATATTTTGCTAAATAACATTGTGTATGCTTTAGACTTTTCCATTTTATTTTCCTCACTTTCAAAAGAATTTAGTAATTTGCGTGAAAATTTAGTATGCATTCTTTTAAAGCCTGCCTACTCAACAGTCTGTATTGTATTATTATACTCAATGTTGAAGCAAATAAAAAGCTTTCGGCATTTATCCCAATCAAATAAATTTTTATATCATGAAAAAAAGTGCCATTAATCAGCACTTTTTGATATCATTTTCTATTCCCATTCAATTGTTGCCGTCGGTTTTGGTGATAAATCATAGCAAACACGATTTACATTGGCAACTTCCTTTAAGATACGATCAGTGATTTTCAGCAATACCGGCCAATCAATTTGTTCGATAGTGGCCGTCATTGCATCTACTGTATTTACTGCTCTTAAAATCACTGGATATTCAAATGATCTTGCATTATCTCTAACACCCACTGATTTAAAATCAGGAACAACAGTAAAATACTGCCATACCTTTTTATCCAAGCCAGCATTGTGGAACTCTTCACGTAAAATCGCATCTGCTTCTCTTACCGCCTCAAGACGCTCTTTAGTAATCGCTCCTAAGCAGCGAACACCAAGTCCAGGTCCAGGGAATGGCTGACGGAAAACCATTTCATCAGGCAAACCTAACTCTAAACCGCAGGCACGTACCTCATCTTTAAATAATTGACGTAATGGTTCTACTAATTCAAAATTCAAATCTTCAGGCAGTCCGCCTACATTATGATGTGATTTAACAACCTTCGCTGTCTTTGTACCGCTTTCCACGATATCTGGATAAATAGTTCCCTGTGCTAAAAAGTCAATGCCCTCAAGTTTTCTCGCTTCTTCTTCAAAAACACGGATAAATTCCGCACCAATAATTTTACGTTTTTCTTCAGGGTCAGCGACACCCGCCAGCTTGCCTAAAAATCTTTCACTCGCATCAACATAGACTAAATTGGCATCAAGCTGATTCTTAAATACCTCAACAACGCTTTCTGATTCACCCTTGCGCATGAGCCCATGGTTCACGTGTACACAAACCAATTGTTTGCCGATCGCCTTAACCAATAATGCCGCAACAACTGAACTGTCTACACCACCAGACAATGCAAGTAAAACCTTACGATCACCTACCTGCTGACGAATTAATTCCACTTGATCAGCAACAAAGTTTTTCATGTTCCAATTAGCTTCGGCATGACATGTATCAAAAACAAAATTTTTAAGCAAGTCAGCGCGGGCATCCTTATCCTCAGGCCAGCAAGCTAATTTTTCTTCACAAATTGCTGGTTCATGTTCAACTGCCATTACCGGATAACCTGCTTCATATACACATTGGCATACATCAATCCGTTCTCCATCAATCATATGATTTGGACCGCCGTTAATAATAATACCCTTAACATTTGGCAGTTTTGCCAATTCCTCCTTAGTAATATCATGCGGATAAATCTCGCTGTATACACCTAATTCACGAATTTCTCTGGCTAAACGCGTGTTATCGCTGCTGCCTAAATCCAATATTACAATCATATCTTGTTTCATTCCGTCTCTCCTTTACCTTTTACACTACTATTAATGTACCATATTTTGACAATCGCTGCATCTAATAAAATAGAATCATTACATATTTTTATAAAATGATTCTATTAACTATTTTATTTATCTTTGAAATTCAAATCGCGAATTTTTTCAAGTGGCTGATTATATCCCTTTCGCTGACTTTCTTCAAACTCCTGCTGTCTTCGTTTACGCAGTCCTTCTACCTCTAACAGCAGTTCGCGGCTTGACATTCTATGTGCTCCCTGACCGCTGACAATCAATTGTTCCATTGCATCAGAGGTTGCGACAACAACCCGATAATCGCTGCTCAATTTATGCGTTGCCCGCTCAATATACATATCAGCTGTCTGCGCCTGATCCGTATACACTACAAAAATACTATGATCTTTAAACATTTGGCCAACACCTTCAGATACCTTATAGGCATCAAATACAAGAATTAACAGACATTGCTTATAGCCTTGAAAATCTCCCATCAGCTGCATCAGTCTCGAACGAGCAGCATCCAAATTATCGGCAGCCAGTTCCTTTAATTCAGGCCAAGAATGAATAATATTATAACCATCAATCAAATAACATAAAGGCCGACGTTTCACACTGGCCAACAAACCTTGAACACTTTCTTCTTTAGCTTTCTTAGAATTATTTTCCAAGCGCCGTTTTCCTGGCCCATATGTCTTAATAAATATCGCATCTAAATCTTCATCATTTAACTTTTTCATTTCCTTGGCCGGGGCACTTTGCTGTTTCTTTTCCGTTTTGCTGTAACTGGTTGTAACATGCATCTGCTTCTTTACCTCATGCCAAGGTACAAAATAACCGGCGCCATGTGAACAAAAAATTGAACCTGTAGGATTATCGATATCAGTTTCGCTATCATAGCCCGCATCAGCAATTATTTCATTTTGATTTTGACATGGCTTATAGCCTTCCATCACACAGGCTAATTTTCCTTTGCCCTTTGTATAAGCAACTAACTCGCTTTGATAGTTCTGCATTTTTGCTACTGGCGCACTGCCGCTCAGTACCGTCATTTCATTGACAGTATCATCGATTACAAAACTCCCATTCATCTGTTCAACATCAAAAACAGCACGGCTTAAATATTCTGTAGGTACTTCTAATTTAAATTTGAAATAAGGTTCTAATACGATTGATTTGGCAGATTTCAGCCCTTGACGCACAGCCCGATAAGTTGCTTCACGGAAATCTCCGCCTTCAGTATGTTTTTGATGAGCCCTACCGCTTAATAAAGTTATCTTCATATCGGTAATAGGTGATCCAGTTAACACTCCTAAATGCTCTTTTTCTTCAAGATGGCTCAATATCAGCCTTTGCCAATGACGATCCAGTTCATCTTCAGGACATGCACTAGCTATTTGGATACCGCTGCCTTCATCCCCTGGTTCAAGCAGCAAATGCACTTCAGCATAATGCCTTAATGGCTCATAATGCCCTACGCCTTCAACAGGCTCCAAAATTGTTTCACGGTAGCTGATAGCACCATGATCAAAAGAAACATCAACATTAAAACGATTGCTGATGATATTTTTTAATATTTCTGTCTGAATCTCTCCCATCATCTGAACTCTGATTTCTTTTAACCGTTCATTATATGTAATATGAAGCTGCGGATCTTCCTCTCCTAGCTGTTTTAAATTTCTTAGCATAGTAAATGCATCACAGCCTTCAGGCAGCTGCATACGGTAGTTCATATAGGAAGAAAGCAATGGCTTTTCAGATTTTTTTTCAAAACCAAGTCCTTCGCCCGCATAGACATTCTGCAGTCCTTTAACCGCACATACCTCACCAGCTATAGCTTCGTTAACCGCAGTAAATTTACTGCCCGAATATTTACGAATCTGGTCAACCTTCTCACTTTCACCCAGTTTAGCTTTAACTTTTAAGCTGCCGCCAGTGATTTTCATATGTGCCAGCTTATTGCCATTCTCATCACGAGTTATTTTGTATACCTTCGCACCAAATTCCTCAGGGTAATCATGCATTACAATAAATTCACTTAAACCATCTAGAAAAGTCTCAATACCCTGCCTTTTTAAAGCTGAGCCAAAATAGCATGGAAATACTTTTCTTTCTTGTATTTTAGCTGATAACAAAGACTTGTCTATAATCGTATGTTCCATATAATCTTCCAGCAATTCATCATCACACATGGCCGCCTGTTCCATCATTTCATCAGATGAAGCTGTAAAATCAATACATCTCTCATCTAACCGTTTACGTAACTCAGTCAGCAATTCTTCTTTCGTTAGATATGCCGTATCCATCTTATTAATAAAAATAAATACAGGTATTTGATAATGCTCCAGCAATTTCCAAATTGTTTCCGTATGTGTCTGCACACCATCAACACCATTAATAATCAAAATTGCATAATCCAGAATCTGTAAGGTTCGTTCCATTTCACTTGAAAAATCGACATGTCCCGGCGTATCAAGCAAGGTAAATTCGTTGTCTTTCCATTGGCAAATAGCTTGTTTTGAAAATATAGTAATTCCGCGGCTTCTCTCTTGTTTGTCATAGTCTAAAAAAGCATCGCCATGATCGACACGCCCCAATTTTCGGATACTCCCGCTCAAATAAAGCATACTTTCTGATAATGTTGTCTTGCCGGCATCTACATGTGCCAGAGTTCCGATTACTACATGCTTCATTTGATTACCTCCTGATTTCTTATCCAAAAAGACAGGTCAGTTGCCTGTCTAATTTTCATAGCATTTATAATATTAACACATTGTTCATTATTTTTATATAAATTTACTGTACGAGAAAGCGTAAAAAATTAAATTATTTAATGCATTTTCAAAGTTAAACAAACACATTTCCATAACAATAAAAAGCAATGGGAATGCAAATTCACTTTCTGATAATTTACTATATTGATATAAATCACATAACAGATTATATTTTGAAATTTCTTAGAAATTATGATATTTACTTAGAACTCCATACATTTATCTAATTTCCAGCCTTCCATCGTAAATTTACGGATATACTAATAATATTGATTTGATTCTATTATACACATATATTTAAACTACACGAAATATACTACTATTTTAAGCTTTATTAGCATATGTTCCCTGATTTATATGAATAAGTATCACAATCAACACTATATTTTTCAAAATTATACTTGTTATTGTTGATTATATTGCCAACTATTGGGAATCAATTTAGTATTTGTTTTCTCATCCCATACTTCTTTCGTACATACATTCTCAAGCTTTTCCCAGATAGATTCAGGAGCATGTTCAAAAACAATAATTTGATAATTTCCGTTTAATTTTAAAAACAGATCGAAAGCAGCAAAAATTTTTCTTACATTTTCCAAATCTTTATCATAAGTATTTTTCTTCTTATCTTCTTTTGTATTATCTGGAAAGTACACTTGGCTTGGTTGATCAAAAACTATGAAATTGAATATTTTATTTTTGTTTTTTGTTCGATTCAAATAATGATGTATTGCTAAAAAAACAGATATATGATAAGATATCCAGTTTGATGCACTGCCAATTTCCCAAAGATATTCTTTACTTTGATAATCTTGTGTTTCCTTTTTTTCTCTGGATATAGTTAACTCTTTTAATTCTAAACGAACAGGTGAAAAGCAGTCATCTATATCAAGTCCTTTTAGATACAATCTAATGTTATCAGTTAAAGTATTTAATACTACTTCTTGCTTTTGCCTAATTTTTTCAAAATTGGTTTGCGATTTTAGAATTCTTAATTTTGAATCGTTATTCGCTATTTGAGTTTTTATATCATCATTTTTTATTGTATTGAAATAATTAATTTCATAGTATAACTTACCCTTAAATTCTGCTATTTTTTCATATAATTTTTTATTTTCAGAATTTTTGTTGAATTCATACAGATTTTGAAGTTCTATTTTAATACTATTAAATTCATTTTGTTTGTTTTGTAAGGTAAGTTTTTTATCAATTAATTCATTCCTCATCACGGACATTGCTTGAACTATTTCACAATGTAAATTCTTATATTTATCTATTGTTTTTTTAATATTGTTTATAGACACTGTATCAAGTTCGGCAAAACTATTTATCCTAAGAAGGAGCCAATCTGCTAAAGATATTCTCTCATGAATAGCTTCTTCATTAAGAAATTTTGTTTCACTATAATAATCAATTTGCTGTTGGATACTTTTGCACTGATTATTCAATTTCAATATATCATCATGTAGCTCTCTAAAAATATTTTCTTTTTTTTCAATTAACTCATTGTATTTTCCTAAACTATCATTTGAGAAAGTAATCCTTGTAGATTCATATGCTTTCTTCACTACTATAAGTCTATCATTTGTATTATTTAATTGTGTTAAAGAAGAATCATCAATCATGCCTAAAGAAATAGCTTCTGCTATCAAATCTTCCAAACGTCTATCATAACCTTTTAAATATTCTTCTTGATCCATTACCAATTTTGATAGTTTTCTATTTTCTTTTTCTAACATCTCAATTTCATGAAAATCGAGAATATTTTGATTTGTAAGTATATCTAAAATATATGGCAAAAAATTCTTAAGTTTCTCTCTATGCTCATTACTATCTGCTTTGAAGTATAATACATTTGGACTAGCAATTATGGTTTGAGGTTGAAAATTCAAAGATACTGAATCTCTGAAACTTGGTCTATTAGCAAAACCTGCTCCCTCTTTTAATTCTAAATTTGAATAATTGAAAATATCATTAAAAAGTTGTTTCATAATTTCTAAGTTCATATTCTCTTTTTCTATAACCCTAGGTATATCTATTTTTTTCTCAGTTTTATAATATATAGCACTCTTACTGTTACCAATCCCTGGTGATTTACGAGCTAAAAGAATCTCACTTGATCCATTATCAAGTAATAAACCAAACCAATCTACAGTATTTCTAATAGGTCCAACAGGTATCTTACATTTATTTGCTCCTAAAACATAATCAATAATGGATATTAGCGCAGATTTTCCTGTACGTGAATCACCTCTAATCACATTAACTTTACCTAACTCAAAATTTACATACCGTAATTCTTTCGTTCGATCAACAGGCCATAATATTACTTTTAATATATTCATTTTTAAATCCTCACTTTCATAGCAGAAATAAACTGAAATACATTTGTTTTAGAACATATATCTGATATTTTAATAACATTTTTTATCATAGTCCATTCTACAATATCAACAATTTCCATATTTTTTTTCACTACTAAGAAAGTGTTCTCATCTTCATTAACAAATGAAATAAAATTATTATCTACACATAACTTTAAAGCATCAAATATTATCTCTTTCTTCCTAAGAATTGTTCGATTATATTCCGTATAAAAACTTTCTTTGCCAGTGCCTTTTACTCTTTTTATTAAATAGAATAATTCTTTCTTCCCCTTAGTATTTATAATGCTACTATATCGCTCATCTGTAATAAGAGGGAGTACAAGAAAAGGATATATGAAATCGCATTTACCCATTTTCTTACAAAACGTATATAATAAAGCCGCATAAATTAACGGATTATCTAATAAAATAGCTTCTTCAGTCTTCATTTTCTAACTCCTTGAGGTACCAATATACGCGTCTATTATTCACTAGAATATGATAGCTTCCACTTGTGAAATAATATGGTGTTACAAATCCTACTAGTTTTCTTTCTGTCATTAAACATTTTGTTTTCAATGATTTACTCTTATTCAAAATTGAATCTTTTTTTACACAAACTTCATTCTTTGCATTGCTCCAATAATAAATTAAACTATCGTCAAACTCGGCTAGTTCATCATCATCTACTTGATTCGTTAAAATATAATATTTTCTATTAGAATCAGTTTTTATGAAAAAATCGATCGCAGTGATTAATTCATCATCATATGCGTTTACCTTTAAAAGTTCCTGAACGAACATAGGGTTTTCTGATTTAACTTTTTTGATATCATTTTCTTCAACAACAATTTTTTGTGATCTAAGTTTTGCAGATAAAGTATTATTCTCAATGAATTTTCTAATCATATTCCTATAGCTGCTTCTATCTATAGAAATAGGCCTACTATTAGTTATGTTTTGTTTAAACCATGATATAGTTTTATCAACTAAACTTTCAATTAATGAATCCGGTATTTCATAATCCGTTTTAAGCAAATGATTTAATTTTTCAAAATAATTTTCTTTGTTTTCCATAAAACTAAACTTTTTGAAAACTTGCTTAGTAATTTCTTTATTTTCTTCTTTAAATATTTCATTTAAATATTTTGTTATTGCTGAAGAACTATCTTCTTTTACATTGGTTACATAATGCTGCTTATACCATTTTTCTAACTCAATATATAAAGCCTCTACTTCTTCATATGAATTTGAAACGTTTAGTTTTAGCACAAAATCTTCTTCCTTAGCATCTGCATCACATTCAACTATTAACATAAGGTCATCAGATGCATTAATCATGCTATCTTTTAAAAATGATATCCAATTATATATAGTTTTCCATAAATCAAGTGAAGCATTAGTTATTCTTTTATCTTGTGCAGATACTCTTTTCAACTGACATAAAATTTTTCCATCTCCCTTAAGACAAACATCATCTAAAGTTTCAATTTCAATTTTTTCATAATTACTATATTTCTTATCAACGAGAAATAGTAAAGCATAAATTTCTTGTAATTGAAATGCCATAAAAACATGATATGCTTGCGTCCGTTTTACACTATCCATAATTATCCCTCCGTTATACACCCTATTTAATTATGATAAAATGATTATTGATTATCTTCAAATTTCTATATTCTCTCAAATCCCTTATAATAAAAAAAACATATCATTCATCTTTCAAGATTATCATATTATAAACCCTATAAGATGTAGCTTATTTAAACCTTATTAAATGTATATATTTATGTTATTTAACTTTATTTAACCCGACAAGATAATCTAAACTCGTTTTATAATATTTCGCTAATGTAATTAAATGATGCACAGGTATCTCTTGGATACCGTTCTCATATTTACTATATTGTTGTTGAGTTGTATTCAAAAGATTACCAATAAACTCCTGTGTTAAATCACTATCTTCTCTTAAATCTTTTAGTCTTGGATATTTATACATTATACCACCTCTTATAATTATAATAGGATAAACCTGATAAGGTGTGACAATTTTAAATCTTATCAGATGTAATGTAATAATGTATTCCTTTAACTTCTCTCATCAAAGTTATATATCCTATCGATATGTAATGGTATGTTAATAACGCTTCAATTTCATCTACCTCGATGTCATTATTTCCAAATAGCATACAATTTCTATCTATTCCTTATTCTTTTTGATATCTAATAATATATATACTCATCAAATTTTAACAGTTGCTTCCTTTTCTCCAACACCTGGCCTGATTCATCTTCACAGATTGCTTATTGATTACTTTTTTTTCTAATTCAATAAAAATAGATATACACGTACTATTCTTTATTCATCTTGAATCGATAGGTCAAGATTGTGGACACAGTTAATTAAGATAATTCATGTGGTTGTAATAAGATTCGTAATCATTAGTAGATTGATATTCGCAATAAAAATGAATACGCATTGTGTAATAAAGTATTTTAACATATTCAAAAATTAGATGATATGCTAATTATAATTCATGTTGCGCTGCATGTTCATTACCCTATTTGTTCTTCTTTTTTAGGTACTTTCATTTGACATTGTATCAAATACTGCTGTTGTTCTCTATGAGTTTTACATTTTTTATGGTAACATCAGTATTATCATAAAAAAATACGGCAAGGAATTCAATGCATTCCTATGCCGTAATAATTGTTTATTTTATTATTCCCACTCGACAATTACTAATCAATTTTGTTTAGAGATTATTCTCTGTCGTGTTTACAGTT
>OGJC01001172.1_pt1 | contig 11147 bp, 4 predicted proteins | sample 1571941 | NCBI WGS metagenome assembly OGJC01 (sample SAMEA2582100, study PRJEB24529) | metagenome | biome: Human gut stool | place: China | collected 2011 | reverse complement strand
CTAAGAATGTTGAAAGTTTCTCATCACTATCTACATTAAAATTAGCTATTAAATCATCGACACTTAAAATTCCATGATATATCTTATTAAGCTCTTTGTATTTAAGTATTTCAGGAATATCCCATCTTATAACAACTTTTACTTCATTTTCAGATAGTTTCAATATAGTATGCAACTGGGAAGTAGTATCAAGAGTTCCTTCATTCCCTGTTACTAATCCATCTCCTAAAGTAGTCTTTCCAAAAGATATTATACTTTCATTTCCTGCCCCATTGAGGGCAAGTAGAAGTTTTCCTCCATCAGTTGAAGATAGTTCTCCTTCATTTTCATAAAGTGCATGACCTATAATCTTATCTATTCCACTTGAATTATCTTTATTAGTTGAATCTATTCTCAATGTAAGAGTTCCGTTTTCCCCTATTTTTATCTCGGCTGCACCTGTTACTTTTAAATCTGCTACTTCTCCACTAGCATTAATAGTTTTCTCATATAGAGTAACATTTGTATTTATATTCATATTTTTAAAATTAGATATATTATACATAATATTTATTTTATCACTATTTAAAGTTCTTGCTGTTGTTGAATTAAAATTAAGAGTACTGTTAGTTCCAATTCCACCATCAAGCTTTCCATTAATTACTGCTCCATTTTCTATATCAAGCTCATCATTTCCAGTTCCCATAGCTACATCTCCATTGAGTACTGTTCCACTTCCTACTATAAGTTTATCATCTCCAGCTCCCATATCTATATTTCCATTAACTATAGTATTTTGAGTTGCAGATTTTTCCTCTCCATTATTATCTTTATATTTAATTTCTCCTGACTGAAGTATTAAAGTATCTCCATTATTACTTCCTGATATAGCTATACCTTTAGTATTAGGATTACTCTCATCTATTCCACCATTTACTATTGTTCCTGATAAAGTCAGTTGGTTATTATCTCCTGTATCTCCAAATACAACTGCTGTTCCATAAGCATTGATTATTGAACCTGTTACTTTATTATTCGAGCCAGTAACCTTATATGTATTTGTTAAAGCATTTAATATATGGTCTTTTTTATCTCCAGAAAATGAATCTCTTCCATCAATATCATCTTTATTTTCTATTGTTACCTTTCTTTCTCCCGTGATATTTTTTTCATTATCATAGAATGATATATCCTGATCTCCTGCAGCTCCTGCAGTTATATCACCTTGATTTTTACCTTCATTTTTTATTATAAGTCCATAGTTTACTAATTTATTTTCTCCTGCTGATGTTTCAATCTCTAATCCATCAACTACTTTTTTTCCACCATTTCCATTTACAAGTATTCCATAGTTATTTGCTTCCTTTATAGTTCCAACATTACTCATTAGAGTATCATTTTTTATAGCACTATCTTTCCCATAAATAACTCCTGTATTTGTTATATCTCCAATTGTACCTGATTCATTATTTATTCCATAACCTGATTTATCACCGGTTCTATTAGAAAATATTTTTCCACTATTATCTAATCTTGTTATCGTTCCTTCATCATAATTATATACTCCAGAAGCAATCCCCGTAGTATTTGTACCAGATATTATTCCATTATTATTCAATTTGCTTATTATTCCTTCATTATATACTCCGAAACCATCATCCATATTACCAGCAACACTAAGTATTGTTCCACTATTATTCAGCTCTATTATTTTAGCCTTATTTATATTAGTTATTCCATGAACCTTGGTGCTACTTCCTTTAATAAAGACTGTTCCTCTATTATTTAACTCTGTTATTATTCCACCATTATTATATATTCCAAAAGTATCTGTCTGAGAATCAGTAGCATATATTGTTCCATTATTTATTAAATTTACTTTTGAGTTAATATCATTGTATATTCCATAAGCATTGGCACTAGCACCATGAGCAGATATTACTCCATTATTTATTACCTCTATAGGAGTTGCTAATCCATAAAGTTTTATTTTTATTCCATAAGCTGTACCTGATTGACTTATACTAGAAATTTCTGTATTATTAGTATAAGTTTGACCATCAAAAGTATTTTCTGAAAATCCATGAGTTTTACTATCATATTTTTTACCATTAAATTCTATTTCACTATCATTTACAGTTATAGTTAATGCTGTTTCATCTGTTCCCATTACTGCTGTACACGACAATAGAAATCCAATTACTGCTCCTGTTGTTATATTTCTGCTCCTCTTTTTGTTGCTATTCTTTACTACCTTCATAATTTTTTCAATCATAAATTTCCTCCATAGTGATATTTTAATATTTTTTCATTTAATCTTTCCTCTTCAATTTTCTATTTCAAAAACCAAATTTAATTTTGATTTTTTTGGTATAAATTGAGGACGCAAGTGAATTATGTTCTCTTTTATCTATAAAAGCGAACTTTTAGACGCTCTAACCTCCCAATTTTTAACACCCCATTTTTTGGACCCTGTTTTCCCCCTAATTTTTTCATCTTGACTTTTTTAAATTTAAAGAGTATAATAATAGCATCAATTTCAAAAAAGTGTTCGCCTTTATAGATAAAAGAGAACTTTTTGCATTCCTTTAGATTCAAAGCTTATTTTCCTCTCTTAAAGCCCTATTAGGAATTTTTCTAATCTTGTAATTCTTTTTCAATCCTATTTATTTTTTCTAATCTTTTTTATTTTTTGTTTACCTCTAAAAAAGTAAGATATCCAAAAAATTTATTATTTTTTTACATAAAAAAAGACCAAAGGAAATTTAATTCTTTTGGTCTTTTCATTATTTTTTATTCAATTTTATTCCATTATACTTTTTGATGCTCTAAACTTTACTGTTCTTCTAGGGTAAATTTTCATCAATTCTCTAGTTGATGGATTCGATATTATTCTTGGTTCTTTTTTTAGTACTTCAAAAGTTCCTTTTTTCATAAATTTTACCTTTCCACTTATCACCAAAGCTTCCTGCATAGTTTTTAGAAATATATCTATTTCCTCCACTGCTTTTTTTATTGATATTTCACTTTTACTTGCTTTGATATATAATTTAGCCAATTCCATCTTATTCATCTACATCAGCTCCATTTATCACATTTCTCAATCCTTTCCCTGCTTTGAATCTTATCTTTTCTTTTGCATCGATTATTATTATTTTATCCATCTTGGGTATCATTACTCTTCTTGCTTTTACTTCTTTTTTCTCAAATGTTCCCCAATTCTTTAATACTACTTTTCCATCTTCATCTAAAGCTTTTAGTATTGTATCCCAAAATAATTCCACTTTTTCTTTTGCTTCCTTAACATTCTTTAAATGATTTCTATTTCTATAATATTTTATAAATTCTTTTTCTGTCATTATTTCCCCCTTATTGTTGTTAGAATTTGTATCCTATTCCTGCTCCTACTATCCATTCACCTTTGTTTCTGTTTTTTCCACTTCCTTTGTATGAATCTCTTTCCACATTATAGCTCCCTTTTACATCAAATAGTATTCCACTTTCAAGTTCAAGTGTGTACTTAGCATTTAATCCTATACTATGTTCATTTTTATGAGCTACTAAAATATCAAAATCGCTTGCATTTTCTCCTTTAAATCTTCCTGTAATATGTTTTTCATCTGCACCAGTAAGAAGTCTTGTGTAACTTACCCCTGCTGACAGTGTGCTTTTTCCTTTTTCATGTGGTATTACTTTCTTAAGGTCTACTCCCACTTTTGCTGCTATATAGTCAAATGATTTTGAATCTGTTTCTATTGCTAATACTTTGCTTCCTTCATCTGCTCCCTTCTGCTTGATATATGTATATGATAATGTTCCATATGGTTCTAAGAATATGTTATCTCCCATTGGATTAGAATATCTTCCATTCAAATAGATATCATATGCCATATCTGAATATTTATCATTGTAGCTATGTCCTCCTATTGTTACTCTATTAGCATCATATTCTGAATATTGAATTCCTCCTCCTGCTTTCAGTGTAAGGTTTCCTCTGTAGTTTTCTGCAAAAGCACCTATATATCCACTGTTTCCTTTTGCTTTAGACATTGACAGTTTAGCTTCGCTTTTGTTTCCTCCTATTACAGTACCTAAAGTTGTATTTTCAGAGTATCCATACTTTGCTAATATATATGCTCCTTTAAGTTTCATATCTGTATCTACATCTGTTGTTCCTGTATCAAAGCCATGATAATTCTTTCCATAATATGTATCTTTTGTTCCTCCATCTCTATGAGTCAATCCACCCATTACCAGCCACTTATTTAAGTTTGGTCTAAACTGATTTTCTGTTGCTATATCTCTGAACATTCCTGCTGATCTTCTTGAAAGTTCACTTGAAAATGAGTATGGACTTGCTGTATATATTTTATTTAAATATGATAGAAGTATAGCCATCTGTTTTTTATCTGTTACTGATGTATAGTCTTCTCCTGCTACAGTTAAAGTTAAAATATCTTTTAACCCATTAAAATTTTCTTCTTTACTTGAATATATCCCCTTATATATTTCATTTAATTTTATGTATTTTGGTTCATCTCTTGATAGATTTTTGTTTATTTCAAAAATATCAATTTCCCATTCAATTTTTATATCTCCTTTTTCTCCTTTTCCACCATTTTCTTCTGACTCTTTTAAAATTACAGCTTTATCCAATATGGAATTAGTTTTAACAAAAAGATTTTCATTTAAAGTTATTCCCTCCATAGCAATTATGGCATCTTTTCTCAATCCATTTGTTACAAGATTAAATACTCCTACATTGTATTTTCCATTCTCTTCCTCTTTAATTTCTGTTTTACCATCTGGCAATTGGCTAATATCTCCATTGATTATAAGGTCTATATTTCCAAATAGAGCATGTCCTTCATATTTTCCATTATCACTTAATTTCCGGCTATCTATTCTTAAATTGAGAACTCCACCTGCTTTTATATTTATTTCATTAACTCCTGATACTTTTAAATCTGTTTCTTTTCCATCTGCTCCAATAGTTTTTTCAAATAAAGTGACATTAGTGTCTTCTCCTACATTTATATTTTCAAAATTAGATATATTATGCATGATTCTTATTTCTTGACTGTCTGCTGGATTTGACTTAGTAACTGAACTTATTCCAAAATTAAGAGTATCTTTAGAATCGCTATCTCCACCATCAAGAGTTCCATTAATTATTGTTCCATCTCCAATTGTAAGAGTATCAGCTCCAGCTCCCATATTTATATTTCCATTAACTATGGTATTTTGAATTCCTTTGCTGCCATCTGTATATTCAACAGTTCCTGACTGTAGTATTAGAGTATCTCCATTACCACTTCCTGATATAGCTATACCATTAGTACTATCTTCTATTCCCCCATTTACTACTGTTCCTGATAAAGTCAGTTGATTATTATCTCCTACATCTCCAAATACAACTGCTGTTCCATAGGCATTGATTATTGAACCTGCTACTTCATCATTTAAACCAGTAACTTTATATGTATTTGTTAGAGCATTTAATATAGAATCATTTTCATTTCTAGTGAATGACTCATCTCCAGTAGTATCAATCTGATTTTTTATTGTCATATTTCTTGTTCCACTAACCTTTCCATCTGTATCATATGTTACTGATATATTTACATTTTTTTCTTCTTTACTTCCAATAACTATCTCTTTTCCATTTTTTATTATAAGTCCATAGTTATCACTAATAGTTAGTCCATCAACTTCTGAACTCCCTTTTGTTGCAAGTATTCCATAGTTATTTACTGTACCTATAGCTCCACCTGTTTCATTCTTTATAGCATTAGTTTTCCCATAAATAACTCCTGTATTAGTTAAATCTTTTATTTCTTCTTTATTATATATTCCATAAACACTATCACTATTACTACTGCCATTACCAGATATCAGCCCAGCATTAATTATAGTTTTTATCATATTTATATTAAATATTCCATAACTATTTGTGCTATTGGTATTACTAGATATTATTCCAGTATTAATCAATTTACCTATTCCATTATTTCCGTTACTATTTACTATTCCACTGCCAGTTATTCCACTACCAAATATTAAACCATTATTATTTAAACTTGTTATTTCTTTATTTTCATTATATATTCCAGATCCAGAACTAGTATTGCCTCCACCAGATATTATCCCTATATTAGTTATAGTCTTAGTTATAGCTCCTTCGCTTTCATTATATATTCCATAACTATTATTAAGTCTATTACCTTTACTAGAATTAGCATTACCAAATATTAGTCCACTATTATCTAAATTTGTTATTGTCCCACTATTCAGTATCCCAGAGTTAGAACTATTCCTAGAACTACTACTAGAACTACTACCAGATATTATTCCACTATTAGTTAAATTTGTTACTGTTCCACTATTCACTATTCCACTACTATAGTATTGCATACTCTCTTCTGCAGTATTAATACCTAATATCAGTCCACTATTAACTAACTTTGTTATTTCTCCACCTCCATTTTGTATTCCATAGCTGTAATTTATACTCATATTACTATTATTATTCCCAGATATTAGTCCACTATTAGTTAAATTTGTTATTGTTCCACCTTTATTTTGTATTCCACAACCATAATTATAAGTAAAATTCTGAGAACTAATACTAATATTACCAAATATTAACCCACTATTAGTTAAATTTGTTATTGTCCCATTTTCATTATATATTCCATAACCATAGCTCCGAGCCCAAAAATCAGATACAACATTATAAATGTTGCCTAATATTATTCCATTATTGCTTAATTTAGCTATTTTCTCACTTTTCTCATTATGTATTCCATAACCACTATAACCACTCTGTCCACCATCATATTCTTTACTGCCAGATATTATTATCCCATTATTTATAAATTCAAAACTTTTTGAATTCAATTCCAGTTTTAATCCATAAACATCATTTCCAGATAATGTTATGTTATTTGTATAAACATCTTTGCTCCAAGTATTTCCAGCATCTTCATATGGATTTTTTTGTGAATCAGGTTCACTATTATCAGTACTAAATTTAATTCCATTATTATCTTTTATCCATAAGTAATTACCCTCTGTTACTCCCATTACTGCTGTACATGACAATAGAAATACAATTACTGTACCTATTGTTATATTTCTTCCTCTTCTTTTGTTGCTGCTTTTTACTGCCTTCATAATTTTTTCAATCATAAATTTCCTCCACAGTGACATTTTAATATTTTTGGTCCAATTTTCTCCTTTGATTTTCTGCTCTAAAATCTAAATTTAAATTTGATTTTTTCGGTATAAATTAAGAGAGCAACTAAATACTGTTCTCTTTTATCTATAAAAGCGAACTTTTAGACGCTCTAACCTCCCAATTTTTAATACCTCATTTTTTGGACCCTATATTTTGCTCAATTCTTATGTCTTGACTTTTATATAATTAGAGAGTATAATAGTGGAATAAAAATCAAAAAGGTGTTCGCCTTTATAGATAAAAGAGAACTTTTTGCATTCCTTTAGATTCAAAGCTTATTTTTCCTCATCTAGCGCTTCATCAGATACTCTTCTATCCCTGTCATTTTTTTCTTAACTCTTTCTTCTTTTTTTAGTTATTATTTTTATTTATCTACAGTTAAAATACTTAAAATTTATTTTTTTACATAAAAAAAAGACCAAAGGAAATTTAATTCTTTTGGTCTTTTCATTTTATTCAATTTTATTTCATTATATTTTTTGATACTATAAATTTTCAATATCTTTTTAGAACTTATACCCCAGTCCTGCTCCTACTATCCATTCACCTTTGTTTCTGTTTTTTCCACTTTCATTATGTGAATCTCTTTCAAATGAATAGCTTCCTTTTACATCAAACAGAATTCCACTTTCAAGTTCAAGTGCGTACTTAGCATTTAATCCTATACTGTGTTTATTTTTATGAGCTACCAAAATATCAAAGTCAGTTGCACCTTTTCCTTTAAATCTTCCTGTGATATTTTCTTCACCTGCACCATTAAGAAGTCTTGTATAGCTTACCCCTGCTGACAGTGTACTCTTTCCTTTTTCATGAGGGATTACTTTCTTAAGGTCTACTCCCACTTTAGCTGCTGTATAATCAAATGATTTTGAATCTGTTTCTATTGCTAATACTTTGCTTCCTTCATCTGCTCCCTCTTGGTCTACATATGTATATGATAATGTTCCATATGGCTCTAAGAAGAAGTTATCTCCCATTGGATTAGAATATCTTCCGTTCAGATAAATATCATATGCCATATCTGAATATTTCTCACTGTAGCTGTGTCCTCCTAATGTTGCTCTATTAGCATCATATTCTGAATATTGAATTCCTGCTCCAGCTTTCAGTGTAAGATTTCCTCTGTAGTTTTCTGCAAAAGCTCCTACATATCCACTGTTTCCTTTTACTTTTGACATTGGAAGTTTAGCTTCACTTTTATTTCCTCCTACTGTTACTCCTAATGATACATTTTCTGAATATCCATATTTACCCAGCGCGTAAGCTCCAGTAAGCTTCATGTCTGTTTCTACATCAGCCGTACCTGTATCAAAGCCATGATAATTTTTTCCATAATATGTATCTTTAGTTCCTCCATCTCTATGAGTTAGTCCACCCATTATCAACCATTTATTCATATCTGGTCTAAATTGATTTTCTGTCACTATATCTCTAAACATTCCAGCTGATTTTCTTGAAAGCTCACTTGAAAATGAGTATGGAGTTCTTGTATAGATATTATTTAAGTAAGATAAAAGTGTAGCTAGCTGTTCTTTATCTGTTACTGATGTATAATCTCCTCCTGCTGCATTTAAAGTTAAAATATCTTTTAATGCATTAAAATTTTCCCTTGCACTTGAATGTACTCCTTTATATATTTCATTTAATTTTATATATTTTTGCTCATCTCTTGGTATTTCTTTGTTTATTACAAAAATATCTTCATTGTCTTCAATCTTTATATCTCCTACTTGCTCATTTCCACTTGGACTTTTTATAATCGTAGCTCTATCCAATATGGAATTAGTTTTAACAAAAAGATTTTCTTTTAAAGTTATTCCATTCATAGCAATTATAGAATTTATTCCCAATCCATTTGTTATAAGGTTAAATACTCCTACCTTGTATTTTTCAACTTCTGTTTCTTTAATTTCTGTTTTCCCATCTGGCAACTGACTAATATCTCCATTGATTATAAGACTAGTATTTTTATTAAATAAGGCATGTCCTTCATATCTTCCACCATTCAATTTCTGGCTGTCTATTCTTAAATTAAGAACTCCACCTGCTTTTATATCTATCTCTTTCACTCCTGAAACTTCTAGAGCTGTTTCTTTTCCATCTGCACCAATAGTTTTTTCAAACAAAGTGACATTTGTATTTTCTCCTATATTCATATTTGAAAAGCCAGATATGTTATGTAATATATTTATTCCACTTTCTCCATTTCCATTAAAATTCAAAGTATTATTTTTTCCAGTTGACTCCATAGTTCCATTTATAACAGAATTTCCTTGAATAGTAAGAATATTTTTATTTCCTGTTATACTTATTGTTGGGTCATTCCCTGAGAGTCCTCCATTTACTACTATGTTGTTAAGAATAAGGGTTGAATCATTACTACCCATAACTACTGCTGTTTTATATGCATTAATTACTGAATTATTAAGTTCGTTATTTTCCCCTGAAACTTCTAAAGTATTTGTTATACCATTTAATATATATCCCTTATTTGAAGAAATATTTTCTACTTTGGAATTATTATTTGAATCATTATATGATAAAGTTCCATTTTCTAATTTTAAACTTTCAGTTCCTGTTATATTTTTTTCTGTATCAATAACTGAAAGTTCTCCATCAATAGCTTTAGCATTAATTATTGTAATTCCTGAATCATTAAAAGTTTGTCCAAATTTTTGATAGTCATCTGCTGCTGCTTTATATATTTCTCCCACTGCCTTAAATATTAGTCCTTTGTTTACAGTTATAGTTCCATTAACTACTTCTTTTTCATCTTTTCCATTTGCAAGTATTCCATAATTATTTGATGTACCTATAGTTGCATCTGCATCATTCTTTATAGCATTATCTTTTCCATAAATAATTCCTGTATTAGTTATGACTTCTATTTCTCCAACATCACTAGTAATAGTTTCATTTGCAATTCCATAACCATCACCAGCACCATTATCAGTACCACTTATTACTCCTTTATTTGTTATATTTCCTATTTCGCCTGATAAATTATATATTCCATAACCATGACCAGAAGCAAAACTATTAATAGAACCACTTATTATTCCTTTATTTGTTATACTTTCCATTCCATCTGAATTCTTTATTCCATAACCAGAACCAATACTAGTACTAGTACCACTTATTACTCCTGTATTTATTATACTCATTGTGCCTGGATTATTATATATTCCCCCTCCTTCATCAGAACCATAACCATAACCACTTATTATTCCTTTATTTGTCATATTTCCCATTATAGCTGCATTATATATTCCATAACCAGTACCATTACCAAAAATAGCATTACCATAACCACTTATTATTCCTATATTTTCTATATTTCCTATATTATTATTCCGAAGGTAATTATATATTCCAAAACCAGCACCACTAGCAGAACCAGTACCATCACCGGAACCATAACCACTTATTATTCCTTTATTTGTCATATTTCCCATTATAGCTAAATTATATATTCCATAACCCTTACTATGACCAGAAGAACCACTTATTATTCCTGTTATTGAACCATTATTTATAAAATTCACTCCAGTCAAGTTACCACTTAATCTAAGTCCATAGCTTATATTATCGCCATTAATATTTACCCCATTAGCTTTACTTGATAACAATGTTGTATTGTTTGTATAAGTTTTGGTATCCTTATCCCAATTATTATCGCTATATGGATTTTCTTCATTCCAATCTCCAATATTCCCATCATTATCAGTAGTAATTATTGTATTAAATTGTATTGTATTATCCTTTTCTCTTATCCAAAGATAGCTATCTGCCCCTATTACTGCTGTACATGATAGCAAAAATCCAATCACTGCCCCTATCGTTATGTTTCTTCCTCTTCTTTTGTTGCTGCTCTTTACTGCCTTCATAATCTTTTCAATCATATTTTTCCTCCCCCAAGTTTGTTTTT
>OGJC01001169.1_pt1 | contig 11169 bp, 9 predicted proteins | sample 1571941 | NCBI WGS metagenome assembly OGJC01 (sample SAMEA2582100, study PRJEB24529) | metagenome | biome: Human gut stool | place: China | collected 2011 | reverse complement strand
AGGGGATTATCGTGAAATCGCGCATCGGCAGCCGCATCGTGAATGATAAAAGGCCCTTCCTGCAGAATGGCGTGCCCGCAGAACGAAATATCACGTGGAGTTTCGCGCACGCCGACGCCCTGGCAGGCGAGGAGCCACTGGCGCTCGCGATCCAGCAGGCTTATCAGGGCCACCGGGACCTGAAAGGCTTTGCGGGCCAGCCGCGTCAGGCGTTCAAAACGCTCATCGTCACGGGTATCAAAAAGGCCGGTAATATACAGGGACTTCAGCCTCTGTTCTTCATTCTCCGGTATACCGGGTGCCTGCATGTAATCTCCTGGTATGTACAAAGTATATATGCAGATGAAAAGGTGTTTGGATCTGACTGAGTGTAATTATAGTTCACGACTTATCTGCCAGCGGCTGAACTTCAGGTACAGGAATTCACGTTTATCACTCGTACCAGACTCTCCGGAGGACCAGGGGAATGACCGGGTCTGTTACGGTGAGGGAATCTGTAAACCTCAGGATTTTTGCCGGGAAAGTACGTATAACTGCTATCTTGATTAGTAAATGTTAAAATTTGTAGGTATCCACCCGTTAAACAAAATGATTAATATTTAAAAATACTCGTTGAACACCCGTGCCGTAATAATGAAGTACATTAAAAACGTTATCCGGTCATGTGAAGCTGAGACCGTCTCTTCGTCATGTAAAATGCCGTACTTTCTTTGTCGTGAAGAATGACCGGGTTAAGTCCATAAGGTTGAGAGGAAGTCTGCTGATGTGATACGCTCAAGGCGAGATTTATCTCAGTGAGAACTCACGGCAACAAAAAGTTTTTGGACAACAAAACACAAAGTTGTTTTGGACTGTAGGAGTCCAAGAGACAATGACATTACATACAACGCCGTGTAACGGATTTTACATTATTACAAAGCCTGTGTTACAAGAGAGTTATGGACATGATTGAAAAAATATGTGAAGTAATTGATGGTGAATACGTCTGTGATATAGATATTAGCGTTGAAGAATGGAAGATTTTATTAAGGGATAAAAAAGTTTTTGATGACAAAAGTATTGCAGCGTTAAAAAAATGGTTCATTGAGCCAGACCATTCCTGTACATGTTTCGATATCGGCAAGAAGTACGACCTGCACAGTATGAGTGCTAATGGTGTAATCAATGGGTTGGGTGGAAGAGTTCAGAAGCAGCTTGGCCGATTCGAGGTTAAAGGAGTCGGAAAGATTGCTTCCGGGACAAAATTCATTACAGTCATGAAAAGTAGAGAAATTAAAGGAAACCCAAAGCGAAATTTATGGACTATCCGTGAAGAACTTGTTCAGGCAATAAAAGAACTAGATTTTTTTAGTACGAACGAAAGCTCAAGCATTGATTTTTACTCAGATAATGATTTGATCACTGCTCTAGAAGAAAGTAATCACTTTGACGTTACTCAGACATTTGAGTATAGCGAAAAAGCGAAACCTAAGAAAGCTGCAATAGAAGTCAAAAATGGACTCTCATACCCAAGAAGTAAATCTGTTTCAAAAAATGCGCTTAACAAAGCTGATTATAAATGTGAAATTAATTGCGACCATCCAACGTTCAGAAGGCGAAACTCTCCTCTAAATTACACAGAACCTCATCACATTGTCCCGATGTCAAAGCAAGACTATTTTGAGAATTCACTGGATGTGGAAGAGAATATCATATCACTATGTTGCAACTGCCATAAACAAATTCATCTTGGCAAGGGGTTTGAAGATATGTTGAGGAAAATATATGCCGAGCGGAAAGATGTATTAAAAAAAGCGGGAATCGAGATATTATTAGAGGATTTGATTCTTTTTTACAAGATGGAAGGTAATTAATCTTCGAGAAGATGCATGCTTATTTTTATTTTTTTAGCAATGAATGTGAAATACTGCCTGACTATCAATCCTGTCATGTGGTTCAGATTTATGGGGGAGGATTTTAATATTTTACCAGCATGGCATGTCGATCAATCGGTTAAGTATAGCGCCAGGTAACCAGACGGATTTTCCCTCTCAGGCGGGAGTCGTTATCCATCGTCCAGTACCTGATTAAAAGTAGGAGTAATTACAAGAAAATTAAATTGTATGACTATTATTTCCGTTCAGAAAAGAAAGTTACATTAAAAACCCGAAATTATTAGGGTTATTAATTAGTTAAGTGCTATATATTTTCGTGTCCGGGGGTACCCTAAGAGGGTGCGCAAGACAACACTCCAGTGTTCATTATTTATGACTGTCAAGCCATTTATTCATCTGCTCAATTTCACCTTTTTGAGCTTTAATGATGTCCTGCGCAAGCTTTCTCATTTCGGGATCTTTTCCGTATTTGAGCTCGGTCTCAGCCATTGCGATTGCCCCTTCATGGTGTGCGATCATACCTTTTGCAAAGGCCTTATCGGGATTGGATTCATTAACGGCGGCCATCATTTTTTCATGCATATTTTTCATGCCAGCCATATATTCCTGTGATGATGCCGATGAGTGCATATCTGACATTTTCATTTCCGAATGTTCAGCAGAAATGGCTGGCAGGGATAACATTAATATTACAAAAAGGGTGTTTTTGATTTTCATATAATAATTCCTTTCAGACAGGTACCGGTTAAGTGTAGCTGAGTCAGACAAAAAAGCCCCCTGACGGGGGGCAAAAATGTAGCAACGTTGTTTCAGGAAAATCTATCAGGGAAAAGGTAACAGCACGGATACTACCGTCGCATTCAGCCTGCATTGATCATGCGGCGGTGCGCTTCGGCCATGGCCTGATGTGGGCCGGATTGCCCGTTATTCATGAATTCATGGGCAACCGCTGCTCTTTCATGCTCATTCATCGCCGCGTAAGACGTTGACGGGACGGTCGTGGATACCGTGTTATTTCCCATCATCTTCTGATGACTTTCCACCATTTTCTGGTGCGCATCCGCCGAGCCGTTCGTCATGGTTTCATGAGCAATAATGGCCTGTTCATGCTGGTCCATACCGGTCATACGAGGAGCAGTCCCCTGGATCCCGACAGGAGCCGCAGCAGACTGCATCTGGTGAGCAGGAGCCTGTGCATTGTTGACGCGATCATGGATATTCACGGTTTCAGTGGCCCAGGCCGATGAAATTAAACCAAAGCCCAGCAAAGATGCTAATACGATATTTTTCATGATAACTCTCCATTTCTGAATTAGTGATGTCCGGGGAAGTACAACCGGTGTTTTCAGTTCCATAACTGAAACAAGTTCGGCAGCGTTTATTTCTCCGGAAGAGGGCTGGATATTCATTTCCTGGCGTACTCTGACGCCGGGTATTGATGAAGCAATCCAGCCTTCCTGATAAGTTGCACTAATTATATCGAATGGCTTCTGTTTGCTGCATGACAGGCTAATGACATCTTTGTCATTTACATCTTTATTTTCAGCATTGGGTTTCCGGGATCATTTTCTCCAGTCTGGGCACGGATAAGATAAAACGCGTGGAGCGTACGTCTGATTCCACCTGCACTCTTCCGTGATGTGCTTCCACGATTGACTTCACAATCGCAAGGCCGATGCCGCTGCCTTCTCCTTTTCGTTGTCTGGATGGATCCACCCGATAAAAACGGTCAAACAGCCTTGATAAATGTTCTTCAGGGATCGGTTTCCCCGGATTTTCAATCACAAGGTCAAAAAAGCTCTCCTGCTCTCTTATTGAGACGGTGATTGCCTGTCCCTCCGGGGTATAACGCAGGGCATTGGATAACAGATTATTGATCGCCCTTCTGAACATTTGTGGATCTCCCTCAACCAGGCAGGGCATCCCGTTAAATTTGAGCGTGATATTGCGTTCTTCGGCCCAGGCTTCGAAAAACTCGAAGACTTTCATGACTTCCGCTCTGAGGTCAAACATGACCCTGTCAGGTATCAGCTGATTATTGTCTGCCTGCGCCAGGAACAGCATGTCGCTGACCATTTTGGTCATCCGGTTATACTCTTCAAGACTGGAATAGAGGACATCCTCAAGTTCCCTCTGTGTTCGATCCTGACTCAATGCGCTTTCAGTCTGCGTCACCAGATTGGTGATGGGCGTTCTGATCTCATGCGCGATATCGGCAGAGAAATTGGCCTGGCGGGTAAAGACATCCTCAATCTTTCCAATCATATGATTGAACGAGATAACCAGTTGCTCCAGCTCAATGGGAACCCGTGTCGGTTCCAGCCGCGCATCAAGATTCTCGGAGGTGATGTTTTTAATGGCATTGCTGACATTACGAAGGGGCAGATGCCCCTGACGGACAGCGATGCGAATGATCAGAACAATCAGCAGGCTTATCACAACAGCGATTGCAATCAGATTTTTTTTCAGCGCATCAAGGTAATGGAGATGGAAATTAATGGAGAGGCCAGTCAGCATGACATAGTTCTGCTGTTTGCCCTGAAATATCGCCTGGCCAGAGGAGGCGATAATCCGGTATGTTTCCATCTTCATTCCGGACCCGGTATCCATCGGTCCCGCAGGATCCTCCACCGTCCAGAGAAAGACATCCCGTGCGCGGCTGTGCTCGCTAAAATCTGCTGAATTCACTGCCGGGCGTAGTGCCGCCCCCTGAGCTGAGCTCAAGAGCACTTCACCCCTGGGATTGAGGAGCAAAAGGGCAACGTTGCGGTAGCTGGCAATTGATTCCTTTATTTTGCTTACTTTTTTTTCATCCGGATCTGCCGGGGACTGGAGTATACGGCTCAGTGTGGTGCTGATTTGTTGAAGATCGCTGACATCCTGCTCGGCAAAATGATTTTCAACAGAATGCAGCATAAACCAGGTGAAGGCGATAAAAGCCAGTATCGTGGACAGGCTGATAAAAAAGGTCAGCCGCAGGGCGAGTGAGAAAGGGCGCCTGGAAGGTTTGCTATGCATCCGGGGCCTCCAGTATATAGCCCACGCCCCGGACAGTCTGGATCAGCTTTGTCCCGTAATCGTTGTCTATTTTAGCGCGGAGTCGCTTTACGGCGACATCAATCGCGTTAGTGTCGCTGTCAAAATTCATGTCCCAGACCTGAGAGGCAATCAGGGAGCGGGGAAGAACTTCTCCCTGATGGCGAATGAAGAATTCCAGCAAGCTGAACTCTTTACTGGTGAGCACAATGCGGTTTCCGGCGCGACTGACTTTTCTGGATACGAGATCAACCGAGAGGTCAGCCACTTTAAGCTGGCTTTCCGTGATCATCGTGTTTCCCCGCCTGAGGAGGGTTCTTACCCGGGCGAGCAGTTCAGCAAACGCAAAGGGCTTCACCAGATAATCGTCCGCACCCAGCTCAAGTCCTTTGACCCTGTGTTCAATCGTGCCAAGGGCCGTCAGCAGTAATACCGGCATCCCCTTTCCGGCACTGCGCAGCATACGGATGATATCCCAGCCGTTTACATCAGGCAGCATGATATCCAGGATGACTAAATCATACTCGGCTGTCATGGCAAGATGATATCCGGTCAGACCATTATCAGCGTGATCCACGACGAACCCCGCCTCTGTCAGCCCCTTGCTGAGATATTCACCTGTTTTAATTTCGTCTTCGACGATCAATATTTTCATCTTGCTCCCCGGCTGGCTGCTAATGTCATTCTATTGCGCCCACGATCGTTATCAACGGATTACAGCAAAAATGACAACATTGTCATTATCCTGTCACCCGGCAAACAGAGAGCGTTAGGTAAAGTACCCCTATCAATACTCTGGACTTCGTTTGAACCATTTACCAGGTCTGCCTGTACGAGAAGCGTTATGTTCAAATTAAAATTACTCAGCATCAGTACCATATTCATCCTGGCTGGTTGTGTTTCTCTGGCACCTGAATATCAGCGTCCGCCAGCTCCGGTTCCCCAGCAGTTTTCATTGTCTAAAAACAGTCTGACGCCTGCGGTAAACAGCTATCAGGATACGGGCTGGCGAAACTTTTTTGTCGATCCCCAGGTCAGCAGGCTGATCGGTGAAGCCCTGACTAATAACCGTGATTTGAGAATGGCTGCCCTGAAGGTTGAAGAGGCCCGGGCCCAGTTCAACGTCACGGATGCAGATCGTTATCCCCAACTGAATGCCTCATCCGGGATCACATACAACGGTGGTCTGAAAGGTGACAAGCCGACCACACAGGAGTACGACGCGGGTCTGGAGCTCAGCTATGAGCTCGATTTTTTTGGCAAACTTAAGAACATGAGTGAGGCTGATCGCCAGAACTACTTTGCCAGCGAAGAAGCCCGTCGTGCCGTACACATCCTGCTGGTCTCCAACGTTTCACAGAGCTATTTCAGCCAGCAACTGGCGTACGAACAACTCCGTATTGCGCGGGAAACGCTGAAAAATTATGAACAGTCCTATGCTTTCGTTGAGCAACAGCTCGTGACCGGGAGTACGAACGTTCTGGCACTTGAACAGGCGAGAGGACAAATCGAAAGTACCCGCGCCGAAATAGCCAAACGAGAAGGCGATCTGGCTCAGGCAAACAATGCCCTGCAACTGGTGCTGGGAACGTACCGCGCACTTCCGTCAGAAAAAGGGATGAAAGGCGGGGAGATCGCACCAGTAAAATTGCCACCAAATCTATCTTCACAAATTTTGCTGCAGCGACCGGATATTATGGAAGCGGAATATCAGCTGAAAGCGGCTGATGCCAATATTGGCGCAGCGCGAGCGGCCTTTTTCCCCTCCATTACCCTGACCAGTGGTCTTTCCGCAAGCAGTACGGAGCTGTCAAGCCTGTTTACGTCAGGAAGTGGAATGTGGAATTTTATCCCTAAAATTGAAATTCCTATTTTTAATGCTGGCAGGAATAAAGCCAATCTGAAGCTGGCTGAAATTCGCCAGCAACAGTCGGTGGTTAATTACGAACAAAAAATTCAGTCAGCCTTTAAGGATGTTTCCGACACGCTTGCGCTGCGCGACAGCCTTAGCCAGCAACTTGAGTCACAGCAGCGTTATCTTGATTCACTTCAGATAACTCTCCAGCGTGCCAGAGGATTATATGCAAGTGGTGCTGTCAGTTACATCGAAGTGCTGGATGCAGAACGTTCCCTCTTCGCGACGCAGCAAACCATTCTCGATCTTACCTATTCCCGACAGGTTAACGAAATTAATCTGTTTACCGCGCTGGGTGGCGGTTGGGTAGAGTAAATTTATTTAATTAATCAGGAAATTAAAAATGCGTAATTCACTTAAAGCCGTTTTATTTGGTGCCTTCTCTGTCATGTTTTCTGCCGGTCTTCATGCTGAAACACATCAGCATGGCGATATGAATGCTGCCAGTGATGCTTCGGTACAGCAGGTTATCAAGGGCACCGGTGTCGTTAAAGACATTGATATGAATAGTAAAAAGATTACCATTTCGCACGAAGCAATCCCTGCTGTGGGCTGGCCTGCAATGACCATGCGCTTCACTTTTGTTAATGCAGACGACGCTATCAATGCCCTGAAAACCGGCAACCATGTCGATTTCTCGTTTATTCAGCAGGGCAATATCTCCTTACTCAAAAGCATTAACGTTACGCAATCCTGATTATCAGTCCGGAGCGAATACATCCAGTGCGCCTGAACATTCATTAAGGGATTACTGTGAATGAATGATCGGGCGCATATGCCAGGTGTTTTGATTTTTCAGCGAGAAATTGTATGGCTTCTTTAAAGATAAAATATGCTGCAATAATTATCAGCAGCCTCATAGCAGGGGGGCTGATATCGGTTACTGCCTGGCAGTATGTAAACTCATCACAAAAAACAGTACAAACCGAACAAAAGGCACCGGAGCGAAAGGTACTTTTCTGGTATGACCCGATGAAACCGGATACCAAATTTGATAAACCCGGAAAATCTCCCTTTATGGATATGGACCTGGTGCCGAAATATGCTGATGAAAGTGGCGATAAAAGCAGTGGCGGGATCCGTATCGATCCAACCCAGGTTCAGAATCTGGGATTAAAAACGCAAAAAGTCACGCGAGGAATGCTGAATTATTCTCAGACAATCCCGGCTAATGTCAGTTACAACGAGTATCAGTTTGTCATTGTGCAGGCGCGCTCTGACGGTTTCGTCGAAAAAGTGTATCCCCTGACGATTGGCGATCATGTGAAGAAAGGCACTCCGCTTATCGATATCACCATTCCTGAATGGGTTGAGGCACAAAGTGAGTTCCTGCTGTTATCCGGTACAGGCGGTACGTCAACCCAGATAAAAGGGGTTCTGGAGCGACTTCGTCTGGCTGGTATGCCGGAAGAGGATATTCAAAGGCTGCGTTCAACCCGCACAATCCAGACCCGTTTTACCATTAAAGCACCTATTGATGGTGTCATTACTGCGTTTGACCTGCGCACCGGCATGAATATTTCGAAAGATAAGGTGGTGGCTCAGATTCAGGGAATGGACCCGGTCTGGATCAGCGCTGCAGTGCCAGAATCTATCGCCTATTTGCTGAAAGATACGTCGCAGTTTGAAATTTCGGTACCGGCTTATCCGGATAAAACATTCCATGTCGAAAAATGGAACATTCTTCCCAGCGTGGATCAGACAACCCGTACGCTTCAGGTCCGTCTCCAGGTTTCTAATAAGGATGAGTTTCTCAAGCCGGGCATGAATGCCTATCTGAAACTGAATACCAAGAGCCAGGAGATGCTGCTGATACCAAGCCAGGCCGTTATCGATACCGGCAAAGAACAGCGCGTGATTACTGTTGATGATGAAGGCAAGTTTGTGCCGAAACAGATCCACGTTCTGCATGAATCACAGCAACAGTCCGGCATTGGCTCCGGCCTGAATGAAGGCGATACCGTGGTGGTCAGTGGCCTGTTCCTCATTGACTCCGAAGCCAATATTACGGGCGCGCTGGAACGTATGCGCCACCCTGAAAAAACAGAAAACAGTATGCCAGCAATGTCTGAGCAGCCTGTAAATATGCATTCAGGGCACTGAGGAGACGACGATGATTGAATGGATTATCCGGCGCTCTGTCGCCAACCGTTTCCTGGTCATGATGGGCGCACTGTTTCTCAGCATCTGGGGCACATGGACGATAATTAACACGCCGGTCGATGCGCTGCCTGACCTGTCAGATGTGCAGGTCATTATTAAAACCAGCTATCCCGGACAGGCCCCGCAGATTGTAGAAAACCAGGTCACCTATCCGCTTACCACCACCATGCTGTCCGTACCTGGCGCAAAAACCGTGCGTGGCTTTTCACAGTTCGGTGATTCGTATGTGTATGTCATTTTTGAAGACGGCACCGATCTGTACTGGGCCCGTTCCCGCGTGCTGGAATATCTGAATCAGGTTCAGGGAAAACTGCCTGCCGGTGTGAGTTCTGAAATCGGTCCTGGTGCCACGGGGGGGGGCTGGATTTTTGAATATGCCCTTGTCGATCGCAACGGAAAACACGACCTTTCAGAACTGCGCTCTCTGCAGGACTGGTTCCTGAAATTTGAGCTGAAAACCATCCCGAACGTGGCTGAGGTCGCTTCGGTTGGCGGCGTGGTGAAACAGTACCAGATTCAGGTCAATCCGGTAAAACTGTCCCAGTACGGTATCAGCCTGCCCGAAGTGAAACAGGCACTTGAATCGTCTAACCAGGAGGCCGGTGGCTCATCCGTTGAAATGGCCGAAGCGGAGTATATGGTCCGTGCCAGCGGTTATCTTCAGAGCATTGATGATTTTAATAACATCGTCCTGAAAACAGGTGAGAACGGCGTGCCGGTTTATCTGCGGGATGTTGCCCGCGTGCAGACCGGGCCCGAAATGAGGCGTGGTATTGCCGAGCTGAACGGCCAGGGAGAAGTCGCTGGCGGCGTGGTGATCCTGCGGTCGGGTAAAAATGCGCGCGACGTTATCACGGCAGTGAGGGATAAACTGGAGACGCTGAAGGCCAGCCTGCCGGAAGGCGTTGAAATCGTGACCACCTACGATCGCAGCCAGTTAATCGACCGGGCGATTGATAACCTCAGTTCCAAACTTCTGGAAGAGTTTATCGTGGTGGCCATCGTCTGTGCTCTGTTCCTGTGGCACGTACGTTCTGCCCTGGTGGCGATTATCTCTCTGCCGCTTGGCCTGTGTATCGCCTTTATCGTCATGCACTTCCAGGGACTGAACGCCAATATCATGTCGCTGGGAGGGATAGCGATTGCCGTCGGTGCGATGGTGGATGCCGCCATTGTGATGATTGAAAATGCGCACAAACGGCTTGAGGAGTGGGATCATCAGCATCCGGGTGAGCAGATTGACAACGCCACCCGCTGGAAGGTGATTACCGACGCCTCCGTGGAAGTGGGACCCGCGTTGTTCATTAGCCTGCTGATCATCACCCTGTCCTTTATTCCTATCTTTACCCTGGAAGGGCAGGAAGGTCGTCTGTTTGGCCCGCTGGCATTCACGAAAACGTACTCCATGGCGGGAGCGGCCGCACTGGCCATCATCGTCATTCCTATTCTGATGGGATTCTGGATCCGGGGGAAAATTCCTGCCGAGACAAGTAACCCCCTGAACCGGGTGCTGATCAAAGCGTATCATCCTTTGCTGCTGCGGGTCCTCCACTGGCCAAAAACAACCCTGCTGGTTGCGGCCTTGTCCATTTTCACGGTTATCTGGCCACTGAGTCAGGTGGGCGGTGAATTTCTGCCGAAGATTAACGAGGGCGATCTGCTGTATATGCCGTCGACCTTGCCTGGCGTCTCTCCGGCAGAAGCTGCAGCGCTCCTGCAGACAACAGACAAGTTAATCAAAAGCGTTCCTGAAGTGGCTTCTGTATTTGGCAAGACCGGTAAAGCAGAGACCGCAACGGATTCCGCGCCGCTCGAAATGGTGGAAACCACGATCCAGCTCAAACCTGAGGATCAGTGGCGTCCCGGCATGACAATTGACAAGATTATTGATGAACTCGACAGGACAGTCCGTTTACCGGGTCTGGCAAACCTCTGGGTGCCGCCTATCCGTAACCGTATTGATATGCTCTCAACCGGGATCAAAAGCCCGATAGGTATCAAAGTGTCCGGGACTGTTCTGTCCGATATCGACGCGACGGCGCAGAGTATCGAGGCGGTAGCCAAAACCGTGCCTGGCGTGGTGTCTGTCCTGGCTGAGCGACTTGAGGGCGGGCGCTACATCGATATCGATATCAACCGGGAGAAAGCCTCCCGCTACGGGATGACGGTAGGCGATGTCCA
>OGJC01001166.1_pt1 | contig 11184 bp, 7 predicted proteins | sample 1571941 | NCBI WGS metagenome assembly OGJC01 (sample SAMEA2582100, study PRJEB24529) | metagenome | biome: Human gut stool | place: China | collected 2011 | reverse complement strand
GAGCGCAGGCGGTGAAGGCTTTAAACAAGCCGGGCACAAAGTAAAAGCCTCTGGTGAAGAAGCCAAGGGAGGCGGTGCTGGTTTTAAAAAGGCTGGTGAAGATGCCAAGGCAGGCGGTGCTGGTTTTAAAAAGGCTGGTGAAGATGCCAAGGCAGGCGGTGATAAAGCCGGGCAAGGTGCTAAAGGCTTTGAAAAGATCAAAGACGCGATCAAGAACTTTTCAGTTGGAGCGGTAGCCTTTAAAGCTGTAAGCTCAGCAATGAATCTTGTCAGTCAGTCAATGGATAAGGCTATTGACCGATTCGACACCTTGCAACGGTTCCCTAAAGTAATGAAGGCTTTTGGGCATTCATCGAAAGATGTTGCAGCCTCTACTAAGCTACTTTCTGAGGGCATTGAGGGCTTACCAACAACACTCGATACGGTTGTAGCGACTACGCAGAAGCTAACCTCAATGACTGGTAACTTGAAGCAGTCTACCAAGTTAACAATCGCCTTAAATAATGCGTTCCTTGCCTCTGGTGCTTCTACTGAAGAAGCATCGCGAGGTTTAACACAGTATACCCAGATGTTATCATCCGGCAAGGTTGATTTGCAATCATGGAAGACCCTGCAAGAAACCATGTCTTATGCCTTGCAAAAGACAGCAGAATCTTTTGGTTATGCTGGGGCATCGGCACAGAACGACCTCTACAAGGCTTTGCAAGATGGCAAGATAACATTTAGTGACTTTAGCAAGCGTCTGATTGAGTTAAACAAAGGAGTGAACGGATTTGCTGAAATGGCAAAGAAGAACTCCGAGGGTATCAGAACATCATTTACTAACATCGTTAGTGCGATTGCAAAAGGCATCGCAAATGTCATTACTGAGTTTGACAAATTAAGTAAGGCTGTCACTGGCAAGAGCATAGCCGAGCATTTGAACAGTATCAAAGACGCTATTAATAATACCTTTAATATCATTATCGGTGTTATTCGCGGCGCTACACCAGTTGTTAAATCACTAGTAAGTGTATTAGGCTTCCTTAAACCTGTTTTAGACCCGCTTATCGCTGTATTTACTGGTGTCGTATCGGCAGTATTGCTCTTTAAGGGAGCGATGCTAGGGCTGTCTATTATCAAGGGTATCGGTAGCCTAATTGGTACGCTTATCACTTCCCTGGTATCTCTGACCAGTACCTCACTTGTGGCAACGGGTGCCACTACTGGACTAGCTGGGGCTTTGGCCTCTCTATCTTCTGGTGGAGTCTTTCTGGTCGTTGGTGCTATCGCTGGTCTTGTGTCATGGTTGACGCAGGAAAGTGAAGCGTCCAAAGAAGCCAAGGCCAAGAATGAAGAATTTAAACGCTCCCTCGATGATTTACACGAAAGTGTCAACAAAGGTAATGAAGCCTATAAGGATCGCAGAAACGAAATCCAAGCGACGGCCGAGGATAACGAGCGACTAGTCAGAAAGATCGACGAATTAAACGCGGTCGAAAACAAGACTGCCGCTCAGAAGAAAGAGCTTGCGTCTGCAGCAGAAACCCTTAACTCACGTATTGAGGGCTTAAATATCCAGTATGATAAAGCCACAGGCACAATCAATATGACAACGGACGCGATCCGTAAGCAGATTGAGATTGCTAAGGCATCGGCTGAGATTGAGGCTGCCAACGACAAGATGGTAGAGAATGCCAAGAAGCGCCTTGAAATCAAAGATAAGATGAAAGAACGCGAAAAAGAGTACCAGAATATTATCAGAGAAACCGATGACGCAGAAAGTGGAATGTTTGCCAATTCGTCAGCAAGGGACGAAATTAAGAGCCAAGCTAAACAGAAATACAACGAAGAAGTCAAGAAGCTTCAGGATGACATCAAGAAAACTGAAGAGTCCGATAACGAGCTGACTAATACAATCGTTAAGAATAACGAAACCAAGGCCAAATCTACAGAAGATGCGTCTGGTCGTATGATCTATACGATGGAAAACATGAACGATGCCCAGCGTAAGGCCGTAGAGATGATGCAACAAGAGTTTGCTAATCTCAAAGGCGAAGTTCAAAATGCTTTCCAAGCTATTGAACAGCAAAGTGCTTTGTCCGTCGATCAGTTGAGCGCAAATCTTGAGAAGAACATTGCAGCAGTTGATAAATGGGCTGGAAACCTTGAAACGTTGGCCCGCCGTGGTTTAGCCCAAGGCTTCTTGGAAGAACTGAGAAAACTCGGACCAAAGGCTGCGGAACAGACACAAGCTCTAGTTGACTCGACAGATGAACAACTAGGACGCTTCAGTGAGCTTTATAATAGATCTGGTGAGAAAGCTAAAGAAGGGCTACTACGAGGATTTAGGGCCGTAGGTCAAGAGTTACCACCCGAAATCGAAAGCATGGTAACAGCTATCGGTGATGAGTTCAGAAGCGCCCTCGCTGATGCAGGCTTTGAAGTTAAAGGCCGGGAGATTCCTCAAAAAATTAGTGAGGGTGTGCGCTCTGGTAAAGGCGATGTCCAACAAGCAGCGTCCGAAGTCACAGAGGCATCTAAACAAGCCTTTAACAACTTGCCAACGGAAGCCAAGTACAGCGGATCACAGGTAAGTGGTCAATATGCGCAAGGGATCACAGAAAATCAAGGTGCAGCACAAAGCGCCAGCGAATTGCTCAAGACTGCCTCTTTGGGAGTACTGTCTGGGCTTTTTGGTGAAGGACAAGCTAAAGGTGCTGAACTCGGTTCTGGGGTCGCTTCTGGTGCCACTGGTGGAGCTGGTGCCGTACAAGCAGCAGCAGACACGTTGAAGATGTTTGCCGTAACCGGAATGTCTGGTCTAGGACCAGAAGGGCAAGCCAAGGGTGCTGAATTTGGTACAGGAGTAGCGTCTGGGATTAGTGTTGGGCAACAAGTAGCGATAGGTGCAGCGTCCGCATTAAATCTCGCTGTATCTGCTCAATTTCTGACGATGGGGTCGAACGGCCAACAAGCCGGATCTCAATTTGGTTCTGGTGTCGGTGGAGGTATCACTTCCACACAAGGAATTGCTACTGGTGCGGCAGGCATTATGAAACAATTGATTAATGTCAGCGTAAGCTCACTTGGTAGTGATGGTCGTAACTCTGGGACACAATTTGGGGCAGGAGTCACTAGTGGTATTGCCAGCCAAAACAGCGCAGTACACGGTGCGTCAAGTGCCTTGAAATCGTCAGCCCACAGTGGGATGTCTGGTGGCTACAGCGGAGGCTATAGCGCAGGTATGGCTATTGGCGAGGGTATGATGAGTGGTATCTACGCCATGGCTGGATCGGTTGCAGCAGCAGCAGCCAGCATTGCAAGTAGCGCAGTAGCAGCAGCCCGATCTACATTGCGAATCAACTCACCATCCAAGGTATTTAGGGATCAAGTCGGTCGCGCGATTCCAGAAGGTATGGCAGTAGGTATCGAGAAATACGGCTATTACGTAGACAACTCAATGACCGACCTTGCTAATAAGACGATAGAGTCAGGCAAGAAATACACAGATGGCTTTGGCTTTAACTTGCCAGGTCGTGGTGATCTTGTGAGTGGCCTGACTGACTCACTAGCTACGCGCTTTGGCTATGTAGGTGGTGGAAACTCAAGCTCTAGCGTCACAAACAATTACACTCTTAACGCAAACGGCACGGCTAATGATAATTTCTTTAGTCCGGAGAATATGCGCAGGCTCTTGCGTGAACTTGCTTACTATACGAATTTGGAAGGAGGTAAAATGGCGTAATGGGAAGTTTTACATTTAACGGAGTATCAAGCACTACTCACGGGCTACGAGTGACCAGCGACTATGTTATTAACTCAACTGGAAACGACGTGGAAACAGTATCGGTCCCTGGACGCGATGGTGATCTATTGATCTCAAAGAACCGTCTTAAATCGGTTACTATCGAGTTGCCTTGTACCGTCCTTTCTAGTCGCAAACTCACAGATGCAGAAAGTGATATTAGTAACTGGCTCAATGTAGACGGCTATAAAGACTTGACTCTATCCTGGGACCCAGATTTTATCTACCGATCGGCATTTATTGAAACCTTTGAAATTGCAAGCCTTATGCGACAGTTTGGCAAGGTCAAGCTGAATTTTTTGACCTACCCAGTCAAATTTTACAAGCAAGGCCGTACCACTCAAACGCTCTCAAACGGCGCGACAGTCAACGGCCTCGGCAATGTTAAGGCAAATCCTGTTATCACGTTAGTGGGATCGGGTGACTGTACGCTTACCATCAACGGTCGTAAAACTAAATTAAGAGCCGTACAGAACACGATTACGCTGGATATGCAGGCTAGACAGGTATTTAGTGGCAATTTGCCAGCGTGGGATAAGGTCGTAAGAGCGCCACAATACCAAATGCCGTATTTGGACGCTGGTCGTAATTTAATAAGCTGGGACGGTGATTTTACTGTCAAGATGGCACCATATTGGGGGGTTAAGCTATGAGACCTATACTATTTAACAAGAATGAGCAGTCATTTGATACGTACGGTCTCGGTGAGCTTGACGTAACCAAGGGGACGGCAACACGGGAACGCAACGGGAATTATACGTTATACGCTGAAATCCCAGTCAATGACCCGATGGTTGCAATCCTTGAGAAAGAGATGAAGCTCAAGGCTGACGCTGGGTTGCGAACCAAGAACCAGACGTTTGAAATCTCACGGATCGTTAAGGATAGCAGTAACATTGTTAAAATCTACGGTCAGCACATCAGTCATAAGCTGGAATACATGGCCCTACGAAATGCCACAGCATTTGCTGGATCGGCATATAGCGCCCTAGGCATTTGGAAGGGTGCGTTGATTGGTGACCTACGCTTCGATGTCTGGTCTGACATCCAGACTATCGGCAAGGGTGTGTTTGACATTTCCAAGATGGAGAATGCACGACAGGCTCTTGGTGGTGTTGAGGGGTCTATTTTGGACATCTATGGCGGTGAATATGAGTTTGACAATATGACCGTGCGATTGCATAAGCAGTTGGGCCGTACTGCTCCAATCGTGTTAGAGTATGGACGGAATATCCTATCTGCCGAATCAGATGAAACAATCGAGAGCGCATACACTAGCGTATTGCCTTTTGCGACTTACACACCAGACAAGCCAGATGGCGACACTAGCGACAACCAGCTCGATGCAGTAACCGTAACGCTCCCAGAGGATTATGTAGATAGTAAATACAAGGACCTATACGCACACCGCAGAATTAAAATCGTAGATTTCTCTAGCGAATTTAAGAACGATGGGAAGAATAAGGATATCCCAACACCCGATAAATTGCGTAAGATGGCTACCGATTACATGGACCGAAACGCAATCGGTAAGCCTAAAATCAATACCAAGATTGAGTATGTAGATTTAGCAAAAACGCTAGACTATGCAGACCGTGGCTGGATCGAAGAAGTTGAATTATGCGATATTGTACCCGTCTATTATCCACAGATTGGGCTGACCGATGAAACTTTGGAAATAACCACGATCACTTACGATTTTGTCAATGAACGAAATGAGAGTGTGGAGTTTGGCGATATCGGTACAAACGTTAGAGCTACTATGCAGAACGGTCTAGCTGGCAAGGTTGACGATATTGCCAAGGCTCAACAAGCGTTTGAGGACAGCTTGCCAGATTACTTGTTAAACGCACAAGGTAACAAGGTTTGGTACAACCAACCAGACGACAAAGAGCATAAAGTCGGGGATATCTGGTTTGAGAAAAACGGTATCTATGACCGTATGTACGTTTGGAACGGTGAGATGTGGGAAAAACGCATTGATACCGAAGACATCGACAAGATCAAGAAGGAAGTCGATAAACAACTAGAACAAGCCAAGCAGTCAACGGCAATCGAAATTGCCAAGGCTGACGCGAAAGCCCAAGAGGCACTGGCCAAAGCTGGCACAATCCCAGATACGCCCACATTATCCGAGCAGATCAAGGCGCAGGTTTTAAATAGCGAAGAGTTTAACCATCTGACCGAAACAAACAAGCTCTATGAGCGCGTGATCGGTGAGAGCGAAACAGATATGCCAGACAAGCTATCACGGCTTGTTATGTCTAGCCAAATCTTTCAGACCGAAGTCGGGAAGTATTCGACGAGCGGTGGGCCTAACCTCATTAAGAACAGTGATTTTAAAAATGGGACGAATGAATGGACATCTACTCAAAATCTGGGAAGATTAGTTAAGCATGGCTTTTATCACAATAGTCAGAAAGACCTCATGCGTCTAAGTAATTCAACTCGATCTGAAAACTTCTTGTATAGTTCTCGTTTCGAACTCGAACGAAATACAGACTATATGCTGAATTTTCGAGGATTTAACAACGGTGCTCTGGTCAGTTACGACGTTTTCATTTTAGGAAGAAAAGCGGGTGAGACCAGTGGTTTTTCCGTAGTAAAGAAGGTTGTTGATGGCAAAAAATTATCTACTTCTAGATGCGAAGATGTCTCAATAACGTTTAATTCCGGAGAAATAGATAATGCATTCATTCGTTTTGATAACAATGGTGCACGATCCGGTACTGCTGATTTATACATTACAGAGGTTGATTTGTATAAGGGGACAAACAAACGCCCGTGGCAACCTGCTCCAGAAGATAGTACAGAACCAATCGAAGCGGTCAAGACACAAATGACACAGCTTGCAGGGTCTTGGGCAGTGCGTAACCTAAATAGCAACAGTGATATACTAAACTCTTTTAACCTACTTGCGAATGGCACTAACCGAATAGACGGACGGTTAACGCATATCACAGGCCAGACCGTGATAGACGAAGCCGTTATTGATGGTGCGTCTATCAAGTCGCTTTCGGCTAGTAAGTTGTCTGGTGGTGAGGCTGATTTTGCTAAAATGAGCGTTGTCAATTTTGACGCTAAAAACGTTACGTCTGGGACATTCCAAGGACTTGTTTTCCGCGGCGGTCGGATCGAAGGCCTTAATGGCAAGATGAACATTGATCTGCAAAATAGTCAAATAAATATATTGGATAATGATGCAGGGATCAATCGGCAAAAAGGAGGATTCCCGTTTCAATTCATCCGAATGATAAACGATGACCAGATCACTAATCGCGGGATTAAGAAATCGACTCTAACGATTATCGGCTCAAATCGTGATGGAACAGGATTGTCGCATAACAGCGGTTTTGCTGGTTTTAGATCATACAACAGTGCTACTGATTCTCTTTCTGAAATAGTCGGAGATCAAGTGCTTATTATGACTAATAATAGCAAACGTAGTCCGTGGATATTTAAGGCAGCAGATTATACTGATAACCATCACAGATTGATACCGTCAAACGAAAACGGGACTAGACATTCAATTGGTCGAAGCGATAGACGACTGGGTGAGATCCATGTTGATGAAATCTATGTAAATGGTGTACGTCTTAAGATGGCTCTTAAAGATATGCTGAATCGTATGGGCTATCGAGGAACAGGAAATTGGGGGGATAATATAAATTGATGAATGAACAGACATATCAACGAACTTTGAATAAAATCAGCTTTAGGCTAGCAAATTCAGAGATGGTATCAGCGCAGTTTGAGGCGCTTTACGAAGAATCGCAAGAACAATGTAAGCGATCTAACGACTTACTAGCTAAGTTTAACAAGGTTTTAGAGAGCGATTCGGCACTCAAAGAATTGTTTGATGAGGCTTCGGCCAAAATCGAGGAGGTAAAATAACATATGACATTTAAAGTAGTTAACAAGTATTTACAAGAAGCTGGAAAAACGTTTGTAGCAATTCGGCAAGACGCACCTTACACGGCTTTTGATCGTGCGCTGATCGGTGATCGCACTAACGAATCAGATGATTCGCTAATCGAAGCGGTATTAGGTCAGATCGCAACTGAATTCAATCCAGCAGACGGGGTGAAGAAATTACAAGAAGACTTGCACGTCCAAGCTGAAGATTACGAAACTAAATTGGCTGAAAAAGATAGCAAAATTGCAGAAGTTAAGGCAGTAGCTGATTGGGCAGTTTTGGCACGGGTGACTGATACAGACAATCCACTTGATCCAACAATCTACAAGCGTGGCCTTGAATTGGTTGATTTAGGACAGAATGGTAAAACTTACAAGTCGCAAGAAATCTTCACGCTTGAGGACAAAACACATAACGCTCAATATGGGGAGGGCAACCGTGTGATGGTACAAGTCAATAGCGATTTTACTTATAACGGTGAAACCCTTGATCAGCTTGCAAACCTTGAGCGAAATGGCAAGCTGGCAGTTTGGAAGTGGACGAAGCCAAAAGAGGATACAGATCTGAACACTCAACCACTAACATAGAATTGAGGTGATTGGGTGACACTTTCTGATTTGATTGCACACCTCGCACCCACTTTTGGAGTGATTGCTACTGGCTGGTTTGGAATGAAAGCTAGTAAATCTGCAAACTTAAACAAAGAGCAGTTTAATGAGTTAAAAGATGAATTAGGCACGATCCAGAAGTCAGTGGAAACTGTTAAAACGGTGGGCGAGGATAATAATAAAAAAATTAGTGAAGTGAATGATAAACTGGCCGTACACGATGAAGCGCATTTAGTCACAATGTACTTGAGGCTAGAGCGTGACATCTCTACAGCTATCAAGCGTGGATATACTACCGTGCATGAATCGGATATCATTCACAAGATGCATAAAAGTTATAAAAAATTGGGTGGCAATGGGTACATTGATGCCCTATATAAAAAATACAACAATTTAGATGTGAGGAATTAACATGAACAAAATTAACTGGTCAGTACGTATCAAAAATAAAAACTTTTGGCTAGCAATCGTGCCAGCTCTTGCATTGCTTTTCCAAGCATTTGCGAATATTTTTGGAATTAAATTGGAATTTGGTGAAACCATTGATAAGATCTTGGTATTTATCAATGTGTTGTTTGCGTTCTTTGTGCTTGTCGGTGTCGTCAATGACCCTACTACCGCTGGACTTAGCGACAGTGAACGTGCGCTTGGATATGAAGAACCTCACGAAGATTAGTATATTTTTGCTGGCAACCATCTATTTCTGGGTGGTTGCCTTTGATTTTAGAAAGGAGCAGTAATGGCTACTTCAAACGATATTATCAGATTTGCAGAAGGTCTGGCTGACAAAGGTGTCGGAGTTGATGCGGATAATTCTTGGGGAACGCAGTGCGTGGACCTACCAAACTCTATTTCTATCAATTTCTTTGGTAAGGCCCTTTGGGGCAATGCGATTGATCTGCTTAATTCTGCCCGTGACCTTGGTTATGAGGTGGAATATAATCAAGAGGGCAACGTTAACAGTCGTCCAAGAGCTGGTGCTGTATTTGTGCAAGAGACAATCTATCTGTACGGCCACCCATACGGCCACACAGGCCTAGTCATCGAAGACAGTGACGGATACACTATGCGTACTATCGAGCAAAATATAGATGGAAATGCTGACAGCCTATATGTCGGTGGCCCAGCACGATATAATACCCGTGATTTTACTGCTATTGTCGGGTGGTTTTACTTCCCTGTAGATGACCAACCAGCGCAAGTAAATACCATTGAGCCGTCAGAGCCTCTCACGGTTGATTCTGACGCATTTAATGAGGAGACTGGTACATTTACAGTTGAAGTATCTGCTCTCAATGTGCGGGCTTCTGCGGGCCTCTCTGGCGAGATCGTAGCAGTATACACAGCAGGTCAAGCAATCAACTATGATGGCTGGATTGATAACGATGGGTATATCTGGATCACATACATCGCAGGGTCTGGAAATCGTCGCTATGTAGCAGTCGGACAATCTCAAAATGGCAAGCGTATCAATAGCTTTGGCTCATTTAGTTAGATATTAGTTCTTCCCCTCCCATTTCGGGAGGGCTTTTTTTATTTTCTATTACAACAGACATTTTTAAAATTGTCTATTATAACGGCAATTATAGCCGTATTTACTTGAATAAAATAACCAATAGTGCTATAATAATTGTACACGGATTTTAAACAATCTACTGAATAACCAAGTGTAGAAAGGGTGACACCTTGCTTGGATTGTATACATAATTCCCGTTACGCTCTCTGTGAGATATTGCGGAGGGATAAGTAATTCTCTTTTGAGTAATTGAAAGAGATCATGAAGTGAAAGAAGATTGAGGGTGTATGCAGTATAGAGGTTGTGCGTAATTAGACCATTATCAGACGGTGGCGGTGATAATAGACGCTTCCAGTGGAAGAATAATCTGGGTAGGCCTTGCGTAGCAGTAAGAACCGAACCAGAAATGCTAAATTAAACCGTTTTGCACTTGAGGTCGAGGGATCGGCCAATAACACCAAAGATAAGTACAAGTAGCCCAAAATGTGCAGACGATACATTAGAATGTATTAATGCTTAAAATATATTTCTGAATGTTGGGTGAAAGTTGGACGTAACCAGTCGTGCCTAGTCATTTAATCGCTACGGAAGTTACAGGGTCGCTCCTTGTAGCTCAGACCGTGGTAGGCTATCGGTCAATAAATTGCGTACAATCGAAGTAGAGCGAAGGCTCATTTAATAGATTGTTTAAAGTTTGTGTATTCCCTTGCGTTTTGCAAGGGTTTTTCTTTTTTTAAAAAGTGATATATTTACTATCCTTGATTGAAAATAGCGTAACTAAATTTATCAAATTTTCCAGCGAATAACTATCTTGTCAGATGTGACTTGCACTTTGTCAATCAGCTCTCTGACAATAATTTTCTGGTTATCGTACGACATACCAAGTACACTACTAGCATCTAATAACTTTTCTATCTTCTTTCTTTGGCCCGCTTGCTTATCAGTCGAGGCTTTTTTTATTTCCTCTTCTAGCGTGGCCCTTTGCTTGATAAAGTCAGCGGACTTGCTCCTTAATTCTTCCAGCGTGATCCTATCGTCCAAGTATAGATCGTTTAGCTTACTTAATTTGATTGTTAAGCTGTCTATCTGCTTCTGGATTGCTTGCTTGTCAACCGCTGGGCTTGTATCGTCCGAAAATAATTCTTGTATCTTCTCTGGGTCGTTTTGTAACTGAGAAATGCGAGTTAGAACATAATGCTCTAACAATTCCATATCATAGTATCCGGAATCGCACTTTTTGTTGTCATTGTAGACCGTGACACCTTTTGTCTTTCTAGGGTGTCGTTGGTAGCACTCGTATCTTTTAAATCGTGTGCCGTCCTTTCGCTTTTGACCTAAAATGACTTTTAGGGGCGCG
>OGJC01001161.1_pt1 | contig 11274 bp, 6 predicted proteins | sample 1571941 | NCBI WGS metagenome assembly OGJC01 (sample SAMEA2582100, study PRJEB24529) | metagenome | biome: Human gut stool | place: China | collected 2011 | reverse complement strand
TTCTATAAGCCTCATCAGTCACGCTGCAACTTCCAAGTCTATCTGGACAAGGAAACTCATTTCGATCACCGTAAGGCTGATCATAAATGGAATTGCCATTGAGACGAAACCGCATCATGTCATCTGCGTCGACACTATTGATAGAACCTATGAAAACTAATGTAGCTAGTGCACTTAGAATCTTTTTCATTACAAAATCCTCTTTAACATAAAATAAAAAGTATTTTATATGTCTATTAAACCTAAGATATTTTTTCAGATAATTCAGAATTAAGAGAATTTCGTTTTTCAGCTAATTCGCGCTTAACCTCAGCAATTTGAAGTTTTAAACTAGATAATTTTCTCTTAAAAAGCTTATCTACAATGAAATTACGATACTTTTTATAAGCAGTACATGTTTTCCTCTTATATTTGATATCGACAATACCAATAATTATATTCCCAAACACCCAAATAGCTTGAAAAAAATGTTCATATAGATCAGTTTCATTGCCTACAAAAGCTTTATATAAAGGATAAAAAACTGATATCAAATATAGTACAAAAACTAGAAGCAATAAATACCCTATTAGAGAAGTCCAGAAAATAATCTTATGTGTTTTGCGTATCGTTTTACGTTGTTCCCTTACTTGAATCTGTAGTGTATCTAATTTAGATTCCAATGTACTTATATCATCTTTAATCACAGCTTCAAGTCTTTGATTTCTCTCAGATAAACTATCGTTTGTACTTTGAGCATCTATATAGCTGTCTTTTAACTCTTTAAATTCTGTAGATCTTTTTATCAAACGAGCTCTATGCTCTTCAATACTATCATTAGTAATCAAACTTAATATTTCATTTGTATTTTCAGATGTAATTTCATCTGGAAGTTTATTCGCTGCTTTAAAGCAGACGGTAGCCTCAATCAGTTTTTCCTTTGTAACCTCCCCAGTATCTAATCTATCCCGTTCAATTTTAAATTGTTTTGAAATTGACTGCTCTAACAACCTCGACAAAACAATTCTAGACTTAACAACTATATCAAAACTAGATGGGACTTTCTGTCCACCAAACCCCTTACTTAAATCAAACCACAATCTATTAGTTAACATCCCCATATTTATTGCTAATGGAGCCTTTTTAGAGTCTTTACATAGCTCTCTACTTAGTTCAAGGATTTTTCTGGTTTCCGATAAGATTAAATACCCTGATAATTTCAAATCATATGCACTATTATTTTTTCTCAATATGCTAATACGATTTAAATGTTCAATATAACGATTACGAATATTATCTTCAGATCGTTCAAAAAAAGATAAATCAGAAATGTTATACTCTTGATTTTTCTCATCATAGTAATCATATTCTTCAGCTTCATAGACTCCATAACTCTCCAAGAGTTTATAGAATTCAAGTTTTTTATTAATTATATCAGCGGGTTCTTTTGAAGTAGACAATAAATATTGGAGTGCTGTTTCTTCTAATTCTACTACAGTTCTACCATCCCTAAGATGCTTTTCTGCTGCAAAAAATAATTTATCAATTTCACTTTTGGTATCAGAAAAATAGGAAAGTTTTATTATTTTATCTTTAGCTTTATTATTCATTTCCTTAACGAAGTCTAAAGTTTCTTCAGCAAGCTTTTTAAATAACTCCCCATTATACCCCGCCAAATATATTAATATTTCTGGTTCTAAATATATAGTTATCTTTTTCTGCCAGATTACACTACTAGATATATCAGGATTATAATGAATCCCAGCAAATAAAATATATCCTTCAGAAATAGATGCCATAAACTCTTTTACAGTTTCATCATGTTCATTTTGAATAAAAAATGCACTTATATATTCATAAAAAGTATCATTTCGATTATCATTAATAATAAAATCATAAAGAGATTTTAATAGCATCCTCTCTTCTACGATACCCCCACCATTACTCTGAATATATTCAGATAACTTAGTAATAATAGTCTTATTTAAGGAGTACGCTTCACTGTAATATTTATCTATATCACTCTGCGCTTGCAAATCACATGTTCCATTTACTTTGTATTTATTATTTTCACGATAAACAAAATCAATTTTATTAATTGCAGATTTTATGATGGATGTAGGAATAAAAAAATCAAATTCATTATTTAGACAAGTACTGATATCATTAATCGTAAACATTCTCAACTTATTAGAATGTATAACTCGTTTTATAAACTCAGCAATTATTGATAAATGATCTGTATGGTTCTTATTATAGAGTTGTCTAAATGTAATATAAGCCGCTAAAGATTGATTATCTTCCATATTCTCCCCTAACATTATTAAGATTTAAATTATATTGAATAAATAACAACACATTACCTTTTGTTTGATTTTCTATTATCAAATAGGTTCTAAAGCACTAACGATATCCCCTTACAATACTATTGTTCAGCATCCTTATCTGCTACTAGTTGCGTAGTTTCTGGTTGTACTAAGTCAAACATTCCATGCATCATCTTATCCGGTAAACCATAATTCATGACATTATTTTCTACACGACTATAAATAGCACTTCCAAGAGCATCACGAATGCCCTCAAATAGTTTTTTGTCTTTTAACAGCATCTTAAAGAATTCTTCATTATCTTTAAATCGCTTAACAGCAATTCCCATAAACTCTTGGTCAAATAATATTTTAAAGGTTTTAAATCCGTTGTTATTGATATAGTCACGCCATTTAGGATCTTTTGCAATATCTTGTTCTATTTGCAATATCACTTTATCCATTTCAGTAAATTCAGTGCCATAACGTTTATTAAAGTCCTCAATAATCTCGTTGATCGTTGTGATCAAGCTATTTTTACGGCCTACTTTGCCTGTAATAGGTTGCAGCCCAGTTTCTTCTGGAGCCAAATCAATGGACCCATGTGAGCCTTTTTCCAAACGATAGTATTCAAGCATTATCTTATCATCTAAATCAACATGGTCTTGATGTTCTTTTGGTAGTTGAATAGCAAGGAACTTAGCATAGATACTGAAGGTATGGAGCTCTTTATCAAACAATCTACATACCTGTGTAATAAAGGAATATAAACGATTGAAATGTTGTAGAGTCCCTTTAAAAATATCTCGATCAGCTTCCTCTAAGGATTCAAAGCGTTTGATAGCTGGCATAATATACGATTGAAGCTTCCCTAAATCTCCCATCGTTTGATTTTGGCTTTGATAGAATAATTCTCCAAATTGTTCTATATCATGTGCATCATAAACATTGAACTTATCTAACGTTGACTTAACATCATATAACGTATTAGGATCGGTTTCTTTATCTAACTTAGTTTCTTGATAGAATGGTGCGAAGGAGTTCAAAATATCATCTTCACTATTAACAAAGTCTAATACAAATGTATCTTGTTTGCCTTTCATAGTTCTATTAAGGCGAGATAGTGTCTGAACAGCTTTTACCCCTGAAAGCTTTTTATCCACAAACATGGTATGCAACAAAGGCTCATCAAAACCAGTCTGATATTTCTCTGCAACGATGAGCATGCCATATTCATCGTTATGGAATGTGCCTGGTAAGGCTTTTTCCTTAATGTGATTGCCTTCTTTATCTATATTCAAAGACTCTTCCGTATAGGTTCTCCCATTATCATCAATCTCACCAGAAAAGGCTACCAACACTTCCAAATCTGGACGTTCCATTTGCTCTATCTGACGACGAAACTCTTGAACATAGCGAACTGCATGTAATCTTGATGGTGTAACAACCATGGCCTTGGCACGACCACCAATCTTATGTCTAGTAACATCCATAAAATGGCGTAACATAACCGCTGTTTTTTGCGTAATATTATGTGGATGCAAGGTTTGGAATTTACGAATAGCTTTCATTCCAGTCGCTGAATCCAATTCAATATCTACATCAACGAGACTTGCTATTTTATAATACGTATTATAGGTCATGTAATTCTTTAAGACATCAAGAATGAAACCCTCATCTATAGCTTGTTGCATAGAGTAGATATGGAACGGATGATATTCACCCATTTCATCACGAGTACCAAATAGTTGCAAAGTCTTTGCTTTAGGCGTTGCAGTAAAAGCAAAGAAGGACAGATTATCATGCTGACCTTGCGCGACTAACTCCTTAACGAGTTTATCCTCTTCATCTAAAGCATTTTCCTCATCTTCATATGCCCAATCAGCATATTCTTGAAGAGCCTTCTCTGTATTTGCAAGGGCTTGTTTTAACTTACGTGCAGCAGATCCAGTTTGAGAAGAATGTGCTTCATCTACAATGACAGCAAAATTACAACTTTGTACTTTCACCTCTTCATAAATAACAGGGAATTTTTGTAATGTAGTAATGATAATAGGCGTACCACTTTCAATAGCCTCTTTTAACTGTTTAGAGGTCTTATCCACACGTTGTATAACCCCTGGAGTGTGGTCAAATTGAGATACTGTATTCTGTAATTGACTATCTAACACCTTTCGATCAGTTACAATGATTGTAGACCGAAAAATCTTTTTATCATCCTTATCATGTAATCCAGATAAGCGATGTGCCAACCAAGCAATAGAATTAGACTTACCAGAGCCAGCTGAGTGTTGAATCAAGTAATTGTGCCCTGCACCATTCTCTTTTACATGTTCTAACAATTTTGTTACTACATCTAATTGGTGAAAGCGCGGGAAAATCAATATTTCATCAGTTATATTACCAGCGCTATCTTTCACAACAGATAAATGCATATATTTTTGCAAAATTTCTAACAATCTATCTCGTTGAAGAACAGATTCCCATAAGTAGGATGTATCGTACGTATCAGAAGTAGGATTGCCAGCACTTCCGACATTACCAGCACCATTGGAACCTTGATTAAATGGAAGAAAGTACGTGCTACTGCCATTTAATTTTGTTGTCATATGCACTTGTGTTAAATCTACTGCAAAATGAACTAACACACGGCGATTAAACTTAAAGATTTGGTCTTTGTTAGATCTATCAAACTTATATTGAGAAATCGCATTTGTTGCATTCTGACCTGTAAACTGGCATTTCAATTCCATACTAACAATAGGGATACCGTTTAAGAATAAGACAATATCTACACTATTATTATTCGATACAGAATAATGTAACTGCCGAGTGCAATGGAATATATTGGACTCATATTGTGCTCTAGCAGTTTCATTCATAGAGGTTTCTGGTTTCCAATACACAACTCGGAATGTAATACCTCTATCCTTAAATCCATGACGTAAAATAGATAATAATCCATCATGATCTACAGAGTCATTGAATCGCTTCAAAAATTGCTGTTCACAAGAGTCTCCATATAACTTCGTATACCGTTCCCAGTTCTTTGGTTGGCTTTGTTTTATAAAAGTCAATAAAGTATCGGTATCAAGAGCCAATTCACGATTAAACACCTTCGGATTGCCTTTCACATATCCGCCTGTAGTACATAAGAATGATTCAATATCATCTTCAAATCGCTTTTCCCTTACATCAAATTCAGACATGAGGCACCTCCTTTTTACCAGTTACTACTTCATAAATTAGGGATTTTTTGTATTCAGTAAGAGTATCAATAATAGTCAGCTTATGAGAAATTACTCTATCAATAGAGTCACATTTTTGCTCTAGATATGCAACTATTTTTAACTGTTCTTCAATAGGTGGTACTAAACAAGATACAGCCTTGAACATCTTTTGTGTGACACTATACACTTTTGTTCCATTAGCATTTTTTCGCAATTGACTACGCCAAATATCTGTTAAAAACAAAAATGCAAAGTACTTTGTACATATATGCTCATCAAAACAACGTGCAACTAAAGTATGATAACCTGCATATACTTTATTTGAAGAATCTATATAAATACAATTACCTACACCTTCAAGATCCTCAGATGTATCGGCAAACACAAAATCTCCTTCTTGTAATAGTGATTTTTCATCAATTAGATTTTCAGCTACATAGCGAATTAAATTATCTTGAAGCGAATATCCATTATTATTTTTAGCATGAACTTGTCCATAACTAACAACACAGGCCCCACTATCTGCTAAATCAGTCTTTTTAATGTTTAGCCCTTTAAAAAATTCAAATGACTTAGTAAATCTTGTGATTTCCCAATCTAAAGGAATCTTATCAATCCATTCAACGTTACTAGCTACCATATTTACAGTTGAGTCTAATCCGCTTGTGACAGTCTCGGTTATAATAGATTGTCTATATTCTTGTAGTTTCTCAATAATAGATTGCTCTTTAGCAATAATAGTATCAATTTGAGCACATTTAGTATCGAGATAATCAGCAATATTCTGCTGCTCTCCAACGGATGGATAAAGCATTGGTAATGCAGAAAATACATCATATGTCAGTGTGTATCTAATATTTTTTGCATACTGATTAAACTTTCGGCCATCAAAAATATATCGAAACCAATAATCTGCATACTTTGCAATTACTCGTTCATTACACTTAAGAACCTTATATGCAGGCGAAATCATACCATTGTAAGAGCTTAAACCAGAAAATACAGCCGATATATCTAGGTCAAATAAACACATTACTAAATCATTAATTTCGACACATTGATACGTGTCAAAAGACTCTGGTTGTTTACCTTCAGGGTTATCTATATCTTTTAATTTTATCCCCTTCGTTGTAAGAGATAATAATGGTGTATTTTTTGAATTCTCCCCAACTATAGTTTTGGTATTAATAAATCCATCCTTATTTCGATAGACATTCCACTGTAGTGGTATTTCACCAACCCAAGAAATACCACTATCTTTCATTTCGCGCATTATTTAAATACCTCCACTAAAGCCCCATCCAACTCACTTTCCAAAGCCTTAATCTCAGCCATAATTTCATCAGTTGAACGTGGCGCTACATATTTGTAAAAATGCCGTGTAAACGGAATTTCATAACCAATTTTATTCTTCTTAGTATCAATCCATGCATCTGGAGCAAAAGGTAATACCTCACGTTCAAAGTATGTTTCTATATCTTCTTTAAGCGGTACGATTTCAGTATCGCGACGTTTGGTATCAGCCTTTGGCTTACCTTTTACTAGTACAGGTTTACCATCTTCATCGAGCATCGGTCGTTCTACCGTAATTTTTGTATAGCCGAAGTTCTTATTATCAAAGATTTTACTGATTTCAGTTTCTCTGAACTCACCATAAATCTTAGTAATTTCCTGAATAGCGCTTTCAGGAATATCATTTCGTTTATTACCTAATGACTTACGTCGTTTTTCATATAAATCATTAGCATTAATGAGTTGCACTTTCCCTTCTCGAGGTGTGCCAGTCTTCTTATTCGAAAGCACCCAGATATAGGTGGCAATCCCCGTATTGTAGAAAATATCATTTGGTAAGGCAATAATAGCTTCCAACAGATCATTTTCTAAAATATATCGTCTAATTTCAGACGAGCCACTCCCCGCATCACCTGTAAATAATGGTGAACCATTATGAATAATCGCAATGCGAGAGCCTTGAGGGTTCATCTTTTTAATAGCATTTTCTAAAAATAGCATTTGTCCATCAGCTGTTGATGGCAACCCAGGACCAAATCGGCCATCAAAACCTAGTTTAGCTTCGTTTTTAACAATGGCTTCTTCATTTTTCCATTCTCGGCCAAATGGCGGATTAGAAATAATATAGTCAAAGGTTTCACCTGAAAATTGATCATCAGATAGTGTATTCCCACTTTTAATACGTTCAGCATCATTGCCTTTAATAAGCATATCTGCCTTACAAATTGCAAAGGTTTGATCATTCAATTCTTGGCCAAATGAAATCAGTTTAGATGTGCTATTCAAATTCGCAAGATATTCTTCTGCTACTGAAAGCATCCCCCCAGTACCACAAGCACAGTCATAAATGGTACGAGCCACATTTTGTCCACTTAGCACAGCATTATCATCATGGAAGAGGATATTAACCATTAAACGGATTACCTCACGAGGAGTATAATGCTGCCCTGCATCTTCGTTGTGAGCTTCTGAAAATCGACGGATAATCTCTTCAAATACATAACCCATTTCAAGATTACTGATGTGGTCTGGATGTAAATTAGCCTTATCAGAAGTAAATTCTTTTATGACCATATACAAAATATGCTTATCTGCCATCGTTGTAATATGATTATCAAATTTGAACTTTCTAATAATATCTTGCACATTATCAGAAAAACCATTGATATAATCTCTGAAATTACTTTCAATATTATCAGGATCATCAAGCAAGGTCTTAAATGTATATTTACTGATGTTATAGAATTTATGACCGGCTACTTCATACAACAAACCATCTAATAAATCTAAATTCTGATCTTTTAATTTATTATATGTATCAAGTACAGCAGGTTTTGTATCGGCTAAAATACAGTCAAAACGTCTTAGAACTGTAAGCGGTAAAATTACCTCGCCATATTCATGTGGTTTATACACGCCCGTTAACTTATCTGCAATTGCCCAAATCAGGGATGCTTTTTCATTTACACGACTACTTAAACTCATGGTACCTCCGTATCTACTTATCAAGCAGCGATAAATCCACTACTTTTCTCTTTAGTCAAAATTGCCTTCACATTACTTTTAGTGATTTTTAACTCACCATTATTCATTGCTCTAACCACCTTAGGAAATTCATCAGATGATTCCATTCTAGTAATAACACTGCTATAATTATCCGTTCCCTTAGTAGAGTGTGGCATCGGACCAACAATAATAAGTCTATAGTGGTGGTTATTACGTAAATGCTCAAATTTATATTTTTTCAGCGTATTATAATCTAAGCAATATTCTAAACGATCTGCGAGACCTAATGCCTTAAATGTTGCCTCTAAATGACGCACTGAACAAGAGGAACTACCTAATACTAGAATTTTTCCATTAGGTAAACTACTATCAAAATATGGCTCCACAGTTTTTTCAATTACTGGATAGTGATATTTTTTGAGTGCAGATTGCAACTGATTACATTTAAATGCATTCGTTAATTCATCCGTAATATATTTAATTGCGTCACTTAACAATGTGACATCTTGTAAGTTAGGTGTAAACGCTACCAATTGAATTCCCCCTCTACTAATTTATTAAGCTCTTGATTAACATCATCAAGTTTCTTTAAAAGTTCCATACGCGTTTCTATAATTTTATCTGTCTGACCTAAAAATCTACGTTGCTGTTCAATTGATACATTAGGAATAGCTAATGATTTCAAATCTTTTATAGATATTGATTTTATAACAGATCCCGATGCTAATCGTTCAATTTGTTCTCGGCCTAACGTGCTATTAAAAAATGCAGCAATATAATCTAACAAATACAGGTTTCTATATTTAGGTGCAATTGTAATAGAAAATAAATTCCCATTAATAATCACACCAGCACCAGGCTGAAGATGTAACATATTACTTTTAAATGGAGATGTTCTAGTTAAAACTAAACTATCCTCTTCTATCACCTGAGATGATTTCCCTAATTTAGATTTATCTACAAACGGTAATTGAGACATATCTACTTGTTGAGTATCTAGTACTTGTGAATATACGTATCTAATACCTGTGTCTTCTAAAGTAGTAATTTCATCTAACTCTTTTGAAGGAATTACAGGGCCTCGACTAATATTACAAATCTTGCCTAAAGAAATTCCATCATAATTAATAGGGTCTATTGTATATCGTTTTGGCAAAAGGTTGAATTCTTCAACCTTAACCCGTATCAACTCAGCAGAATAGCAATTATTATCAAAACCCTCCATTATCTTTTTAAAGTGTTCTAGATCAATATTCTTATATCGACGCTCTTGAGTATAAGCTTTACTAGCATCTATAAACTGTATATGTTTATTATTATGGGATAACACTACAGCATAAAGAGGAAATCTTTTAAATTCTAGTAATAAATCTGGTAATTCAATTACAGATTGTATATACCCGCATTCTACAAGATATCTACGTATTGCCTGATTTTGAGAATTTGTCAAAGAAGAATTGGTCATTAATGCAACCATAACTCCATCATCGCTTAATTGTTCAAAAGCAGCCATAACTTCCAACCAATCAGAATATACAGGCTGAGTACAAATAGAATCCAAGCGATTCTTTACACGAGGATTTAAGATTAGTCTCTTATCAAATCTATAATTCCAAAGTGGTACACATAAAATACGATCAAAAGATTGGTTTCTCAAAGCAAACTCGCCATTATAGATATCAGCCTCTATTAATTGAATGTCCAACATATCTAATAACAGACTTCTTAACTGTAATAAAACCATTAAACGATCATCACGATTAAAGGCCAAATAACTTGTTAGATGATACTTCATAACCATATCCAATAATATAGTGCCATCATTCAACCCTACTTGCATTAATGAAAAACTATTAAGTTCTTCAATTTTTAGCAAATATTGTAAAGTTAGATTCAGGGATTTATTACCTTCTACACTATTATCTCTAGTCATTTTATATTCATTATAAAATAGTCCTATGCCTAATAATAAGTAGTCATCAAGGTCTGTATTTTTCAATAAAAACGCTTGAACATAATCTTGAAAAAGATACTTCTTCATTATCTTCTGGAAGTGATGATTATTTATTTTATTTGAATGAAAAAAATCATTCAATTCAATAAACGAACCATTATATTGTTTCAATAAATAAATTAATATAGCCATAACATTGAGATCATAATAGTTGCTACTATTAACTAAATAACGCCCACCATACCATTCTCGCTCTAGTTGCATAATCTGTTTTTCACTTTTATCATAAGATTCTTTTGCTAACATGATTTTGGATTGCATATTAACTCCTTCTTGGTTTTCCATAACCAATTTATTTCATTTCAAAAAAAATTTCATAAATAATGTAATGTTTGTATTTATAATATCATGTATATTGGTTTTCGTAAACCATATAATTATGAATACTAAATACAGTGGCTTAATATCTATTTCTACAACAAATTATTCACCACCCTCTAACTAAAACACAAATGTTTTTATTTTTGGTTTTTAATAACCAATTATTATGATTTCAAAAAAATAGGAGAAAATAAATCTTATTTATCTTATCTGTATAATAACACTATACAAATTTAATGTCAATGGTTTTTTAAAACCATATTTATCATCATGACGTCTAATAAAATATAATGGCGGCAAAAGGATTAGAGTGGAAAACACATGTACTATAATCTAACCCTATAATATAAACCATTAGACTTTTTATCTTAATCTATATTCTACCCATACTATTATGTTTAACTTT
>OGJC01001150.1_pt1 | contig 11473 bp, 12 predicted proteins | sample 1571941 | NCBI WGS metagenome assembly OGJC01 (sample SAMEA2582100, study PRJEB24529) | metagenome | biome: Human gut stool | place: China | collected 2011 | reverse complement strand
AAGCTTGAATGCAATGCCCAATCTCTTTTTAACGGGGATGCTCCTGATGTAGAGCAGCCTGTTCCCATCTCAAAATGGTTCTAATGACAGGATGTGTATCTGTTGGGAACCATTTTTTATAATTATTAGATGGATATAATGCTTTTATTTTGTGTAAAAACATTAATTTTTTTGTGAAAAATGGAGTAAATGATTTTATTTCCGGGGAAATGAAGTGAGATTGTGAGTGATTGGGAAATCACTGCACAATCGAGTAAGCAGGGTTGATATTGGTGCACGAGAGGGATTCCGATGAATAAGTTTAAACACGATATTCTGCTCAGAATTGTAAAATCGATAAATATTATTTTAATAACAATACCATTTGCAGTTTGTTGGTTTTTTTATTATGCAGATCACGTGGTGTCACCCTTTTATTCGAAGGGGAATTGGCTTGTGATTTTGCTTTTCCTTGTTTTTTACATCACTTTTGGACGCATATATGACGCTTTTCTTATATCAATATACTCTGTCGCTGAAATCATGTATTCACAAATACTTTCGGCAATGCTGTCTGACGGAGTCATGTAATTTTCCATTTATCTGCTTTACAAAGGCTTCCCCAATCTGCTCCCAGGCATTTTGGCAATTGCCGGGCAGCTTCTTCTTTCAGTGCTATGGGCACGCGGAGCAAGACGATGGTACTTTCGGACGTTCGAACCACAGCCTACGGCAATCATTTATGATGAGCGCAGAGGAATAAGCCGGTTAATTGAAGAGCATGGATTGAAAAATAAATACGATGTTCAGTATGCCGTGAGTGTAGACGAATGCCTGGAAAACATAGATGTGTTAGCCAATATGAGCACGGTGTTTTTAAGTGGTATTCATAGCCATGAACGGAATCTCATTATCAAGTACTGCGTTGCAAATGATATCAATGCCTTTGTAATCCCTCGTGTAGGCGACACACTTATGTCAGGCGCGCATCCTTTCCATATGTTTCATTTGCCGATGCTGCGTTTGCAGCGATATGCTGCATCTCCGGAGTACTTGTTTATAAAGCGTGCGTTAGATATTGCCTTTTCAACGATTGCGCTTATTGTTTCCTCTCCTGTTTTTGTTATAACAGCAATTGCAATTAAAGCGGTTGATGGAGGCCCTGTGTTTTACAGGCAGCGCCGTCTCACGAAAGATGGAAAACTGTTTGACGTATTAAAGTTCCGAAGCATGCGTGTAGATGCGGAGAAGGATGGTGTGGCGCGCCTCTCCACCGGAGAGAATGATGACCGCATTACACCAATCGGGCGCATTATCCGAAAATGCCGCATTGATGAGCTGCCGCAGCTTATATGTATTTTATCTGGTGATATGTCCATTGTTGGCCCGCGTCCGGAGCGGCCGGAAATCGCCATGGAGTATGAAAAGGAGTTGCCGGAATTTGCATTGCGCCTGCAGGCCAAAGCAGGATTGACAGGTTATGCACAGGTTTATGGAAAGTACAATACTACGCCGTATGACAAATTGCAGATGGATTTGATGTACATAGCTCATCCAAGTATCATTGAGGATTTTAAGATCGTATTTGCGACAGTTAAGATCCTGTTTATGCCGGAGTCCACCGAGGGTGTTGCGGATGGTGCGACAACAGCGCTTGGGCATGAAAAGACGAATCACAATGATCGAATGACAGTTTAGTTTTATGCGATTGGGTTTTGTATGAATATATTTCAGCAAAGTGCTTTGTGAGCTGAAAATATTGACAGCTCGGACTCTTTGAGATGAGTCTGGGCTGTTTTGGTTTAAGGGAGAGGGATTAGAGATGAAAAAAGTGCTTCTGGTGACATTCTCAGACAATGCCGATCATCAGGATACATTGTTTGGAATGTATGAGGAAATGGGAAAACGGAGCGATTGGGATGCTTATTTGCTCTGTATTAAGACACCGAAGGTGGAACTTCAGAAGTCAGACCATACATGGCTGGTTGATTGTCCAGAGCGTCCAGGCGTGACCAAGAAGACTTTCAATCTCCCACTGTTGCTTTCAATCATTCATCGGATTCGCAAAGAGCGTTTTGATGCAATTTATTTCGAGAGCCTGCATACGTGGAATCTTCCTATTATGATGATGGCTGGAAAGAGCAAGACGTATCAAGTAATTCATGAGGTTATTCCACATGAGGGTGACAGCCAAGTCAAGATGGTTGACCTGATGAATAAGGCTGTGGTCAAGTTTGCAGATACGATCGTATTGCGCAATAAAACTTATATTCAAGATATGATTGACCGCTACGGAATCAGCGCGGACCGTGTAAAGTATCTGGAATTGTGGCGTAGATATCCGGCATATACGACACCAGTACATAGTGACCGAGTACTCTTCTTTGGAAGAATTAATCCATACAAGGGTGCTGATAACTTACTTGAAATTGTTAGATTGTGTTCGAACATTCAATTTGATGTGGTAGGACGAGTGGATACGCAGATGCAGGGCATTGTTGAGCAGCTTGCGAAAGAGAAAAATGTGAAGCTGAATATTGATTATGTCACTGATGAAGAAATGCGTGAGGCTTTCATTAACTGCGACTGGGCAATCGTTCCGTATAACTCGGCTTCCCAGTCCGGCATCATTATCGACGCTTACAAGTATAGCCGACCTGTTATTGCTTTTGCTGTCGGAGCGATTCCTGAACAGGTCGATGATGGAAGGAGCGGTTATCTTGTTGAAGCTGGTGATAATCAAAAATTTGCAGCTAAGTTAAAGGAAGCCGCGAATATGAGCGTGGATGAGTATGATGCGATGAGTCAATATGCGTATCAGTATGGCTGTAAAAAGTATGCGACAAATGGTGCCGTGGAGCGGTTTGTTGGTTTGTTAGAGGAATAAAAGGGAGCACATTATGTGGAATAGATTACAAAGATATATACAGTTAATATGTATATTTATCCGGAGGGGGTACTCAAGAGCTGAGTACCTGAAGAGGAAACATTATTTTAAAAGTATTGGTGAACATGTATATTTGCAGCCGTGGAATTTTGGAACAGAACCGCATTTGATTTCATTTGGCGACAATGTTCATGTGGCAAGCGGAGTTACATTTGTCAATCATGATATAACCTGCATGATGTTCGACTATATGGATAAAACGCATCATTACAAACTACGTCAGGGAAATATCACAATAGGAAACAATGTTTTTATTGGAGCAAAGAGTACAGTGCTATATGACGTTGAAATCGGAGACAATGTCATCATTGGAGCTGGAAGTATTGTGAATAAAGATATTCCGAGTGGCGTGGTTGCTGCGGGAGTGCCGTGTAAAGTGATAGGCAGCTTTGAGGAATATCAACGAAAAATGGCAAAGGAAGAATCAAAATGATCTTTAAAGAAAATAATCTGCTTGTTGTAGCCCTTTATCTGCCGCAATTCTATGAAACAGAATATAACAATAAGTGGTGGGAAAAAGGGTACACTGAATGGGTTGCGTGCAAGAGAGCGAAGCCACTGTATGAGGGACACAATCAGCCGCGTGTTCCAGTTAACAAAAACTATTATGATTTATCAGTTAAAGAGAATATTCGCTGGCAGATGAATCTTGCGAAAGAATTTGGAATTGATGGATTTGCAATATATCAGTATTATTCTTGCGGAAGCAAACTACTGGATGTTCCAGTTGAGATGATTCGTGATGACCCAACACTAGATTTGCCGTTCTATCTATATTGGGCGAATGAATCGTGGCGTAAAACTTGGTTCGGACAAAACAATACGGTCGTGTGGGAACAGAAGTATGGTACTGAAAAGGACTGGCGTATCCAATTTGACTATTGCTTAGAGTATTTTAAGGACAAACGCTATATCAAGATTGATGGTAAACCTGTCTATGCGATTTATAACGCCTGGGCAATCCCGGAGCAGGAGAAATTCATTTCTCTGTGGGATGAGTGGGCGAAGGAAGCTGGCTTGCCGGGAATCTATTTTGTCAAAACAATTGGAAGACATGATGCAGATACAAAGGGGAATTTCTCGGCTACAGTTACAAGAGAACCGAATTATACCTTTGCACATGATGAAAAGCTGTTTGAAAAAGTAAAAAGAGTTACATCGTCTCGTGTGATTGATTTTGTAAACCGCAAATTTCTTCTTCCGCGTGGGAAGGGCATTGTTATGACAAAGGCTTCCTACGATGTGCTATGGGACAGAATCTTAAAACGTGAGAATCAGGACAGCAGTACATTTTTGGGATGCTTCTGTGACTGGGATAACTCTCCTCGAAAGAGCTATAACTCCATTATTATGCAGGGGGCATCAGCACAGAAATTTAATGTGTACTTCAAGCGGCTTTTGCGGAAAGCACAAAATATTGGTTCTCCGATGATTGTAATCAATGCGTGGAACGAATGGGCAGAAGGCGCTTACCTTGAACCGGATGAAAAAAATGGCTATGCATTCCTTGAAGCAATTAAAGAAGCTAAAGAAAGCAGAGGAATCGAAAAATGATCATCACAAAAACGCCTTTTCGGATGTCCTTTTTCGGTGGCGGCACCGATATGGAGAGCTTTTTTAAAGAAAATGGTGGTGCAGTGCTTTCCACTACCTTTGACAAGTACTGTTATGTGAATGTCCGTCACCTTCCGTGCTTCTTTGATTATTCCACAGAGCTGTCCTACTCAAAGACTGAGCGTGTGACAAATATTGATGATATCCAGCATCCTGCTATCCGAAATGCGATGAAAATGCTGGACATGCATGAGATTCGTCTTACATATGAGGCAGACCTTCCGGCCCGTTCTGGCCTTGGCACATCTAGCTCCTTTGCAGTTGGAATGCTGAATGCGTTCTATGCCTTGAAGGGAAAATATGCTGACAAAAAGAGATTGGCCGACGAGGCAATCCACTTGGAGCGTAATCTCTGCCAAGAGGCTGGTGGTTGGCAGGATCAGATCGCAGCCTCCTTTGGTGGATTTAATCGTATTAACTTCAATGCAGATGGCTATGAAGTGCTGCCCGTCATTATTTCCCCAGAACGGAAGAGACAGTTGAACGAGAACTTGATGATGTTCTTTACGGGTTTCACGCGTTTTTCATCGGATGTGCAGAAGGCTAATGCTACCGGAAAACAGGATAAGACTGCACAGCTGAAAGAAATGCTTGCTTTGGTCGATGATGCGGAGCGTGTTCTTACTGATAAAAATGCTGACCTTGATGATTTTGGCAGAATGCTTGACCATACATGGAGACTGAAACGGCAGACTGGTGCAGCAGTATCCACAAACAGCATTGATGAGCTTTATGCAAGGGGTATCGCCGCTGGTGCGCTGGGCGGAAAATTGCTTGGTGCCGGCGGCGGCGGTTTCCTTGTCTTCTATGTTCAGCCTGATCGTCAGGACTCCGTCCGGTGGGCGATGCGTGATTTAATGCACATTCCATTTGAGTTTGAAGATGGCGGTACGCGAGTAATCCATTATACACCAGAGGTGTATGAGCCAAAGATGAACTGAGGAAGGAGAAATGAATGAAAGACCAATTTTGAGTCTTTTCATTGTAACATATAACCGCAAGGAAATTCTTCTGGACAAAATCAGACATCTTCTGGAAATCAAGTCGGATGACTTTGACGTTTTGATCCGGGATGATATGTCAACGGATGGAACCGCTGATGTGCTGAAAGCCATTGGCGATTCGCGCGTCCGTGTGTTTCAGAATAAGGATGGTGTAATGCAAAACTGGTATCATTTGCTCGAAATGTGCGATGGACAGTTTGCTTTTCACCTGAATGATAGGGACCTGATTGATACAGATGGAATTGGAGACCTGATCCAATTCCTAAGAGAACACCCGACAATGACTGGTGGCATCTGTAATATCGGGGGGGGCAAGCTGCTTGAATCTCCTGAAGAATGTTTCATGTCGATTCTGTACTTTGGATCGCATCCAACTGGCATAGTCTTCAATATTGATGAATACCGGCTAGTCCAGAATCGGCAGAAGTTTTTTACAAGAGAGGCAGCATATATTCACCCACATGATTTGATTTTGGGGAAGTTGGCTGAGTACGGAGAAATGTTCCAGTTCAAAAGATTTGGAGCTTGGCCGGAACAGAGTCGTTTGCCAGTAATAAAAGTTTTTTGTACAAAAAAGGAACCATCGAAGATGCGTGGTTCTAGCCGAAAGCGAGAACTGAGGAATTTCGCTTGTTTATCGAGCAGATTGCAAATAGCTCTTTTGATTTGGAACTGAAGAAAAAGAAAGCAATTCAAGTTGCGAAGAGATATCTATTCTATTGTACGCTGAACTATGCTTTCTTCATTAGCGATGCTGGTCAAACCGCACATTATGGAATTGAACCTAAAAAGTTGTCGCGGAAAGATCTAGCAGGGATTATGCACGGTTTTGTAAATGAAAGCTATAAAATCCTGCAACTAAATGGACTGGATAGCAACGACGCAATGTTTAAGAATATGATGACATCGTACTTCTGGGCGATTTGCTTTGGTAAACCCGGGTGGGATAAAGTTAAGGTAATCATAAGATAAAACATGGTGTAGGAGTGAATTCATGAAGCTGGTTGTTGAAAAAAGAAAAATAGGATATATATGTGTGTTACTGTATGTCTTTCTTGTTCTATCTCTGCCAGATGGAATAAAGAATATGACTGCGCTTTATAAAATGACCACTCGTGGAATAAATGTGACCTACACATATAACTACTATTTTTCGATATTGGAGCTACCTATCATTTTTATCGCATTAGCAAAATATAGATACAGTAAGTCTATAAAATTTTTGAAAGTATTTGTTTTGATTGCAGTTTTGAATATTTTCTATTGGATCTTAAACTTGGAAAATATTTTTCAACTTCAATCATATGAAATGTTCCTTCTATTACTTACAGGTTTTTCTGCAGCTGTAATTGTAATGGATAGTGAAAATACGTTTCAAGATATAGATGCGATATTAGATTGGTTTACCATCCTGCAGTTCGTCCTATTAATAGTTAGTATGCTATCTGGAGCATCTGGGCAAGATGGAAGATATGCGGCTATAGGTATGGGAAGTGGTGCTACGGCAAATATAGCTTCGTATTATTTGGTCTGGACATTTTTCTTAAGAATGAGCAAGACGAAAATTCTACCGGCAGGCATCGCATTTATTACGGTAATTCTTACGGGTTCAAGAACTAATCTTCTGGCATTTGTGTTAATTGCAGTGGTCTTTATTGGAAAACTTATAAAAAAGCAAATTGATGATGGAAACGGCAGGAAATTATTGTATTGTTTGATTGCAATCGTGCCACTTCTCATTTTAGTGCTTACATCAAACCGTGGAATAAAGATGGAGTCGTTCGAACGTATAACAAGTTTGTTACAGGGAAATATCTTTAATAATATTACTTCTGACAGCTCTTATCTTGGAAGAATGCGCAGTGTGGAGGGAAGTCTGCGAATTCTCAAAGAAAATCCCAATGGCCTTCCATTTTCAATCTATGCTATAGAAAGGGAATCAGCAAGAGCGTTCAGTATGGAATACCCCCATTCGACGTTACTGAGCTATATTTTATTATGGTCACCGCCTATTGCATGGGGATGTATGGGGTATTTAGTTTATCTTCTTGTGAAGGCAATTCGGATGAAGGACATTTCGGCTGTCTTTATGGGATTTAATATTGCAATGCTTGTTTTGTATGGCTCCCCAATATTATATGCAAAGACTTATGCAATTTTGTTTGTGCTAATTTCTTATATGGCATTAAGACTTAAAACTATAGCAGAATCTGAGAATGAAAATATAGAGGACATGTGATATGAAAATAATAGCGTTTTATTTGCCACAATTTCACAGTTTTCCAGAAAATGATGGATGGTGGGGAAAAGGATTTACAGAATGGACTAATACCAAAAAAGGAAAGCCTAATTTTAGAGGACACTATCAACCCCATACGCCACTGAATGAGCATTATTACGATCTTGTAAAAGAACCGGAAGTTTTGCAAACTCAGATTGACCTCGCAAAAGAATATGGTGTTGACGGATTTTGCTTTTATCACTATTGGTTTGCACACGGAAAAAAACTGATGGAAAAACCAATAGAACGAATCCTGGATGATAAAACGTTGAATATTCCATTTTGTTTGTGTTGGGCAAATGAGAATTGGTCGAGACGATGGGATGGTAGTGAACAATCCGTTCTAATAGCTCAGGACTATGGAGACAAACAGGATAGAAAAAATCACATTGAATATTTGATAAAGTTCTTCTTGGATAAAAGATATTTGAAAGACGAAAAGGGACAACCTATCTTATTGATTTATAAGCCTCAATTGATTGAAAATTTGGATATGCTTTTATCCGAATGGAGAGAGGCGGTTATTGCAGCTGGTTTTCCGGGAGTGTGCTTTGTTTGTCAATACCCGCAGAACGATAGAAACATAAGGGACAAGTTTGATCATTGGATAGATTTTGAGCCAGCAGCTACAACATCGATTCCGGGTGATGATTTTATGAGAGCTCTTAAAATTTCTCCTAAGTATGCGGTGGAAGTCGGAATCACCAAAGCGCTTCAGCTACTAAAAATAAGAACTTTTAAGAAATACAGTTATACAGATGCAGTTAAGGCATCAGTAAATAGACCCATGGAAAGCGAAAGAGAATGGGTAGGAGCATTTACTGGATGGGACAACACTGCACGGAGAGGGAAAAATTCAATAGTATATGATGGCTCCACGCCAGAAATATTTGAGAATTATGTAAAGAAACAACTTAAGAAATCTATTCAATCTAAGCAAGAGGGAATAGTTTTTATTAATGCCTGGAATGAATGGGCAGAAGGCGCTCATTTGGAGCCTGATGAGAAATATGGTTTTAGATACCTGGAAGCATTGAAGAATGCCCGCATTGCTGTGCAAGAATCATACGAATAAAGGTAATTGAGTTATGCTAAGCGGAATGACATCTAGAATAAAAAACCTAATGGAAAATTTAGGCGTAGCAATATATGGGATTTTTTTCCCGAGAGACAAGCGCGTAGTTCTATTTGGTGCGTGGATGGGAGAAAAGTTTTCGGATAATTCTCGCTATTTATTCCAATACATAGAAAAAAATAAGGACGAACTCGGAATCAATAATGTTATATGGGCAACGAGAAATCAGCGCGTCTGCGATAGACTGTCTAGTATGGGGTATAAGGCTGTTCTTTGCAGCACTAAGGAAAGTAAATACTGGCATTTGAAGTCTGGGGTTCAGATTATTTGCAATGCCAGCAATCGTTGTGGCCATGATGCGGACATTGATATCCAATATTCATGGGGCGCAAAAAAAATACAATTGTGGCACGGAGTCGGAATGAAAAAAGTGGGAGCCAGTGCAAATTCCCATCAGGACTTTGGAGGTTCGGGCCTGTGGAATAAGATTAAACAAAATAGGCTATTCAATATGATAACATCCGAGGGAGGATGGAATGAAGCATATTTTCTGTCAACAAGCGCAATAAACCAAAAGGTGAACATAGACTTAGCGGCGTGTAGTGAAAAAAGTGTGTTCATATCAGGCTATCCAAGAAATTGTCCATGCGTGTCGCTTTTCCCAGAAGAGAAAGAAATAATCGATAAAATCAAAAAATATCGTGGATGCATCCTATATTTGCCGACATTTAGATCGAATGGAATAAATATTGTTTATCCTATCGCGTATGAAGAGGTTAAAAGGTTTCTAGTCGAAAATAATTTCCTTTGGATTGAGAAGCCGCATAGTGCATCTAAACAGATGATGGATGAAAAGAATAGCGAAAATGTACTGTGCTTAGATGCTTCTTTTGATATTAATGTGCTTTATCCTTATATCAGTGCAGTCGTATCTGATTATTCATCATGTGTTTTTGACGCGGTATATCGTCATATGCCGACAGTTATGTATACACCCGACTTAGATGAGTTTGAGTCGGGAGCGAATGGATTGCTCTTTGATATTCGGGATTACTGCAATGCTATATTGGCAACGGATGAGCGAAAGCTAATCGATTATCTTAAAAAGATAGCAGAGGCCTCTTTCTTTGATACAGAATTGGTGGAACGATTCTATTCAAAAGCAAAAAAGGATTTCTGGAATAATACTGATTATTCTTATGATGAGATATGGAGAGACATATTAAGATTAAGGTAGGAGGAAAACAATGAAAGGCATAATTCTTGCCGGTGGTGCAGGCACCCGGCTATACCCGCTCACGATGGTGACATCGAAACAACTTTTGCCGGTTTATGACAAACCGATGATTTATTATCCGATGTCTGTTCTGATGAACGCTGGCATCCGCGACATTTTGATTATTTCCACACCGCAGGATACTCCTCGTTTCGAGAACCTGCTGGGTGATGGTCACCAGTTTGGTGTGAATCTGACCTATGCGGTTCAGCCGTCTCCGGATGGACTGGCACAGGCCTTTATCATTGGTGCCGACTTTATCGGTGACGATTCTGTGGCTATGGTGCTAGGCGATAACATCTTTGCGGGCCACGGATTGAAGAAGAGATTAAACGCAGCAGTGGAAAAGGCAGAAAACGGCAAGGGCGCAACGGTGTTTGGCTACTATGTGGACGATCCGGAGCGTTTCGGAATTGTGGAGTTTGACAAGAACGGTAAGGCCATTTCTATCGAGGAAAAGCCAGAACATCCGAAGAGCAACTACTGCGTGACTGGCCTGTACTTCTATGATAACCGTGTGGTCGAGTTTGCAAAGAACCTGAAACCTTCTGCGCGTGGTGAATTAGAAATTACCGATTTGAACCGTATTTATCTGGAAGATGGTACTCTGAATGTGGAACTGCTGGGTCAGGGCTTTACTTGGCTGGACACTGGTACGCATGAGAGCTTGGTGGATGCCACCAATTTCGTTAAGACCGTGGAACAGCATCAGCAGCGTAAGATTGCCTGTCTGGAGGAAATCGCATATCTGAATGGCTGGATCAGCAAGGATGAGCTGATGGAGGTCTATGAGGTTATGAAGAAGAACCAGTATGGACAGTATCTGAAGGACGTCATGGATGGCAAGTATCAGGAACATCTGTATTAATTAGAAACGAGTAAAAAATACATAGATAAGTGTAGAGGAGATTAAATCATGAATATTATTGTTACCGGCGGTGCTGGTTTTATTGGTAGTAACTTTGTGTTCCACATGCTGAAGAAGTATCCGGATTACCGAATCATCTGTCTGGACAAGCTGACCTATGCAGGCAATCTGTCCACACTGGCACCTGTTATGGACAATCCGAATTTCCGCTTCGTGAAGGCCGATATCTGTGACCGCGAAGCAGTGGATAAGCTGTTTGAAGAAGAACATCCGGACATTGTGGTCAACTTTGCGGCAGAATCTCATGTTGACCGTTCTATCGAAGATCCTGGCATCTTCCTCCAAACCAATATCATCGGTACCAGTGTGCTGATGGACGCTTGCCGCAAGTACGGCATCCAGCGTTACCATCAGGTTTCTACCGATGAT
>OGJC01001137.1_pt1 | contig 11709 bp, 9 predicted proteins | sample 1571941 | NCBI WGS metagenome assembly OGJC01 (sample SAMEA2582100, study PRJEB24529) | metagenome | biome: Human gut stool | place: China | collected 2011 | reverse complement strand
CCTGTATGGAGGGGCGGGCGCGGCCATGCTGGCCGCGGTTGTCACCTGGTTTTCCTGCTATACGGCGGTCATGACCTCGGACAAGTTCGTGTACCTATTCGGGCGCGTTATTCCGGCCCTCTCTCTCGTCCTGAGTATGACGCTGCGCTTTGTACCAAAATTCGAAGCGCAGCTTCAGGTCGTATCAGAGGCCCAACGGTGTATTGGCCGGGATGTCTCTAATGGTGGGGTGCTCCGGCGGCTTCGCAATGCAATTACGATCCTCTCCATTATGGTGACATGGAGCTTGGAGAGTGCGATTGAAACAGCGGACAGCATGAAAAGCCGTGGGTATGGGCTGCCTGGACGGACAGCATTTTCCATCTACCGGTTTGACAGCCGGGATCAATCGGCACTTTCATGGTTGCTCTACTGCGGATTTTTCCTCTGCTGCGGCGCGGCGGCAAAGGGCTTTTACTGGCGTTATTATCCTACGGCGAGAGGAGTGCCGCTGACACCGATGACCGTCTGCCTTCAAGCAGTGTATCTGGCTTTGTGCCTGATGCCGGTTATCCTGAATATACGCGCGGACCGGGAGTGGGGAGTGCTGCGCAAAGAAAACGAGGTGCAGCCATGTACCAAACAATGAGCCTCCCGCTGTATTCGGGGAGCTTTGAAGAATTCCCAGGCTGGGCGGATTGCGGCATTGAAAGCAGCGCAGCAGTTGGCTACTCGATTTAGAGAAGTAGGAAAGTTTATTCAAGCATGGGGGGAATTAGGGGAAAAGGATGAGTATCGACTAATTATCGACTGCCTAATGAATCTGCCGTTACTTTATTGGGCGTCAGAAGAAACGGGAGATGACCGATACAGACAGATTGCACTTAAGCATACACAAACAAGTTTGCAGAATCTTGTGAGGGAAGATCATTCCACATATCATACTTATTTTTTTGACTTGGATACAGGTACTCCATTGTATGGAGTAACGCGACAAGGATATTGTGATGACTCTGCTTGGGCACGCGGACAGGCTTGGGGAATCTATGGCTTAGCTTTGAGTTATCGCTATACACAAAACGAGGAATGTATAAAGCTATTCAATGCAGTAACGGACTATTTTATTTCACATTTGCCGGAAGATGATATCCCGTATTGGGATTTAGCATTTACGCAGGGGAGGGAGCCACGGGACTCTTCTGCTGCGGCGATTGCTGCATGTGGAATGTTGGAAATGGCACAATATTTGCCCGAGAACAGTGCTAGATATTCAGCCGAATCCGAGACCCTCATTTCTTGTTCACTGATTCGGGATTGTTCTGTGAAAAAGCTGGAAGAATCAAATGGACTCTTGCTGCACGGTGTGTATGCGAAAAGCTCTCCATATAATCCAATTCCAGAGGATAATGGAGTGGATGAATGTAATGCGTGGGGCGACTACTTTTATATGGAGCTTTTGACGCGCTTGACGCGTCAGTGGACTCCCTATTGGTAATAGTGTTACGCTAACGACGAAGTATAGGAAAAGGAGAAAACAGATGAAAGTCATTATCACAGAATCCGCGGAGGCGCTGGGAGAAAAGACCGCCGAAATGTGTAAACAGTTAATTGATTCGGCTATTGAAGAAAAAGGATATGCGCGAATGGTTTTTTCCACGGGAGCGTCTCAGTTTACTACCTTTGAGGCCTTGCTCAGACAAGATATTGATTGGTCAAAGGTAGAAATGTTTCATTTGGATGAATATGTAGATTTACCAGAAACACATATTGCAAGCTTCCGAAAATATTTGAAAGAAAGATTTATCAATAAAGTAAATCTGAAAAGTGCATGTTTGGTTGGGACAATGAAAGACTTGGATGCGGAGTTGGAACGCCTTACACAAGAATTGCACCGGGCACCCATTGATGTTGGCCTAATTGGGATCGGAGAAAATTCTCATATTGCGTTTAACGATCCCCCTGCGGATTTTGAAAACAATGATGCATATAAAGTAGTGACGCTAAATGAGGCATGCAAGGATCAGCAGGTGAGGGAGGGCTGGTTTGCCAAACGGGAAGAAGTACCATGCCAGGCTATTTCCATGACGGTAAAAGAAATCTTAAGGATCAAAGAAATTATTTGTGCTGTTCCTTATGCGGTAAAGGCAAAAGCTGTCCAAGCAACGCTGACGAGTTCCATAAGCAATATGGTACCGGCAACAAAGCTGCGTGAGCATTCTAAAGTAACGTTGGTTTTAGATAAAGATTCAGCATCTCTGCTTACGCCTGAAATCGTAAATGTATACGCTTGAATTTGTTTCCAATATTTTACGCCCCAGTATATCTGCTGGGGCGTAAAGTGTTAAGAAATAGAAAATTTTGATAATTTTGGAATATCAAAATAATGCATTTGGGTGATATGGATGAAAATTGAAACTTTTCGAGGCTCGCCTGAGCAAATAGGAACCACATATGGTCAACGTTATAGAAACCATATTAAAAAGAACACAAAAGCTTTGATTGACTCTATTGGACAAGATCAGAGAACATCTTCAAATTTTCAAATGTGGGTGTGTCAGTTAGAGAGAAAGGTGAAAAATTGCGCACCGGATTTGTTGATTGAAATAGAAGCAGTTGCTAAAGCGAGTGGAGTATCATATGAAGATATACTGTTGTTGAATTTAAGAGGATGGCAGTATTCTTATTATTGCGGGCATGAGGGAGCAGATACTTGTTCCAGCATGATTATCCGTTTACAGGATGGCGCGGATTGCAACATGGGCGCATTAGATGATGCGAAAGAGTTCTATGACTGTCCGATCCGCATTATTCCGGACAGTGGTTTCAGCTTTATTACAATGCCGATCATAGGAATGTCAGGTGGGAATAGAGGAATGAATTCCGCAGGTTTGGTGTGTGGGATTTCATCTCAAATCTTACCGGGGCTTATAAAAACAGATGCGTTTTTTCAACAGGACATAGCAATGCGAATCATTTTTCAAACTTGTTCCACGGTAGAGCAGGTGCGGCTTTTTTGCGAAAGCCATCCGTTTACTTTGAATTTGGCGGTTTCGGATGCAAATGGAGGACGATTTTGTGCGCAATGCACAGCGGCAGGAATTTACGAGCTAGAGCATACAGAACCGCATATATTAACAAATCATATTATCAAAGATGAATGGATAAATGAATTACGCGACCAAGGTGTTGTGAGATTCCCTGAATCGGAAACTACACGAATACGCAGAGGTCGACTGTTAAGCTTTTTTAAAAAATTCAATGGATGCTGCAGCATAGGAGATATAGAGGAAATGCTGGCCTCAAAAGATAGTACAGATAAAGGGGCCATTAATAATATACGCTCTCTTTTTATAACAATCGCTTGTCCCGAAAGAGATAGTGGGGGGCTATATATAATGTGCCCCAATCAAAATCGGGGATTTGAATATGTTTCTATTGAGGAGAGATAATTAGTAACAATTGTTCTATGGAGAATGTCCCGGATTCAGTGAAATCGCAAAATGTAGTGCAAATAGAATAAATTATTATAAAGGAGAGGCGGCAAAAAAGCAACCATTCCTTTGGCGTCAAATGGCTCAAACCAAGCTTGCCTCGGCATCCTGTCATCGAAATAGACGGTCAACTGAGTATGGATTATACTCAGATGGCCGTTTATTTTTTTGTAATACCCATCATCGCCAAATAGAGTATTTTGAGCAGACTGTTATCCGTCGGAACGATAAGGTAGATAAGACCTGCTAAACCTACCAAGAGCTGTCAACTAAAAGCATAAAAATCATAAAAAGATAATTCCACAAAAATGGATATAGCAAAGCAGGCCGTCGTGTCTTGGCGGCCGTGAAGATGAAATAAAAATCGTCGGTTAGATGAAACTACGGCTTCTCTAAATAAGCCATAACAGTGCCATAGTAGATTCTTAGAAACTTGTTGGCGGAGGCCATCATGTAGACTCGGTATGGCTTGCCTTCGGAGCGTTTCTTGTTCATAAACTGGTAGACCGGCTCATCTATTGGAGCACATTGCAGGATGACACTCATCACCAGAAAGAGCGTCCTGCGCAGCGAGGCAGATCCCCGCTTGGAAATCCTACGGCTATGGACATCTATTTGGCTGGATTGGTAGGGCAGGGCGTCAATGCCAGCAAATGCCACCAACGCTTTCTTGGAATGAAAACGGCGCACATCGCCGATTTCGGCCATGAGTTGGGGGCCGATGGTAGGGTCAACACCAAACATCTCCACCACCACAGGATACTCCGGTAGAGAAGCTGCCAAGGACTGCATCTCCCGCTTGAGAGCAGCTAACGCAGCGGAAGTTGCCCAGAGTTGGGAAATGGCCTGTTCTACCAAAAGTTTTGCCGTATCCGTTTTCGGCATGACACCGAAGTGTCCACAGGCGGAGGCATAAATGTCCAGCGCCTTATCTTCGCTGAAATTGTAGCTGTGCTTTCTGCACCACTTCTGGTATTTGGAGGTAAAGGCCTTCTCAGACAGGCCGCAGACGCACTCACAATGCCAAAAAGCGGCTACAAAGTCCACCCACTTCTCACTTCCATCGGCGTGGAGCGGACTGGTAAACAGGCGGTTTGCATCTGGGAAAGCAGTATCTAGCAGGGAGATTAAGTTGTTTTTTAGCATGGTCTGTACTTTGGAATACTGCTGTACTGGCGGTACAGGTCTTCAGCATGAGCCGGGTATCCTCCTCCGGGACATATCTCGGCAACGTGAGCCAGTGGTCAAGGCCGTAGTTGGCCAGTTTCACGGCATCTTTCTTGTCGGTCTTGGCCCGTCTTAAACTGTTGTTTCCGTAGTCATGCACCAGCATCGCATTGACTACGGAGACATAAAACCCCGCGTTGCGGAGCAGTCAGGCAATCGGCGCGTGGTAATTACCCGTGGATTCCATCACCACACGGGTCTCACCGTCCAGGCTTTTGAGCAGCCCTGCCAGCTTGCTCAGTTCGCTGTCGGTGTGAAGCACCTCAAAGGGCGAGACTACCACCTCTCCAAAAGGGCGCATGACTGCAATCATGCTCTTACCCTTAGAAACATCGATGCCAACGCAGTTCATTCACATTCCTCCAATACAACGAATCTGCAACCGGAATCCATCTTTTCTCGTTGCTGATTCAATCTATTGCGTGACGCGAACTCTCCGGCATTCGGTGGCTCAACCTGCTTAAATCCAACGCTACAACAAGAGGATGGCCAACAGTCTTATCTGCGGGTATGCAAACCTAAGGTAGAATTGGTCAGCCAGTTGCTCCTCTTATTGTAGCTTAGGCACGAGACGGAAAGAACACCGGACTGGCTGTCCGGTGTTCCTGTCCAAACTTATTGTAATAGGTAGAATAAGGGACCTGTTGACAAAAAGAGATCCGGGCTGAAAGTTGTAGCTTTCAACCCGGATTTTCAGCAAAGATAGGAGCAAAAGGATTGCCTTGACCATCCTTTTTAGGTTTAATGCCATAACGGAAAGAAGGCATTCCTCTGTTACAGCCGGAATACCTCGTTTTCTGATTTTGGAAAGGCTATGTTCTCGTTTCAATACGGAGAAGGAGCCCTCCGCCCATATTTTTCGCAGGCGCATCATGCGCCAGCAGGCCTCACTGCCGATGCGTTCATGCCCTCTATAAAAAGCAGGATAGCAACTGCTTCCAAGAATTCTGCGCCGAATGCCCGTTTGCTGAAAGCAGGTAGCGTTTCGCTTGCAGTGTTGCAGGTATCCCCCTGCACTTGATAACAACGCAAGTATTTTCCGGTCGTTTGACTGCAGTTCAACCGCTGGTAGACAAGCTTGGCACCTTCCGGACAACGAAATGCATCTTCCTGGGGCAGATAATAAAAACCATACTTTTCCGGAGAATTGGAAAACTGGATCGCGGGAACGTACCCGGTGATGCCCAGCAACTCCAGACCACGATGAACGGCACCGGTATCGTAGCCACGATCCAATGCAATGTTTTGCATCGGAATCCCGTTTTGAATCTGCCGCTCCAGATGCCGCAGAACCAGCAAGCTCTCTTTTTCATTCGCTGGATACACATCTACGCCAGTTATTATGCCATATTTACAGTCTACGGTCGTTTCCATTAGGTAGCCAATGCCACGCTTTTTCCCGTGATTGATGCAATCGCTGTCTGGATCGGTTTTGCTTGTAGTACGACACTTTTTGACCATCTTAGCTGGCGGTTTTTTGAAACCAGGCTGTTGAGAGAGCTCCTCATCTAAGCGATCCAGGTAACTCTGCATGCTTAACTCAGTTTCAATCTCCGTATCGATCCACCTGTCCTTGGAAACATTGGCTGGGAGGTAAGTCCCATCAGCTGCCAATTCTTTTCCATCGATCAGGCCGTTCTTTACACAACGCCGGATGATCTCCAAAAACACCTGTTGGAATAACTGACTCTCATTCCATTTGCGCAGACGTGTTTTGCTGAATGTGGAATGGTCGGGGATCTTATCCGCAAGTTCAAATCCGCAGAACCATCGATACGCAATGTTCAGCTGCACTTCCTGCACCAGGCGCCGTTCTGATTTGATGCCGTAAAGGTATCCCACCAGCAGCATCTTGAACATACTGACAGGGTCAACAGACGGGCGTCCATTTGCAGGGTAGTAGGGCTTTAGTATTTCATAAATAAAGTCAAATGAAATGGCCTGAGAAATTTTTCGCAGCAAATGGTGATCCGGAATCAGTTCGGTGAAATCTAAAACCAGCATACTCATTTGCCCGCTCTGCAGTCCCATCATGTTGCACCCCTCCCATAGATATTTTACCATAGAAAGGGCTTTTTCGCTACTTTGTCAACAGGTCCAATAAATTTCGCAAATTGGAAATAGGATAAAAAGAGACATGGCTTGCAGAACTCTGGTAGAATGAAGTTGCGACACACCATTCTGAAAGGAGTCTGTAAACCATGTCCGAGAAGATTGTACAACTGAACGAGGAAGTAATCAAGGGTCAGCTCAAAGAATTGGTCCGTGGCAGCGTAGAAGAAACGCTGAATGAACTGCTGGAGCAGGAAGCGGAGAAGCTAACCCAAGCTGTCCGCTGCGAGCGCAACGAAGCTCACCAAGGCTACCGCAGTAGTCACTACGACCGGAACTTTACCACTGCCTCTGGAGATGTCACGCTCCACGTGCCTCGTCTCAAGGGCGTTTCTTTTGAGACATCCATCATTGAGCGGTATCGCCGCTGGGAGAGCAGCGTGGAAGAAGCCCTCATTGAGATGTACCTTGCCGGCGTCTCTGTGTGCCGTGCGGAAGACATTACCGAGGCCCTGTGGGGCAGCAAGGTATCTCCGGCCACCATCAGTGGAACTGAACAAGAAAGCCTGTGTCCGCATTGAGGATTGGCGGAACCGTCCTTTACAGGGCGGCAAGTATCCGTATGTCTATGTGGACGGCATTTATCTGCGGCGCAACTGGGGTGGAGAGTACGAAATATTGCGGTTCTGGTAGCAATCGCGGTGAATGAGGACGGATACCGTGAGGTTCTGGGCGCTGCCGAGGGCATGAAAGAGGATAAGGCCAGCGGGGTGAATTTCTTTCAGTGGCTCAAAAGCAGAGGATTGGACGGCGTAAAACTCATTGTTGGCGATAAGTGTCTGGGAATGCTGGAAGCCGTGGGAGAAGTGTTTCCTGACGCTAAATACCAGCGCTGCACGGTCCATTTTTACTGCAATGTGTTTTCCGTTGTTCCTCGCTCCAAGGTAAAGCTGGTGGCCAAAATGCTCAAAGCGATCCATGCCCAGGAGAGCAAGAAGGCCGCCCGCAAAAAGGCAAAAAATGTGGCAGCCCAGCCGAGGGACATGAAACTGAAAGAGGCCACCGAAAAGGTTGAGGACAGTGTTGAGGAAACGCTGACCTACTGCGATTTTCCCTATGAGCATTGGATCCGGATTCGTACCAACAATGTGATTGAGCGGCTGAACCGGGAGCTCTGCCGCGGAACCCGTGTGGCGGGGACCTTCCCGCCTGCGGCATGTGGCTGGCACTCAGTGGGGCAACAAAGAGTACATGAACATGAAGCACTTAGAGGCGGCTCTGGAAGACGTCTCTATTGCCGGCTGACCTCATTCAGCCGGAGCCTGCGAACAAATTTGCGCATAACTCTTGACGGCACCCTTCGCTTTGGTCGCTTTTCGCAGCTGGCGGTTAAAACTCTCAATAGTGTTTACAGTATAAAACAGCCGGCGGATTTCCTGCGAGAACTTGAAATAAGTACTAAGATTAGGCCAGTTATCCTGCTAGAAAACAGAAATTTTAGGGCGTTTTGGGGGATGAACCCACTTGGTTGCGGTATTTGCCCGGGGAAATACCTTCATAATTTTTGAATACACGCGTGAAGGTAATGTTATTGTTAAACCCGCATTGTCCTGAAATTTGAGCTACGGTAATATCAGGATGCTCGGTCAATAGTTTTTTCGCGAGATCAATGCGGAGTTTTTGAATATAATCCAGCATATTGCAGCCGAATTCTTCTTTGAATGTTCGGGAGACATAAGGCACGCTGCTGCCCAATTGATCCGCAACCGTGGAAACGCTGAAATCAGGTTTGGTATACTGCTTCTGGATAATTGAAAGAATGAGTTCGCTTTTTGTTTCTTTGCGCTCGGTGTCCAACACGATTCGTGTCAACTGAGAAAAGATATCCGAGTAGACATCCTCCAGCTCTGCCAGTGTGTCACAGGCCAGCAGCCGATCTGCTAACTTTAAATCATCCCATAGCTGAGTTGTATATATGATATCTAGTTCTCCGATGACATTAATGGTGCGATCGATAAAACTGAAAATTTTGCATTTAACAAATTGAAGAGAATATTCATGCTTGCTCAACTCGTTAAAGATATTTTTCTGAATTTTGTGCGCAGCTGTAAAATCCTGATTCATTAAAGTGTTAGCAAATTTATTGAACCACATATCGAAAATAAGGCTGTTTTCATTGCCACTTTGCGTTGCCAAAAGCTCACCATAGTCCAATACCAAGTTAACACCAATAAAATTGCTGTATTCATTGACACGTTGTGTTTCTTCGTAGGCCAGCCCCAGTTCAAAAAGGCCAGAATGTATTTCACTGACAGCGACTCGAAGCTGAATTTGGCGGCTTGCTTCAAGATACTGGATGGTCTTTTGGAAACCCTCTTTTACAGAAGCGACGGTGAAAAAATTTTTCCATCCAGCGGCTACGATTTTGAGCTCACCGGATCCCCGGAAGAAATAGAGCTCTACTGAATCAGGTGTGTGTGTTCTAAACACCGAGCAAAATTGCTGGGAGATGGCTTCCAGTGGAAAATCGGCAACAGGACTCACCGAAGCAACCAGAAAGCTGTCTCCAGAAACGATGATGTCATTTTCTTCCATAATCGAATTCAGAGCAACTTCGTTGGCAATTTCCTGATGCAGCAGTTTAAGCAAAAGACTTTCGAGATGTAGTTTTTTATATTGCTCCGTATTGCTGCTGGCCTTTTTTTTGATTTGTACAAGGCTGATTACAGACTGCTCAATTGCTTCCAGCGTGGGATTTTCATCTTTGCCGTCCTCCCTTATAAGGTTGGCAATGCGTAGGATGGGACGGCTTGTCCGGCGAGCAGCAACAATACTTAAAACAACACCAAGCATTAAGATAAAGACGCAACTCAATACGACGATTTGTTTGCTTGTACGCAGTGTGCTAAAAAAAGCGCCTTCCGGGGAAAAATACATATGATAAAAATTGTACGCCTCAGAATATGCCGTATACCCGATGTAATCTTCCTGAAGATTTATAACACCATGGTCTTGTCCGGCAGACTGCCGGATAAGATCACGGGCAAGCGAGACATTGGGGATATCTGAAAATCCACCGCTGAAAAGAATGGAACTGTCTGAATTTACAGTGTAAAAACTGGATAGCTCATTGGTTCCCTGTGCACCGGAAAATTCTTCCAGAACGGGATCCAAAAAAACGCACAGGACAGGTTGGGCTACATTATTTTCAGAAGGAAGCTTGGAGCACATTATTGTTTTATCGCTCAGCTTTCCGGTGCCGCCAAGCCTCTCCCAGCGGATACTATCCTCACTTGCAAGGATGTCTGCCAACTCGCTATTTTGCAGATTGACACGGGTCCATTGTTCCCACGTATATACACTCTGGCCGGAAATAAGATAATCCTGAAGGGGAAAGTAAAGGAAAATATCCGAAATATACGGATTCAAAAGGCAGTAGCTTTTTAATTGAGCGCTTAAAGCAATCACGCTATATCGTTGACGCGCATTGAATTCCGATTGCTGGCTGCTCATTAAAGCGGCCACAGCAGAATCGAGACTTAATTCGGTGGGAAGCCTTTGGATCGAATCTACCATGCTTTCTACTGTGGCCTGAAACTGTGCGGTGGCATCTGCCGCTGTTTGATTGGAAAAATTGGATATTGTATCCACAAGATTAACACAAACCAGAGATATGACCAGTAATACAATCAGAAGACCGAGGATATATGAAAATAAAAGGCGCTTGTAAAAACTTGTTTTGCGGATGTGGAAGAACGCTTTTGATAGGATACTCATTGTTCTCTGGCTCCTCTTTCCTTTGATCAATGGAATTGGTGTTTGTACTCAATGAACAAATTGTGAATTTCGTTTTTGTGTAAAAAATATAGAAAACAGGTGAAATCAGTAAAAAATTGAATCTTTTGATATGATTCGAGCCGGTGTACACTTATGATAGCCGATGACGCTGGGTTCGTCAATCGTCGGTGCACAGGCGGTTTTGGCGACAGAGCGCAGTGTCAAGGATAATGATTCTGCAGTCACAACAAGGAGGAAGCAATATGAAAAAATTCCGCATTATCCCGTTCGTGCTTGCTGCAGCACTGATGTTGTCCGTTTTCAGCGGCTGCACAGGCAGCAAGCCGACATCCAGCAGCCAAGTTCAGAGTACAGGCGCCAGCAGCACGCAGAGCAGTGCTGCACAGGGAGAGGGCATTACATTTCCACTGGAAGAAAAGGTGACTTTGACTTATTGGATTCCTCTGTCGGTTAACGCGGCCAGTGTGATGGACGATTACAACGGCAGCGTAGTCTATCAAAAGCTGGAAGAGCTTACTAATGTTCATATTGAATTTATTCATCCCGCAAATGGGTCGGAGGGCGAGCAGTTCAACTTGATGTTGGCTTCCGGCAAATATCCGGACTTGATCTCTAATGCCAATGCCAACTACAAGGGAGGCAGCAGCAAAGGCGTCAGCGATGGAGTCTATCTCCAATTGAACGATTTGATTGACCAGTATGCGCCCAATTATAAGGCGTTGCGAGAAAGTAATCCTGAGATTGCCCGAGAAACCATCGGGGCGGACGGAGTGATCAGTGTTGTATGGCCAATCGCGAAAATGGAGAATCCTTGCTGGCAGGGCCCGGTTTTGCGCAAGGATTGGTTGGACGAGACCGGTCTGCCTGTGCCTGAAACCATTGATGAGTGGGAAGCAGTGCTGCGCGCCATGAAGGAAAATCATCCTGACGGTACTCCGCTGATGGTGGCTTTGTCCGGAAAGGACGTGTGTAACTTTAAATCTTCAGGTACCGATGCTCATGGTTGTTTTGTGGGTGCTTACAATGTGGGCCCCTATTTCTACGTGGATAACGGCACTGTGAAGTACGGACCTATGGAGCAAGGGTTTAAAGAGTATCTGACTACCATGAACCGTTGGTATGAAGAGGGATTGATCGATAAGGATTTCCCCACGCGTGACAA
>OGJC01001129.1_pt1 | contig 11875 bp, 10 predicted proteins | sample 1571941 | NCBI WGS metagenome assembly OGJC01 (sample SAMEA2582100, study PRJEB24529) | metagenome | biome: Human gut stool | place: China | collected 2011 | reverse complement strand
TCATCTGCAACTTCAGAGGTACCATCAACCGTAGATTCAACGTCATCTGCAACTTCAGAGTCACCATCGATGGTTGATTCAACGTCATCAGCAACTTCAGAAGCACCATCAACTGTAGATTCAACTTCATCAGCAAGTTCAGAAGTAGCGTCAACTGTAGATTCAACCTCTGCCACAACTTCAGATGCTGCTTCAACAGGTAATTCAACTTCAGTAATCACCTCAGACTCAGTTGCTACTTCTGAGACAGGTTCAACATCAGAAACAAGTTCTGAAGCTCCTGAACTTGAAAAACCACCGTATGCGCCTGAAACAAACATTGACTATGATAAGTTGCCAAAACCAACATTGCCACCAACAGATTATCGCATGTATTCAGATCCACGATTTGTAGATGACAACGGTACCTATTACTACCGTGTGGCATTGACAGATGAAGATAATGCGCGTGGTATCGATGGTTACTACAAATGGGTTGATGGTAAATGGAAACTCTACAATGGTACTGCCAATGATGACCCTGAGCTTGATCCAGATTTCCATAAACCAGCAGGAAACGACGAATACATGTACGATGACAATGCATCAAGTGTTAAGTTGTATTCTGAAAATGTAGTTGGTACTGGTAAAGCTGGTGAAGCTCTTCCATTCCAAAATGTGGATGAATTCAAAGATTATGTTATTAAGAATTTTGCTCCAAAATTCTTAGATAATGCTGGCTGGGATTGTAATGTAACTTGGGAAATTGAAGATGTTGACAACTTCAACGCTTCTAAGGGCAGTGCTTGGGCACGTGACTATGTTATTACAGCTAATCTCAAGAGCGGTGTTGACGACAAAAAATATAGTGATGTTGAATTTGGTTATGTTAAATTTGTTTATCATGTAGAACCAACTGAAAACTCTGATTATGTTGAAGTTGACTCAGCTAAGGCTGCCTTTAATGAAATCAATGCTCAACGTACAGCTGCTGGTTTGCCAGCACTTACATGGTCTGATGATCTTTACAATAGCACAACCCTTCCACATGCCAAAGATATTTCACACACTTACAACAGTGATGGTATTGTTTACCGTCGTGAATCTGATGGTTCAGTTGTAGCCAATAAATGGTTGAGTAGTGGTATTCGTGAACTTCTCATGAGTCCAGATGCTACTCAAGCAGCAGTAGCTTGTGTTGTCGCTGGTGACGGTACTTACTACTGGACTTTAAATTACCAATAAGAAGAGTTTAAATTAATTGTCCCAATAATGGAGGAGTCTGAGGTTAGTCTTGGACTCTTTTCCTTTATCTATTGAACGTTTAAGCTTTCAATATGGTATAATAGAGCCTAGAAAGAAGGCGAAAATATGCAGGTTAAGAGAGTTCAGGATTATATCTCTAAAGAGTGGTTCGATGAAACAGATGGTTCCTATTTCGAACGTCTAAATAGTCGTTTGCAGGTGCTTTTGAAAAAAGATTACCCTGATTTACAAGGACATGATTTTATTAGTAATATCAGCCTTTTGGATTATAGGTTAGTTTTTCTAGATGAAGTTATTGCTAATGCTAATGAGAAAAACGAACATGTTCGGGAAACCGTTCACGATGTGACCAAGAGTTTATTGTACGAGGATCAAGACATCCAGGAACAGTTGGATAGTAGGATTACTTTTGGTCAAAAAGTGGCGGATGAAGTGGCCCGATTTGGTGGATCTTGGACTTTTATCTTGTCATTTGTTGCTTTTATGGCTATTTGGATGGGGCTGAATGTTGTTCAACCCTTTGGGATTGCCTTTGATAAGTATCCATTTATTCTGTTGAATCTGGCCTTGTCTACTCTAGCGGCCGTTCAGGCACCATTGATAATGATGAGTCAGAATCGAGCATCGGATTACGACCGTTTACAAGCGCGTAACGACTATCACGTTAATACCCAGTCTAAGGAAGAAATCCGACTTTTGCATGAAAAAATAGACCACTTGGTTCAACAAGACCAATCAGATCTTCTGACAATTCAAAAATTGCAGACAGAAATGATTATGGGGGTTAGCCAACAAGTTGAGAAGATGTCAGACGATATTCGTGCCTTGAAAGAAGAAAGACTAGAAAGGGAGTCTCATGGGAACGAAAAAAATTAATTTAGTTGTTGTAACAGGGATGAGTGGTGCAGGTAAGACTGTAGCAATTCAATCCTTTGAGGATATTGGATACTTCACCATTGATAATATGCCACCCTCTTTGGTACCTAAGGTTATCGAATTGGTAAAACATAGTGAAGAGACAGATAAGATTGCTCTGGTCGTTGATATGCGTAGTCGCTTGTTCTTCGATGAGATTAACGATATTCTGGATAAATTGGAAAGTAATGAGGAACTTAATTTCAAGATTCTGTTCTTGGATGCCACGGATGGTGAATTGGTTTCTCGTTATAAAGAGACACGTCGTAGCCACCCATTGGCGGCAGATGGCCGTGTTTTGGATGGTATCAAGCTAGAGCGTGAGCTTTTGTCTCCGCTTAAGAGTTTGAGTCAAAACGTGGTTGACACGACAGAATTAACTCCACGCCAGTTGCGTAAGGCTATTTCTGAACAGTTCTCATCTGAACAAGACCAATCTTCTTTCCGTATTGAAGTTTTGAGTTTTGGTTTTAAATATGGATTGCCATTGGATGCAGACCTGGTTTTTGATGTCCGTTTCTTGCCAAACCCTTATTATGATCCTGCACTTCGTAACCTCACAGGTTTGGATAAAGAGGTTTTTGATTACGTCATGAACCATAAGGAATCAGAAGAGTTTTACAATCATTTGACACAGCTTATCAAACCAATCTTGCCTGGCTACAAGAAAGAAGGTAAGTCTGTTCTTACCATTGCTGTTGGCTGTACAGGTGGTCAACACCGTAGTGTAGCCTTTGCACATCGTCTGGCCCAAGATTTGAAAAATGATTGGACAGTCAATGAAACACATCGTGATAAGGATCGACGTAAGGAGACAGTGAATCGTTCATGAAAAAACCAAGAATTACAGTAATAGGTGGGGGAACTGGTATCCCAGTCATTCTTCGTAGTTTGCGTCATAAGGATGTTGATATCACTGCTGTGGTAACTGTAGCTGATGATGGCGGTTCTTCGGGTGATTTGCGTGATATCATGCAGCTGACACCTCCAGGGGATTTGCGTAATGTTTTGGTAGCTATGAGTGATATGCCTAAACTTTATGAAAGAGTTTTCCAATATCGTTTTGATAAAACCGATGGCGCTTTGGCTGGACATCCACTCGGAAATTTAATCATCGCTGGAATTTCAGAAATGCAGGGCTCTACCTATAATGCCATGCAGCTTCTGACGAAGTTCTTCCATGTTACAGGAAAGATTTATCCAGCTAGTGAGACAGCCTTGACGCTTCATGCCGTTTTTCAGGATGGTCATGAAGTAGCAGGGGAGAGTAGTATTGCCCAGTACGATGGCATGATTGAGCGCGTTTATGTGACAAATACCTATAATGATGAAGAGCCTAAGGCCAGTCGTAAGGTTGTTGATGCTATTATGAATAGTGATATGATTGTTTTGGGTCCTGGATCACTTTATACATCGATTTTGCCCAACCTAGTTATACCAGAGATTCGTCAGGCTCTTATCGAGACCAAGGCTGATGTGACTTACATTTGTAACATTATGACTCAGTACGGAGAAACTGAACAATTCTCAGATGCCGACCATGTGGCTGTGCTTAATCGTCATCTTGGCTCTGATGTGATTGACAATGTCCTAGTTAATATTAAGAAAGTGCCTAAGGAATACATGGCTAGTAATAAATTTGATGAATACCTTGTTCAGGTTGAGCATGATTTTGAGGGGTTATGTCGTGAAGCTAAAACAGTTGTGTCTTCTAATTTTCTGCGACTTGAAAATGGTGGTGCCTTCCACCATGGTGACTTGGTAGTGGATGAGCTCATGCATCTAGTGAGGAACAAGTCATGAGTTTCACAATTAAGGTTAAAGAAGAGATAATTGCTGCTTCAAGCAAAGACAAGGCTGAATTGTCAGCATTGATTAAGATGTCTGGTTCAGTTGGATTGACCAATCAAGGATTGACCCTTTCCATCTCAACAGAAAATGCAAAGATAGCACGACATATCTACCAATTAATGGAAAGTCGTTATCAGAGTAATCCTGAATTGAGACATCACAACAAGACCAATCTCAAGAAAAATCGTGTCTACACGGTTTTTGTCGCTGACCATGTCAATGATATTTTGTCCGATTTACAATTGGCGGATTCTTTCTTTGGCTTTGAAACAGGCATTGAAACATCAGTAATGGAAGATGACGAGGCTGGAAGATCCTATTTACGAGGCGCTTTTTTGGCGACTGGAACAGTACGTGATCCTGAAAAGGGCCGTTATCAATTAGAAATTTTTTCCGTTTACCAAGACCACGCAGAGGATTTAGCTTCTCTCATGAAAAAATTTATGCTCGATGCCAAGGTTTTGAGTCATAAAAATGGTTTTGTGACCTATCTTCAAAAAGCTGAGGACATTATGGATTTTCTCCTTGTTATTGGCGCAATGAACTCTAAGGATGCCTTCGAAGAGGTCAAAATTATGCGAGAAACCAGAAACGATCTGAATCGTGCCAATAATGCGGAAACAGCCAATATTGCTAGAACGATTAGTGCTAGTATGAAAACAATTAATAATATTATCAAGATTATGGATACGGTTGGCTTGGAGATTTTACCGGTGGAGCTGCGCCAAATTGCCCAACTTCGTATTGCCAACCCAGATTACTCTATCCAGCAGATTGCAGATAGTATAGAACCTCCTCTGACCAAGAGTGGTGTTAACCATCGTCTCAGAAAAATCAATAAGATTGCGGACGATTTGTAAGTAGAAAGGAAGCTTTTATGGCTTGTACAACGATTTTAGTAGGTAAGAAAGCCTCATATGACGGCTCTACCATGATTGCACGTACTGAGGATTCTCAATCAGGCGTTTTTACGCCCAAAGAATTTCTCGTCGTGACCCCTGAAGACCAACCGCGTCATTACCAGTCTGTGCTTAGCAATTTTTCAATTGATTTGCCAGATAATCCTCTACGTTATACCTCTGTCCCAGATGCGCTTGGGAAAGACGGTATCTGGGGTGAAGCTGGTATTAACTCAGCTAATGTTGCCATGAGTGCAACAGAAACAATCACGACTAATGCGCGTGTTCTCGGCGCTGATCCTCTTGTTAAAGATGGTTTTGGAGAAGAGGATATGTTGACTTTGGTCTTGCCATATATCAAGACGGCGCGTGAAGGTGTCCTTCGTTTGGGACAACTCCTTGAAACTTACGGAACTTACGAGTCTAATGGGATTGCTTTTTCAGACACTGAAGAAATTTGGTGGTTGGAAACAATTGGTGGTCACCATTGGATTGCAAGACGTGTTCCAGACGATGCCTATGTTACTAACCCAAACCAACTAGGTATCGATCACTATGAGTTTGAAAATCCAGTCGACTATCTTGCCTCACCAGATATTCGAGATTTTATTAATAAACATCACTTGGATTTGACTTATTCTAATGAACACTTTAATCCACGTTATGCTTTTGGTAGCCAACGAGATAAGGATCGTCATTATAATACACCACGTGCCTGGGCTATGCAGAAATTTTTGAACCCAGAAAAAGACTATGATCCAAAATCATTCTTTATTCCATGGTGCCAAAAACCATACCGTAAAATTACAGTTGAAGATGTTAAATACGTTTTGAGTCTTCATTACCAAGATACACCTTATGACCCTTACGGACCTCAAGGAGATGCAGTGAGTCAACGCCAATTCCGTCCAATCGGTATTAACCGTACTAGTCAAACAGCTCTCTTGCAAATGCGTCCTAACAAACCATCAGAAACGACTGGTATTCAGTGGCTAGCCTATGGATCAATGCCGTTTGGTACAATGGTGCCATTCTGGACTCAGGTCGGAACAACACCTGCTTATTTCCGTCAAACAACTGATAAAGTAGATACAGGTAATTTCTACTGGAGTAATCGCTTGATTGCTGCTATCTGTGATCCTCATTTCCAACAGCATGAAGCTGATTTAGATGCCTATGTAGAAACAACGATGGCTCTTGGCCATGCCATGATTAATCATGTTGATACCGCTTTGGCTAATGATGAAAGTATTGATTTTGAAGCAGAAAATCAAAAAATTAGTGATAAGATTCAGTCAGAAACAGATAAACTATTGGCAAAAGTCTTAGATGATGCAAGTAACTTGATGACCAATCGTTTTTCTATGAGTGATTAAAGTCATCAAAAAAACCTTTCCAATTTTATGGAAAGGTTTTTTCGTAGTCTAACCTTACTTGTTTTCTTCATCTAGTTTCGAGAGAATCTGATAAAGTGTAATGAAAAAGAAAAGATTGAGTGAAATGAGAAGGCCTGATGCCCATGGCAAATCGCTTTCTAAATTTCGAAGAGGTGAATTCCAAGCAAAGTGTGCCGCAAAAGCACCACAAACATAAAGAATACCAATAAGACTGTACTTGGAATTAATGAATTTTTGACGTGAACGCCATATAAGGACTAGCCCCATTGCAAGGAAGGATGTGTAAAGCCAGTGAGATGATACAGCACCAACAGTACGACCAAGAATCCCTGAAATCGTATAAGAAAAACCATCAGGCAAATCTGAAAGAATATAGGAGAAGTCTTCACTAATCTGGAAGCCAAGACCTGCGGTAATAGCGACAAGCAAGAGTCCTTTGTAACTTTTCGTTGGTACCATATAGATAGCAAAGAGAAAAGCTGCTAGTTTTAGGGGTTCTTCAACTAGGGGAGCCATAAGGGCATCCTCAAAGCGGTAGAAGAAACTCTTTGAAGAAAGATGAGCAGTTACCCAATCGTGAGAAAAGGTATTGGCATAACCAGCTATCCATCCTGTTATAAAGAGTCCACCAATTAGAGCAAATATGAGAACAAGTGGTTTCACCTGCCATCTCTTACCTAAGTATCGAACCAGAAATATTCCTGGTAGGATATAACATAAGGCAATTAGTGTTGATAGTCCAATAATACCGTATGCTGAACCAGACAAGGTACCTGAGGTGTATGATTGTGTATCATAAGTCAGGCCAATGGATGCAAGCAATAAAAAAAGATATAGGGTTAATTTACGAAACATGTATAACCTACTTTCCAAATGATATTTCCAGTATATCAAATAATTCTTTTTCATCGAAATATTTCAATTTTTTTATTTTAGTACTTGCAAAATAAATGAAGTGTGATATACTTAACCAGTAAACTATTAACTGGTTAAGTATTTTGAAAGGAATATCATGAAAAAGAAACGCATTTTTGGCCTAGCAGGAATAGCAGCAGTTGTTTTAGCTGCTGGTGCAGGTATTTATTATACGACTAGTCACCACGGTTCAAAAGGAAATAGCGACTTGAAGGTTGTGACCAGCTTTTACCCTGTTTATGAATTTACAAAGCAGGTTGTTGGCGATGAGGGAGAGGTGTCTTATCTTATTCCCGCTGGTAGTGAAGCCCACGATTTTCAACCATCTACTAAGAATGTCGCTGACATTGAAAAAGCAGACACTTTTGTCTACCTAAATGAAAATATGGAAACCTGGGTTCCAAAAGTTGAAAAGTCTATCAACACTAAAAATACAAAAATCATTAAGGCAAGTCAAGGCATGGTTCTCTTACCTGGAACAGAGGAAGAAGATCATGATCACGGTGGAGAAGAGCATCACCACGAATATGATCCTCATGTTTGGCTCTCACCTAAACGTTCTCAAAAATTAGTTGAAACTATTAGGGACGGTTTGATTGCTCAACATCCAGATAAAAAAGCAGTCTTTACAACCAATGCCGAGAAATACCTTAAAAAATTAAAGACTTTGGATAAGGAGTATACTGAAGCCTTCAGTCAAGCGAAACAGAAAAGTTTTGTTACCCAGCACTCAGCTTTTGCCTACCTTGCTTTAGATTACGGTTTGACACAAGTACCAATTTCTGGTGTATCAGCTGAATCTGATCCATCTGCAAAACGTATCGCTAGCCTTTCTAAGTATGTCAAAGAATATGACATTAACTATATCTACTTTGAGGAAAATGCTTCAAGTAGCGTTGCCAAAACCTTAGCTAATGAAGTAGGTGTTAAGACAGCAGTTTTAAATCCAATTGAATCACTAACTAAGGAACAGTTGAAAAAAGGTGAAGATTATGTCAGTGTTATGACTGAGAATCTTAAAAACCTTCGTTTAACAACAGATGTTGAAGGTAAAGCTATCCAACCTGAAACAGGAAGCGATGATAAGAAAACAGTCCAAAATGGTTACTTTGATGACAAAGATGTCAAAGATAGGGAACTTTCTGATTGGTCTGGTGAATGGCAATCGGTCTATCCTTACCTCCAAGATGGTACTTTAGATCAAGTATTTGAATACAAAGCTCTATTGAATAAGGATAAAACCGCACAAGAGTATAAAGAGTACTACACTAAGGGCTATCAAACAGATGTTTCTAAAATTGCTATTGATGGTAAAAAGATGACCATGACTTTTACAAAGAATGACGGAAGTAGCGTGACACACACTTATCGTTATGATGGTTATAAGATTCTGACCTATGCTTCTGGTAAAAAAGGTGTCCGTTATCTCTTCACAGCAACTGACAGTCAAGCAGCAGATAACCCTTACCAGTATGTCCAATTTTCAGATCATCAAATAGATCCAACAACTTCAGCACATTTCCATATTTTCTTCGGAAATAGTAGCCAAGATGAGATTCTAAAAGAGATGGATAATTGGCCAACTTACTATCCTGGAAAACTTAGTGGCTTTGAAATTGCCCAAGAAATGGTTAGTCATTAATACTAGAATTGCACTCATTCGTGAGTGTTTTTCTTTTTTTAAAAAATCTTTCATTTCTTAAACTCTTAGAAAATTGCTAGTGTCATTATTTTTAAATAGAAATTTAAAGCATGGTATTTTTTCTAAAAAAATCCTGTAAAAAATTAAATAATTACTACATTTTTTCATTCTTTAGTGGTACAATAATAGTACGATTTTCAGATGACCAGGAGAGACCCATGAACCAGTATTTAGTAGCGATACATTATATTCAACTGCTTCAAGCAGAACTCGATATTCTAAATCATGATGCACGCTTGCTTTTTGATTTAAAGATTGAACCAAATCTTGCTAAACGAGAGCTTGCTGACTTGAAAGTATCCCTATCTAAATTATCTGACAAAAACCTTTATATCGAAGGTACAATCTGGTATCAACCAAGTTTGTTTGCAATCATTGATCAAAATTTAGGGGTTATTGATGACTGGCTCAAGGAATTAGATGACTTCTTTGAATTTACCTATAGTACAACAGTTTTCACTGTTTTGAAAGAAAATGAAAATCGAAGTTACGACTTATTACTTGGTCTCTATAGCCGTCTTGAATACGTTATTTCAGAAATAAAAAATAGCCGTTAGTCATCTAACGGCTTTTAGTATATAAAAAAATATAAGTTCTGTTTTAAATATCAAATAATTTGACAAAATACCCAAATGTGTGTAAAATAAAATTTGAAAATACTCTAATAAAAAGAATGTTAAGTTAAAGGAAGATAATAACTAAGTGAGTAAACAGGGGTTGAAATTGGGGGCTTTTGTTAAATATTATTTAGTGAGCCTTGCGTCACTGAGCTTTTTATGTCTTATTTTGTATGGGCTATATTCTTTAAATGGGCTTATTCCTTATTCTCTAGACAGAACTTCAAGTCTTGAAGTAAAGCATTATTCAGGGCAGACCACCTCTTCGGTAAAAAAAGATGGTGATTATAAGGTTCAGGATATTAGTGGTGAAACCAAGAGCTACAATGTTGATTTGAAAGTAACAAACGATGGGGACAAGGTTATTCAAACCTATGTCTTTGAGTATAAAAAATGATTCTATAATAAAAACTCACAAACTTAGCAAGATTGTGAGTTTTTTAGATGTCTTTTACCAAAGTCCTAATAGCTTTTGCATGAGAAGAGAAGCAAGACTGATTAATAACCAGCAAACTCCTCCCACTAGAAGTGCTGAGCCTCCTTTAGTGATTAGTTTTTTGAGATTTGTTTGGAAACCAATAGCTGCCATGGCCATAATAATCATAAATTTCGAAAGGTCTTTTAAAGGTGAAAAGACGGCAGGTGTTACACCGAGTGACATTGAAACAGTTGTAATCAGTGAGGCCAAAAGGAACCAAAGGATAAAGTTAGGCACTGCTTTGGCTAGCGAGAATGCTTCCTTTGTATTGTCCTTTCGCGACTGCCATACAGAAAGCCCAAGAGTTATAGGGATGATAGCAAGCGTTCGAGTCAACTTAACAATTGTTGCCTGCTCTAGAATGGATGTTCCATGTAAGCTATCCCAAGAGCTGGCTGTAGCAGTTACAGAAGAAGTATCGTTGACAGCTGTTCCAGCAAATATGGCAAAACCTTGATTGCTAAGTCCTAACCAGGATCCCAAGTGAGGGAAGAGGAGAGCTGCTAAGATGTTGAAAAAGAAAATTACAGAGATTGCTGTTGCAATAGATTCATCTTTAGCCTTGATTACAGGAGCAGCTGCAGCGATAGCAGATCCCCCACAAATAGAAGAACCAACACCTACTAAAGTAGCAATTTCACTATCTAGCTTGAACACGCGATGGACGACATAAGCAGTAAGCAGTGCCGTAGTAATAGTCACTAGAATAATGGGAAGTGATGTTACGCCAACCTTAAAGACTTGGGAAAGATTTAGTCCAAATCCAAGAAGAATAACAGCGTATTGTAATACTTTTTTAGAAGTGAATTGCATTCCTGTTTTAAGTTTCTGAGAATCTCTTAGAATAATTCCTAGCAGAAGTCCTATAAATAAACCAAGGACAGGCCCACCAATAATAGGGAACAAGTTTCCAAGGAACCATGCTAGGAGAGATATAAGTATTGCAATACTTAATCCTGGTAAGAATTCTTTTATTTTCATTTATTTATCTCCTTAAAATTTGACTATATTATAGCTTATTATAAATATGATGTAAAGGTGACATTTGCTTTATTTATCAAGGAAAATGGGTCTGAAAGTTGCGACTTGTCAGTTTTTCTGATAGAATAGTATTGAAATATTATAATTAAAAATCTTATGAAGGAAGGGTTGTATGTATCGTCATTTAAAGAAGTATATGATTTTTATTGTGGGAGCTTTTGTTTGTTCGCTCTTTTTGGTTCTAGCTTTTACAACAGATAGAAAAAATGATAACAGTGTTAATGCTAAAGCTGAAGCTGCCTACAATCAAACTACGACGGCTTTTATTGATAGTATCGGAGAGACTGCTAGACAGATTGGTCAAGATTACAATATTTATGCTTCTGTTCTAATTGCTCAAGCTATTTTGGAATCAAATTCAGGTCAGTCAGGTTTGAGTCAGGCTCCTTATTACAACTTCTTCGGGATTAAGGGCTCTTATAATGGGAATTCTGTGACCATGCGTACTTGGGAAGACGATGGTACAGGGAAGACTTATGAGATTGATGAACCTTTCCGTTCTTATGGAAATCTAAGCGATTCTTTAGCTGATTATGCTGCTTTGATGACGTCATCAACTTATGCTGGCACTTGGAAATCAAATACAAGTAGTTATGCAGATGCCACTCAAGCACTGACAGGAACTTATGCAACTGATAGTCTTTACGCTTCTAAATTAAATAGCATTATTGCATACTATGGGTTGACTGCCTACGATCAAGCTCCAGTTACCCAAGCAACTGGTTCAACAAGTGGCCTTGTTTGGAACAGTTATAGAGGCTCATACACAGATGCTGAGACCTTATCTATAGATGAGGCTTGGGCAAGCTATAAAA
>OGJC01001126.1_pt1 | contig 11917 bp, 8 predicted proteins | sample 1571941 | NCBI WGS metagenome assembly OGJC01 (sample SAMEA2582100, study PRJEB24529) | metagenome | biome: Human gut stool | place: China | collected 2011 | reverse complement strand
AGGCTGGCGATGAGCGAGATGCTCTGCGAAAGGATATTCGTCAGCGACTGCTCCTCCGGGTTGTCGTCATAGGAATACAGCGCCAGAACGCTGCGCGCCATCTTGTTCATGATATTCGGCGAAGGCGCCTTCATGATCATGTCCTCGGCAAAGTCCTTGGGCAGCTCGCGGTGAGCCTCCAGCACCTGCTTGAACGAAGCCAGCTGGTGCGGCGTGGGCAAGCTGCCGAACAGAAGCAGCCAGATGACCTCCTCGAATACGAAGCGGTCCTCCGCGTATGCCGCACGGACGATCTGTTCCACATCAATGCCCCGGTAGATGAGCCTGCCGTCCGTTGGCACGCGTTTGCCGTCCACAAGGTCGTAGCCAACGACGTCGCAGACGTTTGTCAGCCCCGCCAGAACGCCGGTGCCATCCGGGTTCCGCAGGCCTCGCTTGACCCCCAGCCGTTCGCTGGCTTCCGGGTCGATGAAGTTATTTTTGAGATACTCGTCGCATAGATATGCGATAGAGCCTGTCTTCTCAAATTCCTGATTGACAGACATGCCTTTACGCCCCTTTCCCTATTCCTGCATTTCTGCACCCCTCTTCGGCTTTCCAAAAGCCAGATGCATACAGTTTATTATACATTCTGCCGGTGCAAAAAACAAGGCGCAGCCGGCCCGTCCTCAACAAAGCGTCTGCAAACGCTGTTGCGGCGGCCACTGCGGGAAAGCGGCGCCCCGCCCCGTGCGCGTTCCGGGCGGACAACCCCCGCGGAAAAGAACGCACAAAAGTAAAAAACGGAGGGATCGTTGATGAAAAAGGTATTGCCGCTTGTGCTCCTGTTCGCCGTGCTCATTTATATTCTGCCGCTGGCCGCGCTGTTTTTTCCATCCGGGAAAAACGAAGAAAGCGGCTCCGGTACAGCTCCCGCACCGTCCGCCTCCGCGCCGCCGGTCACGGACGGTACGCAAGCGCCATCCGCGCCGCAGCCCGGCACCAGCGCCGCAGACGACGCGGAGCCTCCCCTGCTCATTCTGGACGAAAACACCGGAGAGGTGGCGGAGGTATCCGTGCGGGACTTTGTGCGCGGCGCAGTGGCGGCCGAAATGCCCATGACCTATCCGGACGAAGCCCTGCGCGCACAGGCCGTGGCCGCGCACAGCTACGCACTGGCCGTCAAGGCCCAGGCCGACCCGGACAACGAGGCGTTGAAAGGCGCGTATTTCAGCGCCAACCCCACCCAGCGGCTGGGCTACATCACCGACACCGTAATGCGCGCCATGTGGGGCGAGGACTACGAGGCCAACCGCACCTTATTGAAAATGACAGTGTACAGAAGAGTGATTACGATGCGCTTTTGTGGCTGCGAGTTAATGAACTGGGTGGCGACGAATTGCGATATAAAGTTTATATCAGTAGATATAATCGAACCATGGAAACATTGAAGGTAGATGCGTACATGTCAGACGGGACGCCGTATGAGAATGTAGAATTTAATGAGAATCCTGAGCCTATTGCAGGGAACACAAATGGTCAAGCCATTTATATTTTATTATGGAAATAAAAGAACCATCTAGTACAGCAAACTAGATGGTTCTTTTTATGTGTAAAATATTTATAAAGCATTAGGGAATATTTTATATACTACATTCTCTAGATGTAGAGAATGGTATATATGAGGTTTTTAGACTTGAGCTGTATTGCGAGTCAACTCCAAGTCTTGAATCATTTGGAGATCGTCTTGAGGTGAACGACCGCCAGTAGTTAAGTAGCCACCAACCATGATACCGTTTAGGCCACCTTTTAGAGCATAAGCTTGTAAGTCTCGTAGATTTACTTCGCGGCCACCTGCAGTCCGTATCAATGCGTTTGGCAAGATGAAACGGAATACGGCGAAGGTACGTAAGATATCCAATGGACGTAAAGCTTCATTGCTTTCAAATGGAGTCCCTTTAACAGGATTCAAAATGTTTAATGGCACGGAGTCAATATGTAAACGTTTAAGTTCGAACGCCATTTCTACGCGTTGTTCTAATGTTTCGTTGAGCCCAAGGATACCGCCAGAGCAAACACGGATGCCTGCTTTTTGTGCATTATCTATGGTAAACATTTTGTCTTCGTAGGAATGTGTAGTACAAATATCTGGGAAGTGACTAGGTGCCGTTTCGATATTGGAGTGGTATCGAGTAACGCCAACTTCTTTTAATTTGAGTGCTTGTTCGTAAGTTAACAACCCAAGGGAACAGCAGATTTCAAGGCCAATTTCGTTTTTAATGCGATCTAATACATGAATGATTTGATTAAATTCATCAGGGTTATTAGTATTACGACCACTCGTTACGATGGAAAAACGAATTGCCCCTGCTTCTTTAGCTTTACGAGCTGCATTAAGAAGGCTTTCCTCATCCATAAAAGGATACTCTTGAACGCCTGTATCATGGTGTGCAGATTGAGCACAGAACTTACAGTTTTCAGGACATTTGCCGGATCGAGCATTAACAATGGCACATACATCCACTGAATTGTCATTGAAATGCTGGCGAATTTTATCAGCCATAGCGAGTAAAATCATAGTATCATCGTCTGAAGTGTGAATCAGTTCGATTGCTTCTTCCTTAGTGATCTCGCCACCGTTCATAATGCGGTTTGCAATAGTAATGATTTTTTCGTATGTACCCACTTGGGATGGTTGTTGATCTATAGGCAAAGCCATAATAGCCTCCGGTAAATTGTTAACTTAATAAAAACATAATATATTGACAATTTGATTGTAAACGTTCACGTATAAATTGTCAACTTAATACATGAATTGGTTAACAAAAATAATAACATGTTATGGTTCATATCTTATGATGAAAGAATATGAGCTTATCTTATAACTTATACTTATTAATAGTTAAGAAAAGTTTAGTTTAACTATATCTTTTTGATGCTAAATGATAGTTATTTTTAACTTATCTTTAAGGTTTTGTAGTATAATAAAATATTGTAATTACTATATATAACTATAATAAAAATATTAATGGAGGAGTGGATATAGATGCAGCCGTTTCGATTTATACACTGTGGTGATCTGCATTTAGGGGCACCCTTTCAATATGCTACAGGTATTAGCAATGCTGTTGATCGCGCCGTAAGTGAAGCAACCTATGTAGCCTTAGATAAAATTATTGATACTGCTATTACAGAACATGTGCATGCTGTCGTAATAGCTGGGGATATTTATAATAGCGAAGACCATAATTTAGAGGCTCAAGTCCGTTTTGTGCGCGCCATGTATCGTTTGGCTGAGCATCGTATTGATGTCTATATGGTACAAGGTAATCATGATCCTGCTGAAAGCTGGAAAGCGCAACTGCAGATGCCAGATAATGTCCATATATTTTCTAGCGAACAGGTACAGCGTTTCCCGCTCATCGTTAATAATATAGAAATTGGTGGCGTATATGGCATTAGTTGTGGTCATGGTAATGAAGGCGATAACTATGCTCGTCAATACAGAGCTTTTGAACGGGATGAGTTTTCCCTTGCTGTCATGCATGGTACTGTAGGTTCTAGTGTAGGCTCTGAAAATCATAATGTAACAGGACCTTGTAACTTAACTGATTTAACAGAGGCTGCCATGGATTATTGGGCATTGGGTCATATTCATAAATCTCAAGTTCTTAGCGAGGAACCTCTCGTAGTTTATGCGGGTAATTCGCAAGGATTGCATCGTAAAGAACATGGACCTAAAGGATGTTATCTTGTATCCGTATCTCATAATGGTCATTGTGATTTGCGATTTATCGACACTTGTGCAGTCCGATTTGAGGAAATCAAAATCGATATTGCTGGCATGCAAAATGAAACAGATTTCTTAGAGATTTTGCGGCATAAAAAAGAAAACTTGCGAAAGCAACATAAGAAAAACATCTTGCTATCCCTCGTTTTGTCCGGAACGGGACCTCTACATCGCTTATGTACGCAAGAGGAGATTCGAAAATTATGGTTGCAAGAGTCTCAAAATGAGGAGAAAGGCAAATCTATATTTGTTATGCCTTACCGTATTATTTCTAATACACGACCTAGTATTAATCTAGTTGAACGACGTTTATTAACAGATGTAGTAGGTGATTACTTGCGTGCTTATGACGATATGGTAGATGGGGATGCGATACAGGCTGCGCGTCAAATCATGGCTAATCGTCCTGAATTTAAGCGCTTAGGCGCATATGCCGATGTATTGAGTGATGAATTATTGGCACGAGCTTTGAAACGTTGTGAAATTGAAGGTGTTACTGTGTTGATGGGGGCTAATGATGAACATTAAACGTATACGATTTGATGAATTTGGCCCGTATCGCGACTGGTCTTTCACCACGGGTGACAATGGGGTTCAACTCATGTATGGCCCTAATGAAAGTGGTAAAACATCCTTGCTCGAAGGGATGCGCACCTTGTTATTTGGCGGTACTCATAAGGCTTATGGCCCTATGACGGGGGCCCTTGATGTGGACCGTAATGGTGAAAGTTACTATATCGGTCGTAAGGGTAAGCAGTTAGACTTTTACAGCCCTGGTCATCTTGCCATCCATGAAGAGCCGGCTCAACATTGGTGGCATGGCATCGATAAAAAAACATATAACCGCATATTTGCGTTAACATTAGACGATTTACAAGGCCTTGATGTATTACAAGAGGTAGAGGTTCGTTCTCGATTCTTTGGCGCCGAAGGGGGAGAACACTTAGGTGGAGCTGTTAAGGATGTTGAAAAAGGGGCTACAGATCTACTTGTAGCATCCTCGAATGGTAAACGTCGCATCAATGTATTGATGGATGAGCTTAAAGAAAACCGTCAAAAGTTGAGTCAGTTGGCGGAGCATGAAGCGCAATATGTGGAATTACAAACCGTCTTTCACAGTACGGAGCAAACCGAAATGGAATTGCAAAATCAGTTGAAAGAATGGAAGGAATATCGGGATGGTATCGATGTAGTATTGCGTGCGTGGGATACGTATCGTCGCAGTGAAGAGGCGCGTATGCACATGCAGCAGTATAATAGTGAGCTCGCCTTGAGTCGTGATGAGTTCCTACGTCTTGATGAAGAAATAAAACGGGCTCGCGACAATATGCAATTATGGCAGGAAAAGGAAGCGGCATTGATGCCCGCTAACTTTAGTCCTGATAGCCCATTTGGAACTTACGGTCAAGATATTGAAGACCTCATTCAACAAGGTGCTAAATGGGAGCAATTACGCCGTGAGTGCGAAGAAGGCGATGCGTACATCCGTAAGGTTAGAGAACAATTAGAGTTTTCACGCACCTTACATTCTGCGTGGCGTCACGATGAGCCAATGGCAGAAGACATTAATTGGTTTGATGGGGAACGTTTGGCAAGTCGTTTGCGCACCGCAAAAGAACAACTTTTACATTGGCAAGACCGCAAGCCTGCAGAGGCTACCGATGAGGTGCCGACGGCGAACCTTAATGGTGCAACTTTACCTAACTTTAGTGAAGAAGAATTAGCTAAAAAAGAATATTTAGAACGTGAATTAGATCGTATCTTAATGGATATAGATCAAGTAGAGGCTAGACGGAATAGTTATGGTTCAGACGCACAGCCCACAATTCTGCCAAAATGGCTACAACGCATTAGTGGTATAGGTGCTGTTATAGCTGTATTGGTAGTATTAGCAGGCCTGTTGGTTCTTGAATCTGCATTATATACTATAGGTGGTTTTATTTTCTTGATTCTATCTATGGGGCTATTCTGGTATGCTACCTGGAGGCTTCATAATGGTAACTCTGATGTGTCTAAATTAAACTATGAGTTACAAATTTTATCTTCCTGTAAATCTGATGTAGAACATCAGCTAGAGGCTTTGATCAAGGCTGCTACACCTACAGTGAGCCCTGTACCATCCTTAGAAGGAGAGGCACATCTTGAGCGTTGGATTCAGGAAGGGCATACCTTACAAGGTATTTATGATGAAGCCCTCGCAGCATGGCAAAACTGGTTACCGCAAGGGGCGGCTAAGAGTCTCGATGAAGATGATTTCTTTGGTCTTAAACATGAATATGATCAATATCATGAGCAACTACGCACTATAGAAGGCTATGAAAAGCGTTTAGCGGAGCATAAAGAAGGTCTACGCATTATTGAAGACCAAGCGATGGCTTTGTGGTATAACCTTGGAATAGAGTCACCAGTATCTCCTACGGAATTAAAACGTATTTATAATCAATATAAGAACTTTCAACAAAATAAAATTGTATGGGAACAAAAGGAAGCACAACGTAAAAGCTTCCGCAATGAATACGATAATTGGCATCGTAAGGAAAAAGAGCTACTTCTTCGTCAACAAGAACTGCTCCATAAAGCTGGTATGGAAAGTTCCAACGAGTATCGTCAACATCTTATCGATGAGGACCAATATAAACAGTGGCAAACTATTTACAAGCAAAGTCAGGTACAGCTGGATTTACTTGCTCCTGATGCGGAGAATAAAGACCTGTTCTATCGTCGTTTGCGAGAAGGCAACAAAGATAACTGGTTAGATGAATTGGCTCACTCTGAGCGTGAAATAGCCTCTATTGAAGATAAATTGGCTACCTTGTACGAACGCCGTGGTCAAATCGTTGAAGCAATGCGTACACTTGGATCTGACCAGAAGCAACACCAAATGTTGCAAGAACGAGAGGCTTTACAAAGTGAATTAGAGTCTGCTCTCGAAGATTGGGCCACACAAGTATTGATAAGCCATTGTATGGATAAGGCTCAACAATCGTATGAACAAGAAAAACAACCTCATATGTTAGAGCTTGCCTCCTCTTATGTTGAAAAACTAACTGGTGAGAGGTATACGCTTGATATTCTAGGCATCAATAAAGGGGTAGCACTTATCAACAATAATGGGGAACGACTAGAACTTAAATTTTGGTCCAGTGGTCTAGCTGACCAAGTATACTTGGCCTTGCGTCTCGCTTTAGCAAAGGTATTCTCTTATCAAGTAGAATCATTGCCGATTATCTTGGATGATATTCTTGTGCGCTTTGATGAAAATCGTCAGCGTAGTGCTTTAGAATTATTGGCTGAGCTTGGGAAAAATCAACAGATTTGGCTCTTTACTTGTCAACGCTCCGTATATGATATGGCTCAATCTATTATGGGCATCGATTGCCATAGATTAAGTCGTAGCTAAATGAATTTCAGACTTGAATTAAAGACTCAGTCAAATTAAAGTGGTAATGAAATAATAATCCCTGTGGAGGCATATGCTTTCACAGGGATTGTTAGGGATTATTAGGGATTATTAAAGAATAAATAATGTAAGTGATTGTAACTAAAGTAACTGTTTTAGTTACACAAGTGTGTTAGTATACATTTAGAACGAAAGGGGTTGGGTACTTGAACACAGCATATTTGGACATGATCCAAGGAAAGAACCCTGGTGTGACGCCTGTGTGGTATATGCGACAAGCTGGTCGTAGCCAGGCGGAATACCGCAAAATCAAAGAAAAATATACTTTATTTGAAATTACAAAAGAACCTGAGCTATGTGCTCGCGTTACGGAATTACCTGTTAAGGAATACGGCGTCGATGCGGCTATTCTCTACAAAGATATTATGAGCCCCATGGTGGCTATGAATGTAAATGTAGAGCTCAAGGCTGGTGTGGGGCCTGTATTTAGCACGCCTATCCGCTCTATGGCTGATGTAGATGCTCTAGAATCCTTTGATCCTACCAAGGTAGAGTACATCGGTAAAACGATTACACTCTTAACATCTGGCATGCTAGACGTGCCGCTCATTGGTTTTTGTGGTGCACCGTTTACGATTGCATCCTACCTTATCGAAGGGGGCCCAACGAAGAATTACAATAAGACTCGCGGCATGCTCATAGGTGCTCCTCATGTGTGGAATGCACTGATGACTAAACTGGCGGACATGTCCATTGCGTACTTGTCTATGCAAGCCGAAGCGGGTGCTAATGCACTTCAAATCTTTGACTCTTGGGTAGGTGCTGTTAATGCAGACCAGTATAAACAAGGAATTTACCCTCATATGGAGCGGATCATAAAGACTGTGAAAGCTAAATATCCTCATTTGCCAATGGCCATGAATGGCGTTGGTACGGATCATTTGGTGTCTATTTGGTCTCACTTGCCTTTAGATGTCATTGCCCTTGATTGGCGTAGTTCCATCGTTATGGCAAACGAGCGTGGCGTAACACAAACGGTACAAGGTAACTTAGACCCGGCGTATTTGTTCGGAGACGAAAAAACATTGGCCCGCGAAGTAGATCGCATCTTGCTCGAAGGAGTTCGCTATGGTCGTCATATCTTCAATTTAGGTCATGGCGTATTCCCAGAGGCAGATCCTCAAAAACTTCATTGGCTTACTGACTATGTACATGAACGTAGTCGTGAACTTTGGGCTCAAGAGGGGTAAACTAGTGAACGTAGAAAAAAAAGGATTATTATTCCTGTCTTATGGTAGCCCTTCAAGTAAGGATGATTTAGTACCCTATATGACGAGTATTCGTCGTGGCCGTGTACCAACGGAAGCAGAGCTTACAAATCTCACTAAGCGTTATGATACAATCGGTCAATGGGAAAATGTTGAACTCCAAACTATGGCAGAGTGCCAATATAAAACCTTGCTTACTCTGTTGCCAATTATGCCTTCCGCTATTGGTTTTTTACATATGAAACCATTCATTGCAAATGCGGTTGACTCTTTAGTCCAGCATGGAGTGGAGCATATTATCGCTATTGTAACAGCTCCATTCTTTACCGCTCTCGGTACAGGAGCTTATGAAAAACAAGTACAAGCAGCTATTTCAAATTATGATAATGTAACATTCGACTTTATCCGTTCCTGGTGGGACCAACCAACTTTCAAGGAATACTGGGTAAAAGCACTTTCAGAGTGTGTGCATAATGCTAAAGATGTATTCGTTATTTTTAGTGCGCACAGTATACCTCTTATCAATAATCATGGTGCCGATTCGTATGTGTTAGCTTTAGAGGAAAGCGCTAAAGAGATTGCTGAATATTGTAAATTACGGAACTGGACTGTGGCATGGCAAAGTGCGGCGCCTCATGGCCAATGGTTGGGCCCTACTGTAGAGGATGCAATCAATGAAGCCTTACAGACTGGTGCTACTCGCATTGCTTTTGTACCATTTGGATTTGTAAGCAATCACGTTGAGGTACTGTACGATAATGATGTGGAGTGTAAAGAACTCGTTGAAGCAAAGGGCGCAACATATATGCGTGCACCCATGCCAAATTGTAATGAAACATTTTTACAAGCAATGGCGAGTGCAATAACAGAAAGGATTCATTCGTGAACGTAACAATTGTGGGCGGTGGCTTAACAGGGCTAACAGCGGCTTATTATTTAGGTCATGCAAAGCCGGAATGGACCATTACTCTTTACGAACAAGCACCACGATTTGGTGGAAAAATACAAACGCAACGTGTGGATGACTTCGTAGTGGAACTCGGTCCTGACTCCTATTTGGGTCGTAAAACAGAAATGACAGATCTCGTGCATGATCTTGGGCTAGGGGATACCCTTGTGTCTAATGAAACAGGTCAAGCCTTTGTATATGATAAGGGCTCTATCCACCCAATTCCAGGCGGCTCCATCATGGGCATTCCTACGGAAATGATGCCCTTTGTGAAAGCAACACTCATTTCATGGCTTGGTAAATTGCGTGCTGGCCTAGATTATTTTAAGAAACCATACCAACTCGATAAAAATGGGGATGTATCCATTGGTCATTTTTTCAAATACCACTTAGGACAAGAAATGATGGATAAACTCATCGAGCCCCTATTAGCGGGTATCTATGGTGGCGATATTTATAAAATTAGCCTATTGTCGACATTCCCTCATTTTATTCAAGTAGAACAAAAATATGGGAACATGGTAAAAGGTATGATGGCTGCTAAGATGAGTCACTCCAAAGCAGGAGTCTCTAAGGCCGCCAAAGGGGCTGTTACTGAAGGTGATGTGCCTCGAGCTGGTAAAGGAACCATGACGGATCGTCAATTTGAAAGTCACGAAGCTAAGACTAGTCAAGATAGTGCTGCTAGTAATAGTGTAAACGGCTCTAGCCATGTGACAAAGACTAGTTCTAATCATCAGTCTGTTAAGGCGCAAGCGGATATGGAAAGTCGAAAGGGTACTGCTGCTCAATCTGGTATGTTCCGTCAATTGACAGGTGGCCTTGAAAGCGTGATTACCGCTATCGTTGAGGCTATGCCTAGTAATGTACATTTGCATACAGGTGCACTAGTTTCTGATATTCGATATATTGATGGCGTATATGCAATCGATGTAGTGAAGTCGTGTAACGATTCTTGTGGCTGTCAATCTACGGCAGACCATGTGATTATCACTACACCGCCGGCAACATATACTCAATGGTTCAAGGATGATGCGGGTTTTGATTTCTTGCGATCCATGGAGCAATCTAGTTGCGCCATTGCTATTATGGCCTTTGATAAAAGTACCTTTGATGGTGATTTAAAAGGATCGGGTCTGCTTATTACCCGTAATACGGATACACCTCTTACAGCGTGTACCATTCTTAATCAAAAATGGCCTCAAACTACCCCTGATGATAAGGTGGTTTTGCGCGTCTTTATTGGTAAGCCAGGTAATGATGTAGTAGAACGACTCAGTGAAGAGGAACTTTCAGAATTGGCAGTCAAAGAAATTCAGCATATTATGAATTTTTCTGCCAAGCCAGAGTGGGTGCGTATCAATCGTCTCATTCACTGCATGCCTCAATATAATGTAGGCCATCGTGCAGGTATTAAAGTCGTACGTGAACATGTAGCCGAGCAGTATCCAAATCTACACCTCATCGGTACACCTTTTGATGGAATCGGGATCCCTGACGGTGTAAAACAAGCAAAAGATCTCGTAGAAAAACTTGTGAATGACAAGTAAAATAGTGACTTGCTTAAAAGAGTTAGTATAGTATTAAGCGACATAGGATTATCTCAGCCTAAAAGCAGTAATTTAGTCTTAACTAAAGAATATACTAATAAAAAATCTCAATAGAAACTAAATTGAAAAGACTCTATATGCTATAATAGTAAGTGGAGTCTTTTGATTTCCGTAATTATAGATATACATTATTATTTTGATATAATCACCATAGATAGGAGTGATCATAATGGGAAAAGCAATCCCTACAGTAGAAGGTTGGCATAGCCAACACATGGTATTTGCCATGGATTTCAGCGCATGGAACTGCTTTACAGCTGAAGAAAAAGCAGAAGCACGCAACGAATTAAAAGCATTTTTAGCGGATCTTGAAGCTAAACATCAAGCTAAAGAAGGTAGCTATGCATTCTATGATTGTAATGGAGCAAAAGGGGATTTAATCCTATGGATTCTCGGTCCATCCCTTGAATACTTGGCTCAAGTAGAACGCAAGTTCCGTCGCCTTGCTATTGCAAGTGTATTGGTACAAACTTACTCCTATACATCTGTAACAGAAGTAAGCACCTATGTTAAGGCTAAACTTGATACAGAAGAAGTTAACCAAAAACTTTACCCTCATGTACCTCGCGATAAATACATCTGCTTCTACAACATGACTAAAAAACGTGAAGGTGCAGATAACTGGTTCATGTTACCACCGCAAGAGCGCGGTGCTTTGATGAAAGCTCACGGTGAACTTGGTAAAACATACTTGGATGTATTATCTGAATTCACTACTGGTGGCTGTGGCCTAGACGACTGGGAATGGGGTATTACTATCTTTAGTAACGACGACATCCAATTCAAAAAAATTGTATACGATATGCGCTTCGAAGAAGCCAGTGCAAAATACGGCATTTTCAGCGACTTCTACGTTGGTACCATCATCGACGACGCACTACTAGAAGAAATCTTTGGATAATAAAAGAGCCTGCTTTAGCA
>OGJC01001123.1_pt1 | contig 11930 bp, 10 predicted proteins | sample 1571941 | NCBI WGS metagenome assembly OGJC01 (sample SAMEA2582100, study PRJEB24529) | metagenome | biome: Human gut stool | place: China | collected 2011 | reverse complement strand
GCTCCCCACGCTTTCGAGCCTCAGCGTCAGTTACAGACCAGAGAGCCGCTTTCGCCACCGGTGTTCCTCCATATATCTACGCATTTCACCGCTACACATGGAATTCCACTCTCCCCTTCTGCACTCAAGTTTGACAGTTTCCAAAGCGAACTATGGTTGAGCCACAGCCTTTAACTTCAGACTTATCAAACCGCCTGCGCTCGCTTTACGCCCAATAAATCCGGACAACGCTCGGGACCTACGTATTACCGCGGCTGCTGGCACGTAGTTAGCCGTCCCTTTCTGGTAAGCTACCGTCACAGTGTGAACTTTCCACTCTCACACTCGTTCTTGACTTACAACAGAGCTTTACGATCCGAAAACCTTCTTCACTCACGCGGCGTTGCTCGGTCAGGGTTGCCCCCATTGCCGAAGATTCCCTACTGCTGCCTCCCGTAGGAGTCTGGGCCGTGTCTCAGTCCCAGTGTGGCCGATCACCCTCTCAGGTCGGCTATGTATCGTCGCCTAGGTAGGCCATTACCCTACCTACTAGCTAATACAACGCAGGTCCATCTACTAGCGATGCAATTGCATCTTTCAAGCATCTAACATGTGTTACATACTGTTATGCGGTATTAGCTATCGTTTCCAATAGTTATCCCCCTCTAATAGGCAGGTTACCTACGCGTTACTCACCCGTTCGCAACTCACAGCCTATGGTGTAGCAAGCTACGGTATAGACTGTGCGTCCTACTTGCATGTATTAGGCACGCCGCCAGCGTTCGTCCTGAGCCAGGATCAAACTCTCATATAAAGTTTGAGCTCTCACTCATTTCTGTCACTGACAGATTTATTGTTTCTTCTTAATGTTTGACGGACTGTCTTTAAACAGTCGCCTGCACATTGGTTCGTCTTGTTCAGTTTTCAAAGGTCTTTGTCGCCCCTCAAGCGACAACTATCTTAGTATATCATCTCCTTTGACTCTTGTCAATACCTTTTTTCATCTTTTTTTACTTTTCTTAAACTTTTTCTTCCAATTTGAAAGCTGGAAACATTTATTTGTTAAAGAAGTTCCCATGGCTAAAAAATATGAACTTCTAATTTTAGAAATGTCATATGAGATGGATACAATTATTAAAAAAAGGAAGCAAGTAACGGGAAATCAACTTATGACTTCTTTACTTTTAGGAAGATGGTGGCTGATATTTTTGAAGCTAGTTGATTCAGCTAAACAAGTTTATCTTATTGCTATCTTAACTAAAGCAAGAAAAACTATCAATCCAAACTTTTCTTCGGCTTATCAAAATGATAATTTCACCACTTTAATGATTAAATTTAATCGGAAAACACTAAAATTTTACAAAGAGAAACCAATCTATACTCTTGACGAAAACGATTTTTTAGGATAAAATAATAAACGTTGTGGCGGTATAGCCAAGTGGTAAGGCACGGCTCTGCAAAAGCTTGATCGTCGGTTCAAATCCGTCTACCGCCTTCCGTAACCTGATTTAACAGGAATTAACCGAATGAAAAGCCCGTAAAGTCGGGCTTTTTTATTTTTTTGTTCGGTTAAATTAGGTCAAATATAATAAAATTGGTGGGTGAATTTGAGACAAACATTTTCAACAAGAGTTTATTTTTCATCAAAATAGCACAAAAAGTGAGCTAAACCAATAACTATAAAAATTGATTTCTAGCTCACTTTTTATTATAATTCAGCAATTTGGTTCAGATTTACTTCGGCAACTGTATCATTTCCGAATAGCGAAATAATCATTTTAACTTTGTTGTTGTCAATTTCGGTGATTTTACCCGTATAATCTGCAAAAGCTCCGTCAATAATCCGAACTGTATCGCCAACTTTCACATCAATATCAAATTCTTGAACGGTTTGTCCCATTGAAATCAAGATTTGACGGATTTCTTCTTCCAATAGTGGTGTTGGTTTGGAGCGGTTTCCGTGCGAGCCAACAAAGCCTGTTACGTTTGGTGTGTTCCGTACGACAAACCACGCTTCATCTGTCATCACCATTTCTACCAAGACGTAACCTGGGAAGCGATTTTCTTCAACTTCTTTGGTTTTTCCATTTTTCTCCACTTGTACCGTTTGCGTTGGGATTTCCACGCGCAAAATATTTTCCAACATATTATAGGTTTGTGCACGTTGTAAAAGATTTTCTTTTACTTTATTTTCATATCCTGAGTATGTCTGCAAGACAAACCAGCCTTTATCAAAACTGTCCATCGTTCTTCCTTTCCTAAATAAAAAAGCCTGAGGGCTTCGGTTTCTTTTCTAGCCCTATTATACCACAAAAATGGCAAATGCAATCTTTTTACTACCATTTTTATAATAAAAGCCTACTTGATAAAACAACAAGCAGGCTAAAAATTAAAAGATATTTAACAATCGTACCAAACCTCTTGTGACAAGTAAGTCGAAAAGATAAATAATGACGACAAAGAAAGCTGTATATTCCATGATTGAGATAAAATCTACCCAGCTTTGCTTTCTAGTTGGCCAAGTTGTATCTTTTAATACTTGAAATGTATCTTTAATGAATTTCACAACTTTCTCCTATCTAGTTTCTTTATGAATCGTGTATTTACTGCAATGTTTACAATATTTATTTACTTCCAGACGTTTTGGTTTTGGCGTACTACTCAATTTGATTGAATAGTTTCTCGATCCACAAACCGTACACGCCAGACTCGCTTTTTTTAGTGCCATAACGCCTCCATCTTGTTTATTATATCAAGAAAGCCCATTTTTGACAAGTCTATTGGAACCAACTCTTAACCGTGTCCCAAAGATTCTGTGCTTTTTCAGGAATCTTAGCATCGTCAATTGCTTTCTTAGCTTGGTCAACCAAGTTCTTAGCTTTATCCTGCACATCTTTCAAGACATCTGAACGATTGTCACTTTGATTCGTAGTGTTATTTGTACCACTCGTATCAACCGGTGCAATACCATTTTTTGCATAGGCATTTTCATCACCGAACTTCGTACCCTTTGTATACGGTAAGATACTATTTGCCACACTTCGGAAAATAGCTGAAGCTTCATTGGCACTTGTACCTGTCAGATAATGATTTTCATCTGTCTTTGGAAAACCTAACCACTGACTGATAACCACATCTGGCGTGCAACCAATAACCCATTGGTCTCCTGATAAATCTGGATTAAAGTTAGTTTCTGTCGTTCCCGTCTTTCCAGCCATAGTATAGCCATAAGGTGCTGCATACACACCAGTACCATTGGTAAATGTTCCCAGCATCATACTAGTCATTTTTTCTGTTGTTGAGCGGTTAAGCACTCGCGTTGAAGTTGATTTATGAGTTTTGACTACTTGTCCACTAGCATTTTCAATTTTGGTAATCAAATGAGCATCATTCATAACACCATTATTGGCAAAAGTCGAGTAGGCTTGTGCCATTTGTAGCGGATTGGTTGTTACGCCACTACCGAGAGCCACCCCAAGAGTCTGATCCACTTTATCCATATTCAAGCCAAATTTTTTACCATATTCAAAAACTTTTTTCAGTCCCAATTCATTAGCAGCAGCAACCGCTGGAATATTTAAAGATTGCGCTAAAGCCTGATACATGGGAACCGTCGGACTGGATTGAATTCCACCATAGTTGTTTACGGTGTAATTTCCGTAAGTCGTTGTGCTATTGTCCAACTCTTTATTGATGGACCAACCTGCTGCAACTGCAGGGCTGTAAACCGCCAAGGGCTTAATAGTCGAGCCAGGGCTTCTTGAAGATTGTGTAGCATAGTTAAAACTTCTGAAATTGGCACTCGTACTATTGATTTGCCCGACAAGCGCGCGAACACCTCCAGTTTTAGGGTCAAGCGCTACACTACCCGATTGGGCTCTTGTCCCATCGGCTGCTTGCGGGAATAAATCTTCGCGATCATAGATGACTTGCATGCTAGCTTGGTAATTCTGATCTAGCTCCGTGTAAATACGATAGCCGTTATTAACAATATCGGCTTCTGTCAAACCATAATCTCGAACTGCTTCATTGATAACCGCATCAAAATAAGATGGATAGCGATAATCTGCCGATTTTCCTGTATAAGCATCTACCAATTGACTGCCCAAACCATTCGCTGCTGCCTGATTGGCTGTTGCTTGATTGATATAACCTGCTGCTACCATATTTTGCAGAACGGTATTGCGCCGATTGGTTGCATTTTTGATAGAAGCAATGGGATTGTATAGCTCCGGTCCTTTAAGCATGCCCGCCAAGGTGGCAGACTGATCAAGTGTCAGCTGGCTAGCAGATACGCCGAAATATTTTTTAGAAGCATCTTCTACTCCCCACACACCATTCCCGAAATAAGAATTATTGAGGTACATGGTGAGAATCTGATTTTTACTATATTTCTTGGTTAATTCCAAGGCGAGGAAAAATTCCTTTGCTTTCCGCTCAATGGTCTGATCCTGAGATAAGTAAGCATTTTTGGCTAATTGCTGCGTAATGGTGGAGCCACCGCCAGAACGTCCCGCTGTCAAAATCGCCATGATAAAACGACCGTAGTTAATCCCACTATTTTTATAAAAAGAACGGTCTTCTGTCGCAATGACAGCATGTTGTAAATTCGGGCTAATCTGGGACAATTCTACGTAAGTTCCCTTTTGCCCTGACAAACTTCCAGCTTTTTTGCCGTCCTTATCATAAATAGATGTCGTTGCTTTCAAAGCATTCTGCAAATCATTCACATTAGTGGATTTGGCAACATAAAAGAGATAACCTCCTGTCACCAAACCAAAACCAAGTCCCAAAATTAAGACAATCTTCGTCAGGTGATAGCGACGCCAAAATCGACGAAATGGGTGTTGAGAAATCGGCTTTTTCCGACTTTTCCCAGATCGGCTCAAATGCGGCTCAGATTCTTCAACCTCTGTCACCTCTTGATGCTTGCACTCAGGACTTTCCTTTTTAAAATGATTCACTACGATTTCAAATAACTCACTTAATTTTTTCATATCCTTATTCTATCACCTTCTCCATATCCAGACAAGAAAGGACCTCTTATCAAGCGTTTAGTTTAGAAAACTTTAAGAAATTATTTAATCTCGAGCTGCTTATTTTCAATCATCGGCTATTTTGTTACAATAACTATATGCAATTTACGATTACGATTCCACAAGGTTTACCAGAAATGACAGTCAAAGAGCTGCTGGAAGAACATTTTTTGATTCCACGAAAGATTCGCCATTTTCTACGCATTAAAAAACACGTCTTCGTCAACCATGAATCAATCAATTGGCAGAGTATTGTCCATCCACATGACGAAATTACGTTGATTTTTGACGAAGAAGATTATCCACAGAAATCCATTCTCATGGGAAATGCTAGCCTGGTGGAAGAACTATACCAAGATGAACACATCACCATCGTCAACAAACCCGAAGGCATGAAAACACATGCCAATGAACCAACGGAGCTGGCACTTTTAAATCATGTCTCTGCTTATGTTGGAAATACTTGCTATGTCGTTCATCGCTTAGACAAGGAAACAAGCGGAGCTGTTCTTTTTGCGAAGAATCCTTTTATCTTGCCAATTTTAAATCGATTGCTAGAAAACAAGGAAATTTCGCGCGAATATTGGGCTTTGGTACAAGGAGCATTTCCCAAAAAACGTCAAATCTATACAGATAAAATCGGGCGTGACCGTCACGATCGGCGAAAACGGCTAGTGGATAACAAAAATGGTCAATACGCTGAGACCCATATCTCAAAGCTAAAAGAATTTGAAAACAAGACGCTCGTCAGCTGTCAACTTAAAACTGGGCGAACTCATCAAATCCGTGTACACCTTGCTCATCATGGATACCCCATTATCGGCGATCCATTGTACAATCCGCAAAAAGCAAAGCGTCTCATGCTCCATGCTCATCGTTTAACTTTCACACATCCTTTTACGCTTGAAAAAATTAGTGTTGAAGTCAGCTCTCAAAGCTTTGAGAAAGGATTGATTTAAAAAATAATGGGAGTGGAACAGAACTAAAAATTTTCGATTTTTAGTTCGTGGTCCCACCCCCGCAAGGGTAATTATGTGCTCTTCCGAGCTGGAAAAGCGAACAGCTTGGATACTTGCTTCGCAAGTTTTATCTGCCACCTCAAAGCAGTGCTTTGAGCAATCATAGTGGCTTGCTGTGCAAGGCTGATTTCCCGCCTTCAACAATTCACTGAATTGTTGAAGCTGCGTTATTCGTTTATTACTAATTCTAATAGAAGCTGGGACACTTTTTGCCCAGCCTCATTTTTTATGCAACATTAACAACTTTATAAATCGTTTTAGCCAGAGCAGTTTGATAATCTTCTACACTGTATGCATGATTGGTGGTTACAGTCGCAACCTTTGTATCTAAATCAATTTGAACGTCCGATACACCTTCCAATTTTAGGAAGTGCTCGGTGACATGCTTCACGCAATTTTGGCAAGATATATTTTCTAAAGTAACAATTTGTTTCATGATGAACTCCTTTTATGATTTTATTTTAAATCGTCGCAAACGTAGCGCATTGGTGACGACAGAAACCGAGCTAAAGCTCATGGCAAGACCGGCTAGCATAGGATTGAGTAGCGGACCGCCAAATACATATAAAAGACCCATTGCGATTGGTATTCCTAAGGTATTGTAGGCAAAAGCCCAGAAAAGATTTTCTTTGATATTTTTAATCGTAGCCTGACTGAGGCGAATGGCTGTCACCACATCTAAAAGGTCGCTGTGCATCAAAACAATGTCGGCTGAGTCAATAGCCACATCCGTTCCAGAACCAATAGCAATCCCGACTTCAGCTTGCACCAGAGCAGGTGCATCATTGATTCCATCACCCACCATGGCAACCTTTTCCCCCTGCACTTGCAAATCCTTGACGACATCTGCTTTGCCGTCTGGAAATACTCCTGCAATCACTTGATCGACACCAGCTTCTCTTGCGATAGCTTGAGCTGTTTCCTCACGGTCCCCTGTCAACATCACAACTTCTAAGCCCATTTTTTGCAATTCAGCAATAGCTTCACGGCTATTTTTTTTGATTGGATCAGCAACTGCTACCAGCCCCACCAATTGTCTATCCAAAGCGACAAACATGGCCGTCTTTCCTTGATGAGATAAGGAAATCAAGTCAGAGATATGTTCTCCGAGCTCGACTTGGTATTGTCTCATCAAGCTTTCATTCCCGATTAAAATTTCTTGAGCTTTTACTTGAGCTATAATCCCTTTACCTGAGATTGCTTGGAAATCCGTTACCGGTGCCAAAGATACGACTTCATCTTGAGCGGCTTCCAAAATTGCTACCGCCAATGGATGTTCTGAATGTTGCTCACTACTTGCAAGCAAATGTAGCAATTCCTCCCGTGTGACATCACCAAAAGTCAACACATCCGTCAAACTTGGTTTCCCTTCGGTAATCGTACCTGTCTTATCCAGAACGACAACTTCTACCAAATGAGCCGCTTCAAGAGCCTGTCCCGACTTAATCAAGACGCCATTTTCAGCTCCTTTTCCTGTACCTACCATAATAGCCGTCGGAGTTGCTAGCCCAAGCGCGCAGGGACAAGCGATAACCAATACCGCAATAAAGATAGAAAGTGAGAACTGCAGGCTTTCTCCTGCCAGAAAGTACCACAACAGAGCTGCTAAAACTGCCAAGCCCAAGACGATTGGTACAAAGTAGAGCGAGATTTTATCTGCCATAGCCGCAATAGGCGCTTTCGAGCCTTGTGCCTCCTCTACCAAATGAACAATCTGAGCTAAGGTTGTGTCCGAACCGACTTTAGTTGCTTCATAGTCAATAGAACCTGTTTGATTCATAGTGGCACTGGTAATCACATCTCCGACGTTTTTTTCAACAGGAACACTTTCACCTGTCATCATGGACTCATCTACATAGGTTTGTCCAGAGATAACCATACCGTCTACTGGCATACGTTCTCCCGGTTTGATCCGCACAATATCTCCAACCTTGATGTCTTCTGTATCAATTGTGACGACTTCGCCATAACGAATAACCGTTGCTTGATTGGGCACCAAACTCATCAAACTTTGAATCGCTTGCGAAGTTCGACCCTTGGCATTGGCTTCCAGATATTTCCCCAGTAAAACAAGAGTGATAATCACACCAACTGATTCAAAATACAACTGGTGTACAAAAGTATGATGCCCTAGTAAAACTTGAACGACCGAGTACAAACTATACAGAAAGGCTGCACTCGTTCCTACGGCAATCAAACTATCCATGTTCGGATGACGTTTTGCCAAATTCCGAAAACCACGTACATAAAAATCACGACCAACCCAAATCGCTGGCAAAGTAAGGAAAAACTGCGCCAATACAAAGGCAATGGGATGCGTCATGTGACCTAAAAAGGAGGGCAACGGCAAGCCAATCATGCTCCCCATTGAAATATAGAGGAGTGGCACGGTCGCTCCTGTCGCAAACCAAATCTGATGCGCCATCTGGCGCACGGTTTCTTCTTTCTCTGCGGCCTGTTTTTCATAATCCGACTGCTTTTGTTTCCCTTTTTCTACCGCTTGGTAACCTACTTCTTTCACAGCGTCTAAGACTTGCTCGCTTGCAAATCCTTCTTTTGGAAAAACTGTCAATTTTTCCGTCGCCAAGTTCACAGTAGCTTCCTCAACCGTTGGAAGTTCCTTGACTGCCATTTCAATCGTCATCGCGCAAGCTGCACAGGTCATACCGAATAATTTATACTCTTTTTTGTCTTTTTCCATTTCTTACTCCGCCATTTTGGATTTATTCGTATCATCTTGACAATGCGCGCCACAAGTACATTGACCTGGTGGACAATTACATTGAACTCTTTTAGGAGCTTGTACCTGCTTTTCTTTTACAACATCTAGGATTCGAGACAAATCCGTTTGACTGAATTGATTGCTTTCTAGTATTGAAATCACTAAATCACCATGCTTGGTATTGCACATATTGTCAAGTAAGGTCCGCCAACTATTTTCCAAATGCTCATCTTCTAAGATCAGAGCATCATAGTAAAACTTGCCCTCAATCTTTTCCATTGAAATAAACTCTTTGGTCTTCAGGCGATTCAGCAAGGTTTTGACAGTAGCCGGTTTCCAATCAAAATCAGCTTCTAAACGCTCCACCACCTCAGTACTTCTGCTATGAGGATACGCCCACAAAACACGCATAACTTGCCATTCTGCCTGACTGATATTTTGTTGTTCCATTTTGTTTCATCTCTTCTCTGATTACAGTTGTAATTTTCAATTCTTTTATAGTTTACATCTGTAATCAGAATTTGTCAAGCAAAAAAATCGAGAAGATTTACTCAACTCGATTTTTCTCTTTCTGTATAGAAATTGTGTCTTTATCAATGCGCAAGCATTTCTTGGGCGATTTCTTGTCCACTTAATTTCGTTGGGTAATAAGTTGGCCAATTTTCTAATTCGTTAAAGAGGGCTTCTTGGCTTTCACCACCGTAGAAAATGTGAAAATGTGCTGCTTTCGTTGGGGCGATATTATGATCGCTAAATTGAACATATTTATACTTACCTGCGTCAGGGTCTGTCGCTTCAAACATGAAGCGCACGCCACGATTACCTTTCGAATACGTCAAAGTGTGTTTGCCGACATATTTGTAAGTATATTTCTTCTTTTGCCCGTTTACTACAAATTCCATGGTCTTATCTGTGATATTGATATTAGACACATCTGTCTTATAGCCTTTTTCATAATAGGCTTTGTACTCAGCTGCTGTCATCTTACCACTCAATTTTGCCTTGTAATCAAAGACTTGGTCTAAAGTTCCGTCTTGCAAATATGGATAAACGGATTGCCATTGACCTGCATAGTCAGACAAAGTACGATCTTTAACAGCACTATCTTCAAAGTAACCGTTTTGAACAGTCTTCGTATTTTCTTCTTTTTCAGCAGAAATTTCAGCGCCTGCTTGGTCAGTTGTCTTCTTCAAGGATTTCAAGTTTGATTGCATGATGGAAATGTAATCTGCTCCATCTTTTGTTTGCTTTTCAGTCAAACTTTCAAGCGGATTAAGGACATCTAACTTCACACCTGTTTCTTTTGCCAATGTAGAAGCCAATGCTTGAGAAGCATTTTCTTCAAAATAGATATACTTAATATTGTTTTTCTTAATATATTTTGTCAATTCAGCTAAACGCGCTGCTGAAGGCTCACTATCTGGTGAAAGCCCTGAAATAGGAACTTGTTTCAAACCATAATCCAATGCAAGATATCGAAAAGCAGCATGTTGCGTTACAAAACTTTTTTGTTTTGCATTTACTAAACCAGTTGCATATTCTTTATCCAGAGTTTCTAATTTCTTAATGTAAGCTGCTGCGTTCTTTTGGAAAGTTGCTTTCTTATCTGGATAGCGTTTACTTAAGCTGTCACGAATATTTTCCACCATTTTAATAGCACGTTTTGGTGATAACCATACATGAGGATCGTATTCATGATGATGTCCTTCTTTACCATGATCATGATCTCCTTCCTCTTCTGTACCAGGCAGTAGCAACATCTTCCCAGTCGCCTTCACCACATTCACTTTACCTTTTTTCAAGGTTTTAAGCAATTTTGGCACCCAAGTTTCCATGTTTTCATTTTCATAAACGAAAGTATCTGCATCTTGAATCGTTGCGACAGCCTTAGCAGAAGGCTCATATTCATGTGGTTCTGTCCCTGCACCGATTAACAACTTAACATTGGCAGTATCGCCTGCCACTTGCTTGGTAAATTCATAAACTGGGTAAAATGTTGTGACAACATTTAATTTCCCATTTGCACTTTTTTGATTGGAACAAGCCACTAAAAAGAGACTTAGTAAGCTTGCTACTAATAGACCAATTTTCTTCATTTTTCACTCCTATTTGATAAATTTTTTTAATAGATTCACTAGTAAAAATACGCCGACAAAAATAATGGTAATACTTGCGCTGGCTGGCGTTTCAGCATAGTAAGAAATATACAATCCAGCAATCATACCTAAAAAGCCGATGACATTTGCCAACAAGATAACGGATTTAAAGTTCTTGCCCAACCGCAAGGCAATACTTGCCGGCAAAACCATAATGGTTGATACCAGCAACGCACCTGCCGCTGGAATCATGAGGGCAATGGCAACACCTGTCACAATGTTAAACAGAATGGACATGGTGCGCACAGGCAAACCGTCCACAAAAGCTGTATCCTCATCAAAGGTCAAAATATACATTGGTCGAATGAAGAGGAAGGTTAATGCCAGCACGATTGCCGCAATGATAAAGAGTGAAATCACCTGCTCCGTACTAATCGTGACAATAGAGCCAAATAAATACTGATCCAAACTCATAGAACTGGAACTCTTGCCCCTACTCATCACAATCAGAGCAATGGCAAGTCCTGTTGACATCAGAATTGCTGTTCCGATTTCCATGAAATCCTTGTAGATTGTCCGCAGGTATTCTAAGAAGACTGCCGCAATGATAACAATCACTACCGTTGAAATCGTAGGTGAGATGCCTAGCACCAAGCCAAAAGCAACCCCTGAAAGCGACACGTGGCTGAGCGTATCACTCATCAAACTCTGACGCCGCAAAATTAAAAAAGTTCCTAACACAGGCGAGAACAGACTCATGGCAATTACGGCCAGAAAAGCCCGCTGCATAAAGTCGTAAGCTAATAAATTAAACATGGCTCACCTCCTCCTTGTCACTTTCGTGAACATTGAAGCACCGCCATGGCGAATCTTGATTTCGCACCAAATGAATATTGCGGTCCGCATATTTTCGGACTTCTTCCGGATCATGCGTAATCATCAGCACAGCCTTGCCATGCCGATGTGCACTATGGTGCATCAAATCATAAAATTCATCCTTGCTGCCAGCATCCATCCCCGTTGTCGGCTCATCCAAGACAAAAATATCCGGATCCGAAGCAAACATGCGCGCAATGAA
>OGJC01001116.1_pt1 | contig 12123 bp, 2 predicted proteins | sample 1571941 | NCBI WGS metagenome assembly OGJC01 (sample SAMEA2582100, study PRJEB24529) | metagenome | biome: Human gut stool | place: China | collected 2011 | reverse complement strand
AAACGGCGTACAAGTAAACGAACAACTCGTAACAGAATTTAGCCCTGAAATGGCGCTATTCCGCGTAGATACAGTGGCAACAAATCATCAAGGACAACCAACTATTGAACGTGTAAGGGTTAATAAAAAATAGAATATATATGATTTATATTGTGAAAGCCGAGGCTCTAGGGCCTCGGCTTTTTCGTGTACCTGTAGGTGATAAATTTTCTGTATATAAAATTATCTTATCTATGAAAGCATTAAACTAAAAAGTCTAAAATATGAAATTGATTACGTAATTACAATAATCGTTATATTCCGATATGTGGATTTATCGTAATATTTGATAGGAAAGATGAAGATTCTATTTCTTAAAATTAAAAAATATTAAATATGAAATAAATAAACGACAAAAATGAAGAAAAGATGAAAAAAGTTATTTACAAGATAGAAATTTTTTGATATTGTATTGCCGTGGATGAGTATATGATGAAGAATCATGAATAATTATAGTATTCAGATCGTAATTTGGAATACTAATATTTGTTGTAAGAAGTGTAGATGATAATTAATCGTTATACTTCTTCTTTTTATTATCTTTGCAATATTATGCAACACAAGTGGTGTGTTTTACTGAGTTTTTGGTAAGAAAGGATAATCATGAATCGAATTTATAATGTGATTTGGAGTAAGACTAAAAAATGCTACGTTGTAGTATCTGAAATTGTAAAAACAGGTGGCGGCAAGGTGAAATCCGTACAAAACGGCACAACCTGGGCACGCATGAGTGCAGTTATGGCGGTAGCCGCATTATTGATGGGTGGTAATATTACTACGGTTCATGCTGATACATATACTGCTATGACGATTAATGCTGTAAATGGCGCTGGTTATGCTACAGGTAAGGTAGATTATAGCGAGGGTAGCTATTTATATAACTATCAAAATCCAGGTAATAATAAGCCATTTGATAATAGTCATTTGAAAAATGGTGTTGATAGAGGTAATTATACAGAAAATAGCTTTGCCGGCATTGCTATCGGCACTAATACCAATATTCAGGAAACCGGTAATCCAACTTATTATTCCGGTTTAGCTATCGGTAACTATGCTCAGGCCACAGGTGGTATTTCCTTTGCTTTAGGTCATTATGCTCAGGCTTTATCACCATCTGCTATGGCTCTCGGTACAGCTACAAAGGCGAGCGGATTTAACTCCTTGGCTATGATGCGTCAATCCGCTGCAGAAGGTGAGTTCTCCGCAGCATTAGGTACTGCAGCTTGGGCAAAGGGTAATGGTAGTTTTGCCATGGGTTACTCCGCTACAGCAAAAGCGGATCAATCCATTGCAATCGGTGCGGCAGAAACTATAAAATTACCTGGTCAACAACATGGTACTCCAAGTGCTAAATATAATGGCGATGGTAATACCGTAACAGAAGGGGCTCGTTCTCTTGCTTTCGGTACAAAAGCTCGTACTGCAGTTGGTGCAGATGATTCTATGGCATTCGGTTCTTCATCCAGTACGGGTGGCGCCAATGCGGTAGCTATGGGTTATAGTGCTAATGCTAGTGCAGAGAATGCCTTTGCTATCGGTAATACAGCGCAATCATCCGCACAAAATGCGGTAGCGATGGGTAAAAGTGCCAATGCAAGTGGTGTAAGCAGTTTTGCTATGGGTAGTAGCTCTAATGCTGCTGGTGCTGATGCTATCGCTATGGGTAGTTCTTCCCAAGCCAAATTATCGAACTCTATCGCATTAGGTGGTAATGCAAAATCCTTGGGTGCTGATGCGCTTGCACTTGGCGGTGCGGCTAATGCATCTAAAGATGGTGCCATTGCAATCGGTAAAGAAGCGAAAGCAAACAATACTAATACGACAGCTATCGGTCTTGGTGCTACTGTTACAGGTACTAACTCCATGGCTATCGGTACAAATGCCGTTGCAGAATCCAATAATTCCTTGGCATTGGGTACTGGTACGGAAGTAAGAGGTGCCTTGGTTAATGGTTACTCTGCTTTCACTAATCAACAAAACAACAATGTTGCAAACGGTGTAGTTGCGGTAGGTAACGTAGGTTCTGAACGCCGTATCATCAACGTAGCAGGTGGTGAAAACGATACTGACGCAACAAATGTAAAACAATTAAAATTTGTAAACAGTAACTTGGCAAAATCCATCGCAGGTCCTACATATACGGGCTATGAAGCGAATGGTTCTACATATAAAGCGCCTGATTTCAATATCAAGAACAGCACATACCATACGGTAAAAGATGCTGTTGAAGCGGCGCAAACAAATTTCTTCAGCGCTAAAGGCACATCTGCCGATGCGAACTACGATAACACAGGTGCTACAGGCAATAACGCGACAGCAGCCGGTGTACGTACTTCTGCAGCAGGTAACTTTGCTACAGCTGTCGGTGCTGATGCGACTGCAGCTAATGCGAACAGTACTGCTATCGGTTATAAAGCTAAATCCAGCATAGATGACGGCGTTGCATTGGGGGCGAATTCCGTTGCTTCCGTTGCGGCTGGTAAGGCTGGTTATAATGTTAAAACTGCAGACAGCCGTACAAACGGATATAGCGGATTGACAGGCGCTGCGTTGACATCCACTATGGGTGCGGTGTCCGTAGGTGACGGTGGTACAAAAACTCGTCAAATTACAAACGTGGCTGCAGGTACTGCGGATACTGATGCTGTTAACGTGGCACAATTGCGCAATGTTAACTTGAAAGTAGCCGGCAACAGCGGTAACAATGACGTTTTATTAGACAATCAAACATTGACTGTAAAAGGCGATGGTTCTTATGTTACGACATCTGTTAACAACCAAACAATCGATGTAGCGTTGACTGATGCAACTAAGAACAAGATTGACAATGCGGCAAATAAAGACTTGTCCAACATTACGGACGGCGGTAAATCTGTTATTCGTGATGAAGCGCAAAAAGCAGTTAAAGTTGTTGCTGGTAAAAACACAACGATTACAGAAGGTACTGACGGTACATATAAAACATATAAAGTTGACGTAGATGCTCCTGACTATCAATTAGTTGAAAACAGCAGTGCTGCTGATAAAGCTTACACTGTATCTGGCAATAAAGTTGACTTGACTGTACAAGATGCTAAAAATCCTGCGAATAAGAAAACTGTAACTATCAAGGATATTGCATCCAAAACAGAACTTGATGATACAAAAACAGATCTTATTAACAAAGGCTTAAAATTCGATGCCGATAATAATGATGCTAAGACTAATAAATTAGGCTCCAAGGTAACTGTAGCTGGTGATGGTACTAATATCAGCACTACGATTACACAAACTGGCGACGATACAACAATTAAGGTTGCATTAGGTAAAGACATCAATGTTAATACAGTAACTGCTACAAAAACTGTAAAAGCTGGTACTGCTACTATGGGCAACCAAGCTGTAACAGACAACAAGGCAGCTACTCAAAATGGTAATTTTGTATCTGGCTTGGATAATAAATCTTGGACATTAACTGATCCTGCTTTTGTATCTGGTCGTGCGGCAACAGAAGATCAACTTAAAATTGTTAGCGATGCTGTGAAAGCGGCTAACTCAAGTGCTACGGACTACCGTTTAATCGCTAATCCGAACAATGCGGCAGATGGCTCTTATAAAGTTGATAACAATAAAGTTGATTTGCAAGTGAAGGACGATAAATCCGGTACAGTTAACACTGTAACAATCAAGGATATTGCGTCTAAAACAGAACTTAATAAAGTAAAAGATCGTTCCGTAAAATACGACGGTGAAACTGATAAAGATACGGTAACTTTGGAAGGCGCTAACGGTACAAAAATTACCAACTTGAAAGATGGTAATGTAGCAGCAGGCTCCAAAGATGCTGTAAACGGCGGTCAATTACATCAAGTTAAACAAGATCTTGGTGACCAAATCACAAATACCAAGAATGATTTAAACAATAAGATTGATACGACTAAACAAGATCTTATTGATAAAGGTCTTAAATTCGACGCTAATACAGGCGGTGAAAAAACAAATAAATTGGGCTCCAAAGTAACTGTTAAAGGTGATAACTCCAACATCATTACGGAAATCTCTCAAGACGCTAACGGTGACAGCACAATTAATGTGAAACTTGGTAAAGACCTCAAAGTTGAAACGATTACTGCTACTGGTGCAAACGGTAAAGACGGTAAAATCGGCATCAACGGTAAAGACGGTGTAACGACTAACATTTCTGTTAGCCGTGATGGTCAACATGGTGTTGATGGTGCAGCAGGTACAACTACAACTCGTATCGTGTACCAAAAACCTGATGGTTCTAACGAAGAAGTGGCAACCTTGAACGATGGCCTTAAATTCAAAGGCGACATGGGTGCTACATCTAATGTTAAACTTAACAAACAAGTGGACATCACAGGTGGTGTAACAAGTGCTTCTGATCTTGCTACAGGTAATAATATCGGCGTTACATCTGCGGCTGTTGGCGCTGATGGCAATGCAAAATTACAATTGCAATTAGCGAAAAACTTGACTGGTTTGCAATCTGTAACGGCATCCGACACTGTGAAAGCAGGCACTGCGACTGTAGGTAATCATACGGTAGCAGATAAAAAAGGTGGCAACCAAACCGGTAACTTTGTAACAGGCTTAGATAATAGAGCTTGGGATATTTCAGATCCTACGTATGTAGAAGGACGCGCAGCGACAGAAGACCAACTTAAGAAGGTTAGCGATGCTTTGAAGGCGTCTAATGCAAGTGCTACAGATTACCGCTTAATTGCTAATCCGAACAACGCGGCAGACGGCTCTTATAAAGTTGAAAACAATCAAGTTGACTTGAAGGTAAAAGACGAAAAATCCAGTGATGTTAAAACTGTAACGATTAAGGATATTGCGTCCAAAACTGAACTGGATAAGGTAAAAGACCGCTCCGTAAAATATGACGGTAACACAGGCCATGACACAGTAACATTGGAAGGCCAGGATGGTACAAAAATTACTAACTTGAAAGACGGTAACGTAGCGGCCGGCTCTAAAGATGCTGTAAACGGCGGTCAATTACATCAAGTTAAACAAGACCTTGGCGATCAAATTACGAATACCAAGAATGACTTGATTAACACAGGTCTCAAATTCGATGCCAATGTAGGCGGCGTACAAACTAACAAATTAGGATCTACTGTTACAATTCAAGGTGAAGGCACTGCAGCTGACGCTGATTACAGTGGTGAAAACCTCAAAACTTTCATCAAACAGGATGCGGCGACAGGCAATACGACTATCGACGTGAAGATGAATAAAAACCTTAAAGCTGAATCTGTGAAGGTTGGCAAAAATGGTAAGGACGGCGTATCTATTACAGGTCCTGACACAGCGAACGGTACAGATGGCAAGGTAGCTGTTACTGATAAAAATGGTAAAGAAGCAGTTTCTATTTCCGGTAAGGATGGCGTAGGCCACATTGGCTTGACCGGCCCTGCTGGAACGAACGGCGTGAACGGTACTAATGGTATCGACTTGTCCGTGAAACCTGGTTACGATGATCCTGCTACCGGCGTTAAAGGCGAAAAAGGTGTAGATGGTACAAACGGCCTTACTCGTATCGTATACACTGACGGCAACGGTGAGCACCAAGTTGCGACTATGGAGGACGGTTTACAATTCACTGGTAACAACACTGGCACTGTGAATAAACAAAAATTGAACTCTTTAGTGAAAGTACAAGGTGAAGGCGTAACTGAATCTGAATCTGCAGCGTTCAAGAGTGCAGCCGGCAATATCAACGTAAAAGCTGATGGCACTAACAAATTGGAACTTCAATTGGCGAAAGACCTTAAAAATCTTGATTCCGTAACGGCGGCTAAGACTGTGAAAGCAGGCGGTGCTACTATGGGTGGTCAAACTGTTAACAACGCAGCTGGTGACAGCGAAACAGGCAACTATGTAACAGGTCTTGATAATAAAGATTGGGATGCAAGTAAGATTGTATCCGGTCGTGCGGCAACAGAAGATCAGTTGAAAAAAGCGTTGGATGCTCAAAGTGCTAACTCCACTGATTATCGTTTGATTAGAAATCAAGCGGCAGGCTCCAATGGAGACTACACTGTGGATGCGAACGGCGATGTAGCGTTGACTGTACAAGATAAGAATCATCCAGATAAAACAGAAGCCGTTACAATCAAAGACGTTGCTTCTAAATCCAAACTTGATAAATTGAATGACCGTGCTGTTAAGTATGATTTGGACCCTAATGGTAATCTTGATAAATCTAAGGTAACTTACGAAGGTCCTGCATATAACAATAAACAAGGCGGTACTCACGTAACGAATGTGGCATATGCTACAGGCAACGATGGTAGCGAAGCGGTTAATGTGGACTATTTAAATGACAAAATCAAAGATAGTGCAGACGCATTGACTAATAAAGGTTTGAAATTCGATGCTAATCAAGGCGGAGAAAAAACTAATAAGCTTGGCTCTAAAGTGACTATTAAAGGTGAAGGCACGGCAGCTGACGAAGATTACAGCGGCGAAAACCTTAAAACTTTCATCACACAAGACCAAACATCTGGTGATACAACTATCAACGTGAAGATGAATAAAAACCTTAAAGCTGAATCCGTGAAAGTTGGCAAAGACGGTAAGGACGGCGTGTCCATTACAGGTCCTGACACTGCGAACGGTACAGACGGCAAGGTAGCTGTGACTGGTAAGGATGGCAAAGAAGCCGTATCTATTTCTGGTAAAGACGGTGTAGGTCACATCGGTCTTAACGGTAAAGACGGCCGTAGCGCTGACATTTCTGTTGAAAAAGGTGATCCGGATCTCAACGGTAACGAAATCACTCGTATTAAATACACTGATGAAAAGGGTAAGACACACCAAGTGGCAACCAAAGATGACGGTATGGCATACGGTGGTGACTCTGGCGACGTTATTAAGAGAAAACTTAACACTCAAGTAAATGTTAAGGGTGGCGTAACTGATAAAACTAAACTTTCCAACGATGATAACATTGGCGTTGTATCTGACGGTACAGATACATTGATGCTTCGTTTGGCGAAAGACCTTAAAGGTTTAAATTCCGTTACTTTCAATAACGGTGAAAACGGTGCAAACGGTAAAACCATTGTGAACGGCGCAGGCATGACTATTAATGATGCAGCCGGTAATCCGTTGACATCTGTTACAAAAGACGGCGTGAAGATTACCGATGGTCCATCCATGACGAAGGACGGCATCGATGCAGCAGGCAAGAAGGTTACTAACGTTCAAGACGGTAATGTTGCAAAAGATAGCAAAGACGCTGTAAACGGTGGCCAATTGCATGATGCTGTTGAAAGCCTTAAATCCAAAGGCTTCGGTCTAGAAGCAGAAGACGGTCAATCCGTGAAGAAACCTCTTGGCGAAACAATTGACCTAAAAGGTGACGGTAATATCAAAACTTCTGTTGATAACGGCGCCATCAAGATGGCCTTGAACGATAAGATCACTCTTGGTCAGGACCCGGCAAAACAAGTTAAGATTGACGGTTCCGAAGGTACTGTTACAGCCGGCAATGGCGACAAAGAAGTTAAGTTGGATGGCTCTGCAGGAACGATTACAGCCGGTAAAGGTGATAATCAAGTTAAAATCGACGGCAACAACGGTTCTGTAACGGCAAATACGGTGAAAGCCGGCGACGTAGTTGTAGGTAAGCAAACTTCCGACGGTAAAGAAGGCAACTTCGTAACAGGTTTGGATAACAAAACTTGGGATCCTGAAAACCCTGTAGCTGTTCCTGGTCGTGCCGCAACAGAAGATCAATTGAAAGCTGTTAATGATGACTTCAACAACAAGGCTAGAACAGGCCGTGTATTCCAAGGTGACCAACCTGGCGATAGCGGTAAAGTGGTTCGTGGATTGGGAGATACTATGAACTTTACTGGTGGTGCTGATGTGAACCGTTTGGCAGATAATAATATCGGTGTTGTGAAAAACGCTGCTGGTGATGGCTATAACATCAAGTTGGCTAAAGACTTGAAAGGTCTTCAGTCCGTAACGACTACGGATGCTGCTGGTAATACAACTGTTATGAACGGTGGCGGTATGACAATTACACCTGCTCAAGGTAATGCTGTAAGTCTTACTAAAGACGGCCTCAATAACGGTGGTAATAGAATTACTAATGTAGGCCCTGGTGTAGATGGTACTGATGCGGTTAACGTAAATCAATTGAGCAGTGCTATGCGTAGCGTGGATGGTAAAATCGCTGATGTAGGTGCTACTAGTGCAGCTATTTCTGGCCTCAAACCATTACAATATGATCCATTGGAACCAACTCAAGTATTGGCTGCTGTAGGTCATTATAAAGGCAGCACCGCTGCAGCTGTAGGCGTGGCGCACTATACTAATGAATCTACAATGTTCCATATGGGCGTATCTCTTGGCGGTCATGACAACATGATTAATGCGGGCGTATCCTACAAATTCGGTACTTCCGATGCGAAGAAAGCGGTTCCTGCACGTTATAAGGCCGGCCCTATCAGCTCCGCGTATGTATTGCAGGATGAAGTGACTGCATTGAAAGCTGAAAATGAACGTATGAAACAACATGATCTAGAGTTAACTGCTAAATACGATCAAGTACAACGCGATAATGAAGAAATGAAAGCTCAAATCGCATTGTTGATGCAACAAGCAGGTCTTACAAAATAATCGAATCTGAATATTCGAGTTCTTAACCACTCATGTAAGGATTGTGAAAGCCGCCCTTTCCGGGGCGGCTCATCATAAGGAGGAAGTATGAAATTCAAAACATTTATGCCTGTATTGGCACTGGCTTATGTATGCGCGGTAGGTCAAGCGGATGCGGCTCAAGATCGATTGATGATGCCGGAACAACCAGCTGAACCATTAAACGTAATTGAAGCAGAAGTGGCCATTCCTGTACCTAGCGAAGAAGTTCGTGACGTAGTGAATGCTTTTACACAATTCCAATTGGATCAAAAAGGCAAATATATCATGGACGACTCTCGCGTTATGAAGGGGCAAGAACGGTACCGCAATAATGTATTGTATTATATGAACGTTCGTCGTAGCTGGTACATCGTGAGCCATCGTTATAAAAATGACAGCTATGCGCGCATGGCGTTAGATCGTTTGTACAACGATTACAAACAGTTCTTTACAGAACATGTGACTGTATCTGAAGATGCTAAATTGGACTATGCGCAACAAATCATCGATATCTTGGATCGCAATACAGCCAATGTACATGATGATGAATTGCGTTTCTACATGAACGAAATGGTTATCTTCAGCTTGAACGAAGCTATGAAAGACGGCAATAATCGCGTGAAAACTGTGGATGAAAAAGCAGCTCCTGCAATGGACGAACTTCATACAGTGGATCTTCGTAAAGCGATTAATGCACCAACAATTCAGTAAGATCTGGTGTAAGTAATAAACCGCTAATTTAATTAAATATTGTAATTGAATCAGGGACAGTTTCATTAGATTCTGTGATAATACACTGATAACTAAATAATATTTAGAATGTATGGTGTTTATAAAAGCCGGGGCATAGATTGCCTCGGCTTTTGTTATGTATAAATTGAAATTGTTACATGCAAATATGTAAATTTAATGGCATAAATGTATCGAAAAGATGAAGATTTTATTTCCTAATTATTAATTTTGTTAAATAAACCATAAAAATGAATGAAACATGAAAAATTTGTTTACAATATAGATTTTTTTTGATATGGTATACGAGTAGATGAGTATATGATAACAATCTGTAATAAGTGTAATATTTGACTTGTTATGCTGAATATTGTTGGTTTGTATTAGAAGTATAGATAATTTTTATATCTATTACTTCTTATTTTTATTATAGTTTTATATAAGGTTAGATAGGTATTACGCAACGAAAATGTAGTACGAAAGGAACATTATGAATCGAATTTATAAAGTCATTTGGAATCGGGTGAAAAACTGTTATGTAGTTGTGTCCGAAATTGCTAATAATCGCGGGAAAATTAATGGAAGAAGCACAACATGCGTTGGTACACTTTTATGTATTTTGGCACTAGTAGGTGGTACATTATTGCCACTGAATACTGCTAATGCAGTAAATCCTGCGGGGACTGGTGCAGGGGTATCATGGGGAAATGGCACGAATAGTGGCACAGATCAAAATAATGTAGCTATTGGCGGTTATGCGCAGGCCCTTGGACCGGTTTCCTTGGCATTAGGTGCGCATAGTAATTCTTCTGCTTCATATTCAACCGCTATCGGTGGAGGAACACAATCTACTGCGGAAAATGCGACAGCTATTGGTGGTGTAGCCAAGGCACAAGGGAAAAATGCTACCTCTATTGGGGCAAAAGCCGAAGCTAATGGAGAGTATGCTACCACTATCGGTGCAGGTGCAAAAGCGGATAAAACCTATGCTATAGCCATCGGCAGCCTTTCTCACGCTACTGAGGTATCCTCGTTAGCAATGGGAAATAATTCAAAAGCTACTAATACTTATGCTTATGCAATCGGTGGGAGTGCGGAGGCTAAGGGCAGATGGAGTATCGCCATGGGGACAAATGCAGTGGCCGAAGATGATGCCAGCGTGTCTATCGGTACCTGGTCAAAAGCTACTACTGGACAGTCCGTGGCTGTCGGTTATCTAGCTAACGCGAAACAATTAGGGGCAACGGCACTTGGCAGACAGACGAATGCTAGTGCAGTAGATGCAACTGCTATAGGATCTGGATCTTCTTCTACTGCTGAAAACGGTACAGCTATAGGTAAAAGTGCTTCGGTCAGTGCGAAAGACAGCGTCGCTATCGGTACTGGGGCGAAAGCAACCAATGAAAATGCAGTGGCTCTCGGCACCGGTTCTGAAACTGCTGCAGCGGTAGCAACAGCCTCTGAGTCAGTTAATGGAGTAGTACATAACTTTGCAGGTATAAATCCTGGTTCCACAGTTAGCGTAGGTAAGACAGGTATGGAACGGACGGTTACCAATGTAGCAGCCGGCCGTATTTCCGCTACATCTACAGATGCTATTAACGGCAGTCAACTGTATGCAGTGACTACGGAAGTGAATAAGGGCACAGTTTATGCAGGAGATGTAAAAGGTACGGGGGCTACAGATAATAAGTTTATCCAAAGACTGGGGGCACAAACTAATATCGTTGGTGGCGTAGCCGATACATCCAAATTGAGTGATAACAATATTGGAGTGGTATCTAATGGCACAGATACATTGAACGTGAAATTGGCTAAAGAACTGAAAGACCTAACTAGTGTGACTGCTGGTGATACAGTGATGAACACGGATGGTGTGACGATCACTGGAGGCCCTAAAATTGTAAAAACCGGCATTGATGCAGGAAACAAACAAATCGTTAATGTGGCTAGTGGCGGAGACGTAACGACGAATGGTGCCAATATTGGCGATATTAACCGTATCATTACGGCGAAGGATAAGTATGTGACTGGCGGTGCAGCGACTTATCAAGCAAATGGTGAGGGTGCCGCAAATTTAACCGGCACAAACGGATTGACTGCGAACGTGAGTGGATTGAAAAATAACTATGTTACGAGTGGCAGTATTTCTAATGACGGCAAAGTGTTGACACTGGAACGTAACGATACGGGCAAAGTTAATGTTGATTTGAGTAATATATTTACTGAGGTAGCAAAGGGAGATTACCGTTTGGTAGAAAATCCTGAAGCGGGTAGCCAGGGTAAATATAAGGTTGATAGCAATGGAAATATGGTATTGACTGTAGCAAATGATAAAGGCGACAAAAAACAAGTTACATTGACAGATATTGCATCGAAGGCGCAACAAGATAATAATACATCAAGTATTACTACAATCAATACAACTCTTGATAAAGGCTTGAACTTTGCCGGTGATACCGGTGCTGTGAGCAACAGAAAATTAGGCGATACCGTCACCGTTAAAGGCGGTGCCACAGGCGCATTGTCCGATGGAAATATCGGTGTTGAATCCGACGGCAATGGCACATTGAACGTAAAATTGGCGAAAACATTGACCGGCTTGGACAGCGTGACAGCCGGCAATACGAGCATTAATAACGGCGGTTTGACTGTAGGTGGTAAGCCCTATGTATCTTCAACAGGTCTCAA
>OGJC01001103.1_pt1 | contig 12322 bp, 10 predicted proteins | sample 1571941 | NCBI WGS metagenome assembly OGJC01 (sample SAMEA2582100, study PRJEB24529) | metagenome | biome: Human gut stool | place: China | collected 2011 | reverse complement strand
TAAAAAGCTCTATAATCTCTACAGTGGTTTTACCCACTACAGAAATTATAGAGCCCTTTTTTTCATACTCTAAAAACTCCGGACGTTTTTTGACAAGATTGTAACGTTTGGAGAGGTTCCATGTACCAGTAGGATTGAGTTCAGGGTGTTTGGAAACAAAGTCGATGGTTAAATCCCATTCTCTTCGGTAGCCAAGGGGACGTGAGTGATAGGTTACACCTTCAATTGTTACCGTCTCATAACTACGATGGGCGTGACCAAAAACAACATCTTTGACAGCGTGTTTGACGAAAATCTGATGGAATTCTTCAGAACCTAAATAAGCGTTAAATGGTGCAAAACGTTCATGTGTCATGGTGAAACGACTATGAGGAACAAAATGCATGGCAACTATAAGGTTATTAGTGTCTAATTCACTTAAGATAATATCTAGCCTCTTAAGACTCGTCTGACAGATTTCGGGATCAGTACCCAATCGTTTGAGTCGTCGGTCGAACCAGAGTTGCTTCTTACGTTTAAGAATCTTATCCAGTTTTTCATCAGAATAGGAATAATCATACCACCCATGAAAAGCCAATAAGGTCTTACTTCCTAAATCAATCACCTGAAAATCAAGATTATCAATAAGGTCATCCTCCAAATCAAGCATATCGTGGTTACCTAAATTATAGGTGACCTTGACCTCCTTAGACAGTTTTCGTAGGAAAGGTTTCGTATCGATAGAAAAATGGTTGGATATATCACCAGCGATATGGAGATGACTGACCTTTTGATCTTTAAGGCATTTTATAAGCGTATCGATTTCATATGTTTCAAAGTGATTCAAATCAATATGTAAATCACTCATTACTGCAAGTCTTGTCATAAAAATATTGTAACAAAAAGGGAAAGGCTTGTCTTTAAACGAAGATGATGGAAAATACTTGCTCTGGGACTACATTTTCATTATGATAAGAATATGGATATCAAGTTAGAAATACAAAAGATGGCCAAGGAAATTGGCATCTCAAAAATTGGTTTTACAACCGCTGATGATTTTGCCTATCTGGAGAAATCCCTTCGACTTGGTGTCGAAGAAGGGCGAACAACAGGGTTTGAACATAAAAATATTGAAGAGCGTATTTATCCTAAGTTGACCTTAGAATCAGCTAAAACCATCATTTCCATTGCAGTAGCTTATCCGCATAAGTTGCCGCAACAGCCCCAAAAAACAGAATTTAAGCGGGGCAAAATCACTCCAAATTCGTGGGGGCTAGATTATCACTATGTTTTGCAGGACAAACTAAAACGCCTGGCAGAAGGTATTGAAAAACTGACGGAAAACTTCGAATATAAAGGTATGGTGGATACTGGAGCCTTGGTCGATACAGCAGTTGCCAAGCGAGCTGGTATTGGCTTTATCGGAAAGAATGGACTAGTGATTTCAAAAGAATACGGCTCCTACATGTATCTCGGCGAGCTTATTACTAATCTAGAGATAGAACCTGATCATGAAGTAGACTATGGATGTGGGGATTGTCGTCGTTGTCTGGATGCCTGTCCGACATCTTGTCTCATCGGCGATGGGACTATGAATGCCCGTCGTTGCCTATCCTTTCAAACACAGGATAAAGGCATGATGGATATGGAGTTTCGAAAGAAGATCAAGACTGTTATCTATGGTTGTGACATTTGTCAGATTTCCTGTCCATATAACAGAGGTATCGATAATCCACTGGCTTCGGACATTGATCCTGAGCTTGCCATGCCCGAATTACTTCCTTTTCTTGAGCTGACCAACAAATCCTTCAAGGAGAAATTTGGGATGATTGCCGGTTCATGGCGCGGGAAGAATATTCTTCAACGTAATGCTATTATTGCCTTGGCTAACCTACATGATCGCAATGCTATTGTCAAACTGATGGAAATAATTGATAAGAATAATAATCCCATCCATACGGCGACTGCCATTTGGGCTTTGGGTGAGATTGTTAAGAAACCCGATGAGGCTATGTTAGATTACATGAGGGAACTGTCACCTAAGGATGAAGAATCCCAAGCAGAGTGGGAGCTTGTGTGTGTAAAATGGCAAATTTAAGTGATTTATGCTAGAATTAAGCATAATACTATAAAATGGAGGAAACCTATCCATGGAAGTGGCAGAAATTCGCCAAAAAATCTCTGAAAATCAAGAGAAGCTCGTGAGCTTCGGGAGGTCTCTTTGACTTAGATCGTTTGGAAGAGGACATTGCGCTCCTCGAAAACCGAATGACTGAGCCAGATTTTTGGAATGATAATATTGCAGCTCAAAAGACTTCACAAGAGTTAAATGAGCTCAAAATGAAATACGAAACTTTCAACAATATGCAAGAACTCTCTGATGAAACAGAGCTTTATTTAGAAATGTTGGAAGAAGATGATAGTGTTCAAGAAGAGCTTGAAGAAACACTCGAAAAACTTGATAAGATTATGACAAGTTACGAGATGACATTGCTCTTGTCTGAACCATATGACCATAACAATGCCATCTTGGAAATTCACCCAGGCTCTGGTGGGACAGAAGCTCAAGACTGGGCTGATATGTTGCTCCGTATGTACCAACGTTATGGAAATGCCAAAGGTTTCAAGGTCGAAACTTTGGATTATCAGGCGGGTGATGAGGCTGGAATCAAATCTGTAACCCTTGCTTTTGAAGGACCTAATGCTTATGGTTTTCTCAAGTCAGAAATGGGTGTCCACCGTTTGGTTCGTATTTCACCATTTGACTCTGCCAAACGTCGTCATACCTCATTCACATCTGTGGAAGTTATGCCTGAATTAGATGATACCATTGAAGTTGAGATTCGTGATGATGATATCAAGATGGATACATTCCGTTCAGGTGGTGCTGGTGGTCAGAACGTCAACAAGGTTTCAACTGGTGTGCGTTTGACCCATATTCCAACTGGTATTGTTGTTGCTTCAACGGTTGACCGTACACAATATGGGAACCGTGACCGTGCGATGAAGATGCTTCAAGCTAAACTCTATCAAATGGAGCAAGAAAAGAAAGCAGAAGAAGTGAATGCTTTGAAAGGTGATAAGAAAGAAATCACTTGGGGAAGCCAAATTCGCTCATATGTTTTCACGCCATATACCATGGTTAAAGATCACCGTACAGGCTATGAAGTTGCCCAGGTTGATAAGGTAATGGATGGGGATATTGAAGGCTTCATCGATGCCTACCTCAAGTGGCGCATGGAAGAATAGTAATAACATACTTATTTTAAGTATTAAGATACTCTATCTCAATGAAAGGAAGGCGTTCAGCTACTTTAGTAGTTGAATACTGACATTATGGCTCTTATTGAATTAAAAGATGTTACTAAGAAGTATGATAAGTCAACAACAGCCCTTAGACACATTGATTTGTCTGTTAACTCTGGGGAGTTTGTTTACTTAGTCGGCCCTTCTGGTGCTGGTAAATCAAGTTTAATTCGCTTGTTCTACCAAGAAGAAAAATTAACGAGTGGTTCTATGAAGGTTGGAGAGTTTGATTTAACCCGACTTCGTAAGAAAGATGTTCCACTCTTGAGACGTTCCATTGGAGTTGTTTTCCAGGATTATAAACTCCTTCCAAAGAAAACAGCTTTTGAAAATGTTGCTTATGCCATGGAAGTTATTGGTGAGAAACCTCGTCATATTAAGAAACGAGTGGCAGAAGTACTCGAGTTGGTTGGTCTTAAACACAAGATGCGTTCGTTCCCAAATCAATTGTCTGGTGGTGAGCAACAGCGTGTTGCTATTGCGCGTGCTATTGTAAATAATCCAAAAGTTTTGATTGCGGATGAACCAACAGGGAACCTGGACCCAGAAATTTCTTGGGAAATTATGCAGGTCCTTGAACGTATTAACTTGCAAGGGACTACCATTATAATGGCGACCCATAACTCAACTATCGTTAATAACCTTCGTCATCGTGTCGTAGCGATTGAAGAAGGACGTATTGTTCGTGATGAAGAGGAAGGAGAGTACGGTTACCATGATTAGACGCTTTTTCCGCCATTTAGGAGAATCGATTAAGAATCTCAAACGTAATTTGTTGTCGACACTTACGGCAGTATTTTCGGTAATGATTGTTCTTTCACTTTTAGGTGTCTTTGGCTCTGTTATCTTAAATACACAGAAATTGGCTTCAGATATTGAAAAGAACATTCAGGTCAATGTCTACCTGGATCCAGATTCATCAGATGCCTCGAAAACAGTCAAGGAACTTTCTGGACAGATTGTAGCTAATAAAGACTACCATAAGATTTATGATGCTTTAACCAAGATCAAAGGTGTAGATAAGGTTACTTTCTCTAGCAAAGAAGAACAAAAGAAACAACTCATTGAAACAATGGGGTCAAGTTTCGAGACAGCGACTGGGGATGCTAACCCACTATCTGATGTTTACATCGTCCAAACGAAATCACCAGATGATGTCAGTCGAGTTGCTAAGGAAGCTAAAGCCATTCAGGGCGTTGATAATGCTAACTTTGGTGGATCAGATACCGAAATTCTGATGTCTACTATGAAACGTGTTCAATTTTGGGGAATCATTGCCACAGCTCTTTTAACCATTGTGGCTGTCCTATTGATTTCAAATACCATCCGTATTACCATTATGTCACGTGCGACTGAAATTCAAATCATGCGTTTGGTAGGTGCCAAGAATTCATATATTCGTCGTCCCTACTTGATGGAAGGCGCTTGGATTGGTGCACTTGGTGCTATCATTCCTTCAGGCCTCATTTATCTTTTGTATCACATGGTTTACTCATCTTTGAACCCTGATTTTGTCAAAGGTGGTATTTCGATGTATGATCCAGAGTGGTTTGTCTATGCGGTTATCGGAACCCTCTTTGCAGTCGGTATCATTATCGGTTCGATTGGGTCACGTATGGCAATGCGCCGTTATTTGAAATACTAAAGAGATTAAAGGAGAACCAATTTGGTTCTCTTTTTGTTTTGTCCGGAGATTCAGAAAAGCAGATTTTCAACTATATCTCAAAATCGTTTGCTCAAAGCCCAAATCCAATCCCATATTTGGTATAATATTTAAAAAACATTGGAAAAGAGATGCATTATGACAAAGTTAGCTACCATTTGTTATATTGACAATGGAAAGGAGCTTTTGCTCCTACATCGTAATAAAAAGCCTAATGATGTTCATGAAGGAAAGTGGATTTCTGTTGGGGGAAAACTAGAAGCGGGAGAAACGCCTGACGAATGTGCTCGTCGTGAAATTCTCGAGGAAACCCATTTTACAGTGACTGAGATGGATTTTAAAGGGATGATTACCTTTCCAGAATTTACCCCCGGTCATGATTGGTATACCTATGTCTTTAAGGTAACTGGTTTTGAAGGAGAACTCATCTCAGATGAGGAGTCTCGTGAAGGAACGCTTGAATGGGTACCATATGATGAGGTCTTATCTAAACCAACTTGGGAAGGTGACTACGAGATTTTCAAGTGGATCCTTGAAGATAGACCTTTCTTCTCTGCAAAATTTGTCTATGATCGTAACCAAAACTTAGTAGACAAGACTGTCACCTTTTATGATAAATAGGGAGGAACTATGAAGCGTAAAAAAACAGAACATTTTTCAGAAACATGGTTTTTTAAGTGGATATTGGATAATCAGGCTGTCGTAGCCTTTTTCATCTTACTTTTGATTGGTTTGACGGTTTTGATTTTCACCAAGATTAGTCCTATTTTTTCACCCGTCATTCAGTTTATGACCATTATTATGTTGCCACTGGTTATTTCCATGCTCCTTTATTACTTAATAAAACCTTTGGTACTACTTGTAGAAAGAACTGGACTAAACCGAACCATGTCTATCTTAGTCATCTACGCTATCCTTGGTTTGCTCTTGGTCTGGGGAATTTCGACGGCTATTCCTAGCTTACAAAATCAAATTTTGATCTTAATAAGAAATGCACCATCATATATTGCACGTGCCAATAGTGAGACGGAACGTTGGATTAATCTTCCTATTCTTTCCAACTTCCACGGAGATCTAGAGTCCATGCTTAGTGATTTCTCAGCGAGAATGGTCAACTATGCTGAGAACTTTTCTTCATCTGCTTTGACGTGGGTTGGAACTTTTGCGAGCACAGTAGCAAGGGTGACAGTAGCTATCATTTTGGCACCTTTCATTCTCTTCTACCTTTTAAGAGATAGCCAAAAGATGAAACATAGCTTTGTCTCAGCCTTACCAACTCGCTTTCGTGAAACAACTGTTCGTATGCTTTCAGATATTAATAGTCAGCTCGAAGGGTATGTTCAAGGCCAGGTTACAGTCGCTATTGTCGTCGCCATTATGTTCTGTATTATGTTTAAGATTGTAGGTCTTCGATATGGTATGACTTTTGGTATTATGGCAGGTTTTCTAAACATGGTTCCTTATCTAGGAAGCTTTCTTGCTATGGTACCAGTTGTAATCATGGGACTGGTACAAGGACCTGCGATGTTGATTAAGGTCCTCATCATTTTTGTCATCGAGCAAACTATTGAAGGACGTTTTGTTTCTCCGCTTGTTTTGGGAAATAAACTAAGCATTCACCCTATCACCATTATGTTTATTCTCTTGACAGCAGGATCTCTGTACGGTGTGTGGGGTGTTCTATTAGGGATTCCAATCTATGCTTCTGTCAAGGTTGTTGTTAGAGAGATTTTTGATTGGTACCGTTCTGTAAGTAATCTTTATCAAGATGATTTAGAAAATGAAGGACAAAAAGACGATGTTAAATAGTGAAAAAATGGTTGCCTCTATTGGAAACCAAGATTTAGACCACGCAGACAAATATTTTAAAAAAGCTTTACGAGAAGACCCTGCAGAGGTTCTTGTTGAGTTGGGCCAATATCTAGAGTCTATTGGTTTCTTACCACAGGCACGGGAAATTTACGAAAAAGTTCGTTTTGATTTTCCAGAGGTTAATGTCAATCTAGCACAAATTGCAGCCGAAGATGGTGATATTGAAGAGGCCTTTCTTTATTTGGATGCCATACCTGAAGACTCTGACGACTATTTGTCTGCTTTAATTGTAAAGGCAGACCTCTATCAAATGGAGGGCTTAACTGATGTGGCACGTGATAAGTTGTTGGAGGCAAGTCAACTATCAGATGACTCATTGATTATTTTTGGTTTGGCTGAGATGGAATTTGAACTTGGAAATTTTGAACAAGCTATTCAATACTATGCTAAATTAGATAATCGTGACCTCCTGGCGATGACTGGCGTTTCTACTTATGAACGCATTGGAAAGGCTTATGCCAGTCTAGGTAAGTTTGAAGCTGCTCGTGAATTTTTGGAAAAAGCTATTGAAATTGAATATGATGATACCATTGCTTTTGAGTTAGCCACTTTGCTCTATGATCAAGAAGAGTATCAAAAAGCTAATTTTTACTTTAAGCAGATAGAAACCATGTCTGCTGACTTCGAGGGTTATGAGTATTTTTACGCCTTGTCCTTACATGCAGAACATAAAACTGAAGAAGCATTACGTATGGCACAACAAGGGATTTCAAAAAATGCTTTTGATGTTCAATTACTTTTGTTAGCATCACAGTTATCCTACGAGTTGCATGACACTCAATCTGCTGAATCTTATCTGAAGCAAGCCTTACCACTCGCTGAGGACCAAGATGAGATTGTTCTACGTTTAAGTACTCTCTATTTAGAAGAAGAACGTTACGAGGATCTGGTAGCTTTAGCCGATTACGAAGTTGATTCTGTTTTGGCTCGTTGGAACATTGCCAAGGCCTACCAAGCACTTGATGATGAAGAAGAAGCTTTTCAAATCTATCAAGATTTGGCTACAGATTTATCTGAAAATCCTGAATTCCTCCATGATTATGCATATATCCTGAGGGAATTTGGTTACAGAGATCAGGCGCGTGCAACAGCAGAAAAATACCTTGCCTTAGTTCCAGATGATGTCAATATGCAAACATTTCTTGAGGCTTATTAAGCTGCGAAAGGCTTTAATCATTGGTTTAAAGAGAGGGAGAGATTCATTGAGCTTGTTCACTCCCTCTTTTTTTATTTCTCTATTTATGTTATGATTTTATTAGAACCCATAAGGAGTAAGTATGGTTAAGAGAGATTTAATTCGAAATATTATCATAGCAGTTCTTGCCATTGTAGTGATTTTGTTGTTAAGAGCATTTGTCTTTTCAACACACCGTGTGACTGAAGGTCAGGCGAATGACTATATTCATGCTGGTGATTATGTTACTTTCAATAAAAATGTTGAACCTCAGAAAAAAGATTTTATTCTTTATACAGTTAATGGCAAGGAATATATTGGTCGTGTTATTGCTGATGAAGGCAAGAGCGTGACAGCTATGGATGATTTCCTTTATGTTAATGATAAGTCAGTTGACGAAGCCTATATTAGCAAGGATAAATCAGCTTATTTGGCGACAGTTTCACCTGGAAACTTCTTCACTGATGATTTTTCCATTGCAACATTGACAGATAATAAACAAACTAAGATTGAAAAGGGTCAATATCTTGTACTGAACGATAACCGTCGTAATACAGATGATAGTCGTAAGTTTGGTCTTATTGAAAAGGACCAAATTAAGGGTGTTATCTCTTTCAGATTGTATCCTCTATCACGTTTTGGTTTCGTTGATGTCGATTAATATTTCAATACTACTAAAAAAGCTAGGAACTTTTGACAAGTTTCTAGCTTTTTTTGCGAATAAATTGGTGAAGGTTTATTTTAAGACTTTATGATGCTGATAGTTTCATCGTCTTAAAATGAATTAGCAGAAATTGTAAGTAGAAAAGGAAATTAAGATGCAATTAGGATTTCATTTTGGATTTAAGAAAAGCAAAGCTTATGGACTGTGCGGTGTTATGCTAGCAATCTTATTTTTAGGCATGTCTGGTCACTCGGCGAAAGCAGATGAAATGTTATCACCAACTGACACATCTTCAACTTTGAAAGAAAGTACAGAGAATCACGAGGCGAGTTATTCTGAAGTAGGAGTACACGATAATTCAACGAGTCAAATGAATCTACAAAGTGAAAAGGTATTAGAGGAGAAGCAATCAAGTCTGGCAGATTCTTCAAAAATAGCTGTCTTAACCAATAGTTCTGTGACCACAAGCTCTTATCAAGAGGCAGATGATCTTAGCGAAATTAATCAAAATCAAAGTCATTTTCTTAGTGCCATTAAGCAAGGAGCTATGGATGGAGCCAAGGAAGGAGTCCTTCCCTCTATTACGGCAGCGCAAGCTATCCTAGAAAGTGGTTGGGGAAGCTCTGAACTTGCTAAGGCTCCCAACAATAATCTTTTTGGCATTAAAGATTCAGAAGACTGGAATGGAGAAATCGTGACTGTGCCTACCCAGGAATATGTTAATGGTGACTATATCAAGATCAATGCAGCTTTTCGAAAATATACCTCATGGAATGATAGCGTAGTAGACCATGCAAAATTTTTCACGAGTACCGAGTGGCGAAAAAACAATTACCGAAAAGTTGTGAATGAAACAGATTATCGCATTGCGGCTCAGGAACTGAAGAATGCAGGATATGCGACAGATCCAAGTTACGCTGGAAAACTTATCTCTTTGATTGAAGCCTATAAACTTTATGAATGGGATGCAGTGAGCAATACGACCAACTCCGTCCTAGAAAATGAAGGAGTAGAGAGTCAAAATCCTAAAGCCGACCTTGCTATCACTGGTCTCAACAATGCTACTAGTAGCTATGATCTTGTCATTTCAAACTTGGTTGCGCCACGAGGCTTCAAAGAAGTCTTAGTTCCAACCTGGTCTGAAAAGAACGGTCAAGATGATATCATCTGGTACAAGGCAGCTAAGCAAGCTAATGGAGACTATAAGGTGACCGTTCGTTCAAGCAACCATAAAGGTGATAGCGGTCTGTATAATTCCCATGTCTATTTGGTTGACAATGATGGTAAATACATTGGCCTAGGTGGCAAACAAGTGACACTTGATATCACTAAGACTCAAGGAACTTTGACAATCACAAACAATGATAAAAATCGTGGAACCTTTGATGTTCTTATCACCAATCTGACGAATCCAAGTGGTATTTTAGGTGTCCTTATCCCAGTCTGGTCTGAGCAAAATGGTCAGGATGATCTTGTTTGGCATAATGCCACAAAACAGGAAGATGGTTCCTACAAGGTGACTATTTCAGCAAGCCAGCACAAGTGGAACTCAGGCAAGTACATCGTTCATGGCTATATTGTTGATGCTTCAGGTAAGAATATTGGCTTTGGGGCAACTTCAGCTGATGTGGTAGCCCCTAAGAAAATCGGTTCGGCATCAAGAGGAAACTACGATGTTTTAAATAAGGTTGTCTATCTCGATGCTGGGCATGGTGGCTATGATCCAGGTGCTTCTTACTTTGGTATCTCTGAAAAGAGCTTGACTTTGGCTATCCAAAGCCGCGTGAAAGCTAAACTAGAAGCAGAAGGGTATCAAGTTGTGACCACACGCACAAGTGATACCTATGTCGACTTGACGGACCGTTCACGTGCAGCCAATGCTTCTGAATCTGATATCATCGTAAGTATCCACATCAATGCTTCAGGAAGTTCAGCAGCACAGGGTATTGAGACTTATTATTACCAACCTTACGCAGAATACCCATCACGTATTAATGCAACCTACCATGCTAATCCAACTCGATTGAGCATGAGTGACACCTTGGCCAATGCTATCCAGTCTAGCTTGATTAATGCGACTGGAGCCCAGAATCAAGGCGTGAAACGTCAAACCTTTGCGGTCTTACGTGAAACGACAGCGCCGGCGGTTCTCCTTGAACTAGGTTTCTTGTCAAATCCACAAGAAGCAGCCCGTTTGAATACCTCTGCTTATCAGGAAACTTTAGCTAATGCAATTGTGGCTGGAGTTAAGTCTTACTACGAAAAAGTATCTAAAGTTTAAGTTATAAGGTTAACCCATCATTTTGATGGGTTTTTGTGCTATAATTGAGATAAATACAACAAAAGGAGTGCTTATGGCCTACGATTTACTCTTAGAGCGTTTTTTACGCTATGTTAAGATCAATACACGTAGTGATGAAAATGCAACAAGAACGCCAACAACACAAAGTCAAGTAGATTTTGCCTTGAAAGTTCTAAAACCAGAATTAGAAGAACTGGGTTTGTCCAATATCCATTATTTGGAAAGTAATGGTTACCTAGTGGCAACTCTTCCAGCGAATGATGACCAATTAACACGTAAGATTGGTTTCATCTCTCATATGGATACTGCTGATTTTAATGCAGAAGGAGTTTCACCACAAGTTATTGACTCTTATGATGGAGGGGTCATTCCTCTTGGAAGTTCAGGTTATAGCCTAGACCCAACCGATTTCCCTAATCTCAATAATTATCTTGGTCAAACACTTATTACAACTGATGGTACCACACTTCTTGGGGCTGATGATAAGTCTGGTATTGCTGAGATTATGACAGCTTTGGCTTATTTGAAGGCTCACCCTGAAATCAAACATTGTGAGATTCGAGTTGGTTTTGGTCCAGATGAAGAGATTGGAATTGGTGCTGACAAGTTTGACGTTGAAGATTTTGATGTTGATTTTGCCTATACTGTTGATGGTGGACCTTTGGGTGAATTGCAGTATGAAACCTTCTCGGCTGCAGGAGCAGAACTTACTTTCCACGGACGTAATGTTCACCCTGGAACAGCAAAAGATCAAATGGTTAATGCCTTACAGTTAGCAATTGATTTTCATAATCAGTTGCCAGCAGAAGAACGCCCTGAGTTGACAGATGGCTATCAAGGTTTCAACCATCTTCAAACTATGACTGGTACTGTTGAAGAAGCTAAATCTTCTTATATTATTCGTGACTTCGAAACTGAATCCTTTGAAAATCGTAAAGCAACCTTCCAAGAGATTGCTGATCAAATGAATCAAGCTTATGGTCTGACACGCGTTGATTTAGTACTTAAAGATCAATACTATAACATGCGTCAGGTTATTGAAAAAGATATGACGCCTGTTGAGTTGGCTAAGGGTGTTATGGAGGAATTGGATATTACGCCAGTTATTGAACCTATTCGTGGCGGAACTGACGGGTCTAAAATTTCATTCATGGGCATTCCAACTCCAAACTTATTTGCTGGTGGCGAAAATATGCATGGTCGTTATGAGTTTGTTTCCTTGCAGACAATGGAAAAAGCCGTAGATGTTATTCTTGGAATTGTCAGTAAACCTTAATTGAGCTTGCTAAATACTGATTTTATGGTAAAATTAGAAGTAATGGAGGTGCTGAGATGATTAAAATTTTCGGCAAGTATCGTTAC
>OGJC01001091.1_pt1 | contig 12592 bp, 4 predicted proteins | sample 1571941 | NCBI WGS metagenome assembly OGJC01 (sample SAMEA2582100, study PRJEB24529) | metagenome | biome: Human gut stool | place: China | collected 2011 | reverse complement strand
AACCTTGAAGAAACAGTAACTTACAAACCACTTGGAAACTTGGTTCCAAAACCAGTGACACCAAACGATCCAAACTTCCCATCAACCCCAGATGTGAAATATCCAAACGATCCAACAGATCCAACCAAACCAGGACAACCAGTTGTACCAGATGTTCCAGGTTACAAGCCATACTTGCCAGATCCAAATGATCCAACCAAACCAGGTCAACCAATTCAACCAGGAACACCTGTAACACCAGAGGATCCAGGTAAAGATACACCAATCATTTATGTTCCGGTTACTCCTGATAAACCTGTAACTCCTCCAGAACAACCTAAGGTACCAACACCTAAGAAACCAGAGGAGCCAGAACAACCAGTTAAACCAGAACAACCTGTAAGTCCAACTGTTATTGAAGAAGTAACTCCACAAGTTGCTCAACCTAAAGAACAAGCAGTTCTACCAGAGACAGGAACAGAAAATGGACATATTGCAGAAGTGACAGGTTTGTCAGCCTTGATTACAGGTCTTGGACTAGGTCTTTTGGGCCGTCGTCGTAAGAAAGAAGACTAATAACAAAGAGAATCCTTCCCTTCTTCTAAATAGTTAGTTAAAATAAGAAAATAGTCTTCAAAAAAAGAGGTTCTTCCCTATAGATTGGGGGAGGACCTTTTTTGATCTATTTTTTAACCTAAGTGCAAAATTGGAATCTTGATTTTATACTTATATTTTTGAAATGTGATTAAAGACAAAGTTTAAAAAGGAAGTTGAAATTAATCAACTTCCTTTAGTATAGATATCTGTGTGAAAAACTTAGTCTATTTTCCTAAATTCTTTACAATTGCTTCGCACGTCCATTTTCATCAAAGTGATAAGTCACACCATTGATGGTACGTGTTTGGTTGGTTACAAGCTCACCAGAGTTTTCGTCATAATAACGAGTTCCCTTGTAGTCTGTAACGAAATCACCCTTCACTTGTTTACCTTCATAATCAAAGTAGAGGTGTTGACCATTGACGACTTGATCGAAGAGGAGAGCCTTACCATCGTTACCGAAGTAGTACCAGTTGCCTTTCCAATTAACGAATTGATTGGTTACAGCAGCTCCAGTCTCAGCATCGAAGTAGTAGTAACTATAGAGTTTAGGTTTGATAATAGTACTGCTAGATGTATGAGGATATCTAGATGATTCTTTTTGCTCAGGACTAAGCACTTCATCTTTTGCGAGAAAACCAGTAACTGAGCTAACTGACCAGGTATTATCAAGGTAATAGAGTTTACCATCTATTTTTTGAAGACCTAAAAGTTTGTTACCATTTTCATCAGTATAGTACCATTGAGGGCCTACTTGATGGAAGCCTTTTTCTCTAACTGCAGCCCCAGTAACTTTATCATAGAAAGGTCCAGAACCGTAAGGTCCAAAAGTTCCTCGACGGGCTTGTCCATCTTCATAGAACGAATAGGTTACACCATTAATGGTTTGAGAATCAGAAAGTGGTTTTCCATCTTTATCATAATAGAAGAGACCATTATCAACATGAACAAATTGGTTCCGTGGGACTTCCTTCTGTTCACCGGTATCCTTATCATAGTAGTGGCCGTTTTTAACCACGTTTTTGAATTGTGTTCCGAGGTGGTCGTCAAAGTAGACAGGGACACCATCAATGGTATGAGCACCTTTTAGAATATTACCTTGCTTATCTGCATAGAACCACTTACCTCGAGTTGTAAAGTAACGACCCTTAACAAGTTCACCAGTATCCTTGTCGTAATACTTAACTGGGGTACCGAAGACAACAAAGTTATCATAGAAAACATTAATACCATCTTCATCTACAAAGTCATCTTTAGCTTGTATTCCAAATACCTTGTCGAAATGTACCTGAACACCATTGATGACGTGATCCCCTTTAAGGATTTTGCTATTTGAACCAACATAATACCAATGGTTATTAATATTATGGTAACGATTTTTTTCGAGTGTGATTCTCACACCAGAGTCTTTATCATAGTAGTAACCATCGTCTCCAAAATCACCTTTCACTTGTCGACCATAATAAGAATCAAAGTAGACAGGAACATTATTTATGGTTTGTGAACCTTTTAGTGGTTTGCCCTCAGCATCCACATAGTACCAATATTTATCTACATTGACATAACGGTTGGTCACGAGTGCACCAGTTGAAGTATCGTAGTATTTACCATTACCTCCAAAGTCACCTTTCACTTGAGCACCGGTCTTATTATCGAAATAGTACTCTTTACCATCAATAAGAGTAGCACCTTTCACGGGGATACCTTTTGCGCCGATAAAGTAGTTTTTGTCTTTAACTGTTACGAAACGGTTAGTTACTAGCTTACCAGTGTGTTCATCATAATAGCGGTTTTCCTTATCGAAATCACCTTTTATTTGAATACCATTTTCATCGAAATAGACCTGAGCCCCATTGATGATATGGCTACCCTTTATGATTTGTCCGCTATTATTGAGATAATACCATTTTCCTTTGATTTCAACAAAACGATTGGTTCCTAAATTAACGAAAACACCATCCTGATCGTAAAAGTGTCCATTAGGAGCAAAGCGGTCAATGATTTGAGTACCGGATTTATCATCAAAGTATACTGATCTACGATTAATTCGATACTCACCGTACACGGGGTTCCCATTATCATCTAGATAGTAACGTTCATATTGTTTCGTATCGTTGCTGTAGGCTACGATAAATTGACTTTTGAGAAGGGCACCAGAATCTTTGTCATAGAAATTTAGTTTTTTAGCATTATTAGGATCCTTTGCAAAAACGCCTTTAGCTTGCACGCCATTTTCTTTATCGAAATAGACTTGAACCCCATCAATAGTTTGTGGTCCAGTCAGGTCATTACCATTGGCATCTCGGTAATGCCATTTACCGTTTTGGTCACTGTAATATTGACCACCTGTAATGTTTACGTTCTCATTAATAACAGGAGTTGTTGTAGTTGTTTCACTAGTTACACTGTCTCTTGTTGAAGCTGCGTGTGCTTCAACGGTTGTTGTTTCAGTAGGTGCTTGACTTTCACTAGTGGTTGCTGAAGCCGTTTCTCTAACGTTTTCCGAACTTGCTAACTCTGGAGCACCTGTTGAACTTTCAGCAGAAGATATTGCTTCAATACCCTTTGTTTCAACTAAGTCTGCTGTTGTTTCAACATTGGCAATAACACTTGTTGTTGTGTCAATCTTGTGTGTTTCACCAGTAGTTACTTCATCCGCAAAAGCAACTCCTGCAATAAGCGCAAAACTTGCAAGAGCTGATGCACATGAAAATGCAATAAGATAGTTTTTAGATGTTTGATGTTTGACCTTATTATTTGTTTCCATAACAAATACCTCCCCTTTTTAATTTATATTATAATGCAATAAGAAAGCCTTTTCAATATTAAAAATAAAAAGGCTTTCTTTTAATGTGAAGAGATTGATAAAAGAGAATAACATCTATTTTTCTGGCTATTAGGTGAGATTTTTCCAGTTCTTAGTAATTCAAACAATTATCAAAAAACAAAAAAATCCAGGACCTGCGCCCTGGATTTAGGAGATTATGAAAAAGAAAAGTTTTAGGATGGTTATAGTATATAAAGCAAAGCCTAAAGTTTTCTTAAAGTAGACAAAAATTATTTTCGTGGATTTTAAAAAGGAAGTTAAAATTAATCAACTTCCTCTAGTATAGATATCTGCGAGAAAAACTTAGTCTATTTTACTAAAATCCTTATAATTGCTTCGCACGCCCAATTTCATCAAAGTGATAAGTCACACCATTGATGGTACGTGTTTGGTTGGTGACGAGCTCACCAGAGTTTTCGTCATAATAACGAGTTCCCTTGTAGTCTGTAACGAAATCACCCTTCACTTGTTTACCTTCATAATCAAAGTAGAGGTGTTGACCATTGATGACTTGATCAAATAGAAGAGCCTTTCCATCGTTACCGAAGTAGTACCAGTGTCCATCTGCATAGACGAATTGGTTGGTTACAGCAGCTCCAGTCTCAGCATCGAAGTAGTAAGTTGGGTTGTCTTCTGCTCTATTTGGGAAGGAAATATAAAAGTAAGGTCTAGCTAATTGTCCACGAACTTGTTCGTTTGTTTCGTATTTGTTCATTGGATTGTTAGAGAAGAAATAAAGCTTACCATCAATTTCTTTAAGGCCCTTTGCTTTTTTTCCGTCTTCCTCTATATAGTACCAACGACCATAAGATTTAACAAAACCAGTTTTTTTCACAGCTTCGCCAGTTTCGTCATCATAGTAAGGTGGCTCTTGGTATACGTTAAAGGAACCACGAAGAACTCTACCATATCGACCAACATAGTAATCCTTACCATCAATAGTTATATTCCCAGTTCGTCCATTACTGCTAATGTAGTATAAATCGTCACCAATCTTAATAAACTGATCACGAGGGAGTTCTTTTCGTGCTCCACTATCTTTATCGTAGTAGTAACCATCTAGAACAGTATCTTTAGCTTGTACACCATTATAGTCAAAGTAAACGTGTACCCCATCGATGGTTTGTGAGCCTTTAAGGATATTACCTTCTGCATCTGCATAGTACCATTTACCATCATGGCTAAAGTATTGACCTTTTACAAGAGCTCCAGAATTTTTATCATAGTACTTACTAGGTGCTTCATAAGTATTGTAGTTCTCTTCACTGATTACTCGACCATTAGAATCAACTAATTCCCCCTTAGTTTGAATACCGTTATATGGATTAAAATTGACTTGAACTCCATCAATGATTTGGTCCCCTTTTAGAATCTTACCTTCAGCATTGACGTAGTACCAATTATCATTAACTTGGACATAGCGATTTGTTCCCAAATCTACTTTAGCACCAGAATCTTTGTCGTAGAAGTAGCCATCGTTACCAAAGATACCTTTGGCTTGTCTACCCCCATAAGGGTCAAAGTATACAGGAACATTGTTAATGGTTTGAGAGCCTTTAAGTGGTTTTCCGTCATTTCCTACATAGTACCAGTTTTTACCAACTTGGACATAGCTATTGGTTACGAGCGCACCAGTAATTCCATCATAGTATTTATCGTTACTAGCAAAATTTCCCTTAACTTGTGCGCCAGATTCTTTGTCAAAGAAGTATTCAACGTTGTCGATGACGGTTGCTCCTTTGATGGCCTTGCTATCGGCACCGATAAAGTAGGTTTTGTCTTTAACTGTTACGAAACGATTAGTAACTAGATTTCCAGAGTCTTTATCGTGAAATTGTTTGTTGTAGTCAAAATCTCCTTTCACTTGGATACCGTTATAGCCAAAGTAGACATGAGCGCCATCAATAGTTTGTTCACCTGTCAAGATTTTTCCATCGTTACCGATGTAGTACCAGTTGCCTTTAATTTGAACATAACGGTTTGTGCCTAGGTCGACTCGGTTACCATCTTGCCCATAGAAGTAGCCATCGTCACCAAAATTGTCGAAGACTTGTTTTCCGTTGAATTCAAAGTAGACTTGTTTACCATCTATTGTTTTAGAACCTCTTACACGAGAACCCTGATTATCCACATAGTAACGTTCATTTTGGCGGGTATAGTTATCGTAGGCAATAACGTAGTTATTAGTAATTAATGCACCCGAATCTTTATCGTAATAGTGTTCAGTATTATCAGTATCATCTTTAACAAAATACCCTTTAACTTGAATACCATTTTGATAGAAGTAAACCTTAACGCCGTCGATGGTTTGTGAACCTTTTAGGATAGCACCATCATTTCCTGCGTAATACCAATAATTACCAAGTTGGAAATAACGGTTTTTCCCGAAATCCACTTGTTTTCCGTTCTCGTCGTAATAACGCCCATTTGGTGCAAATCTATCCCTAACTTGTTCACCGTGGTTATCAAAATAATTCCATGCTCCATTAATTTCTTTGGAACCAATTGCCTTATTACCATTTTCATCAACGTAATAGGTTCTACCATATTCTTTAACGAATTTATTAGTAACAAGAGCCCCAGAATCTTTGTCGTAATAATGGTTATCATTAGCAAACTTGCCTTTAACCTGAACACCGCTATCTCTAAAGTAGACCTTAACGCCATCAACAGTTTGTGGTCCAGTAAGGTTTTTACCGCTGGCATCTTTATAATACCAGTTGCCTTGGTCGTCGCTATAGTATTGACCACCAGTGATATTAGTTTCACTTTTTGAAGTTTCGCTAGTTGAAGTAGTTTCACTGGCAGCTCGGTCTGTAGTTGCGGCTTCACGTGTTTGGCCTGCAACTGATTCTGTAGGAGTTTGGCTTGTTGAAGCTGTTTCACTGGTAGTTTCAGAGCTTGCAGCAGAAGTTGTGGCTTGTTCTGAGACGTTTGTAGTGCTTTCAGTGCTAGCTACATTTTCAGTAGTTGCAGGAGCTTCAACAACTTTAGTTTCGACAAGATCAGCTGTGGTTTCCGCATTGGAAGTGGTAGCAGCAGTCACATCAAGGTTTGATGCGTTGTCAGCTTTAGCTTCCTCAGCGAAGGCAGGTTTTGCGATAAAGGCAAAACTTGCAAGAGCAGTTGCACATGAGAATGCAATCAGACGTTTTGTGGACTTTTGTCCAGTAAAATTAGAATGTACTTTCATAATTTTTCCTCCATTTCCTAAGTCCTATTATAGCGCTATTTTAGAGACTTTCAAGAAAATATAAGAAATTTAGACAAAAATAAGAAAACGATTACATTGTAAAGTGACTAACAAGGTAAATGTCACAATTTTAGCAGTCATAAGAGTAAAAAAACAAAAAAATCCAGGACCTATGCCCTGGATTTAGGAGATTATGAAAAAGAAAAGTTTTAGGATGGTTATAGTATATAAAGTAAAGCCTAAAGTTTTCTTAAAGTGGACAAAATTAATTTTCGTGGATTTTAAAAAGGAAGTTAAAATTAATCAACTTCCTTTAGTTAGATATCTGAGAGAAAAACTTAGTCTATTTCCTAAATTCTTTACAATTGCTTCGCACGTCCATTTTCATCAAAGTGATAAGTAACACCATTGATGGTACGGGTTTGGTTGGTTACGAGCTCACCAGAGTTTTCGTCATAATAACGAGTTCCCTTGTAGTCTGTAACGAAATTGCCTTTAATTTGCTTACCTTCATAATCAAAGTAGAGGTGTTGACCATTGATAACTTGATCAAAGATAAGAGCCTTTCCATCGTTACCGAAGTAGTACCAATTGCCCTTCCAATTGAAGAATTGATTGGTTACAGCAGCCCCAGTCTCAGCATCGAAGTAGTAGACAGGATTGTCATAGGGTGAACGGTTATAGTTGAAGAAATCATAAGGTTTCACCAGCTCTCCTTTAACTTGTTCGCCCGTTCGGTATTTTGTTGCGACGGGATTACTGAAATAGTAGAGATTACCATCTATTTTGGCAAGTCCTAATACTTTATTTCCTTCGTCATCTAGGTAGTACCAGTTACGTCCAGATTTAACAAAACCTCTTTGTCGTACAGCAGCCCCAGTCTCACTATCATAATATGGTTCGTAACCGTAAGGTCCGAATTCTCCTCTTAAAACTTCCCCATATCCTGTAATAAAATAATCCTTACCGTCAATTTTTTTATAACCAGAACTTATCTTATTATCATCGTCAAGATAGTATAATTTACCACCAGCCTTTATGAATTGCTTACGAGGGGCTTCGTGACGAGCACCAGAGTCTTTATCGTAGTAGTAGCCTTCTGCGATTGCGTCTTTAGCTTGTACTCCATAAGAGTCAAAGTAAACGTGCACCCCATCAATGGTTTGTTCACCTTCAAGGATATTCCCCTCTGCATCAGCGTAGTACCAGTTTCCATTGTGGTTAAAGTATTGACCTTTTACAAGAGCTCCAGAATTTTTATCATAGAACTTACTAGGTGCTTCATAAGTATTGTAGTTCTTTTCACTGATTACTCGACCTTTAGAATCAACGAATTCCCCCTTAGTTTGAATACCGTTATATGAATTAAAATTGACTTGAACTCCATCAATGATTTGGTCCCCTTTTAGAATCTTACCTTCAGCATTGACGTAGTACCAATTATCATTAACTTGGACATAGCGATTTGTTCCTAAATCTATTTTAGCACCAGAATTTTTGTCGTAATAGTAACCATCATTACCAAAGACACCTTTAGCTTGCTTACCAGAGTCGTTGAAGAAGACTTGAAACCCATCAACAGTTTGTGGCCCCTCAAGTCGCTTCCCTTGAGCATCAACATAATACCAATCATTATCAACTTGAACATAACTATTAGTTACGAGAGCACCAGTAGTACTGTTATAATATTTTTTGTTACTTGCGAAATTTCCCTTAACCTGAGCGCCAGTTTTTTCGTCAAAGAAGTATTCAATGTTGTCGATGACGGTCGCTCCTTTAATAGCTTTACTATCTGCTCCAATAAAGTAGGTTTTGTCTTTAACTGTTACGAAACGATTAGTAACTAAATTTCCAGAGTCTTTATCGTGAAATTGATTTTTATAGTCAAAATCTCCTTTAACCTGTTTACCTCCATATTCAAAATAAACGTGAGCTCCATCAATAATGTGTTCACCGGTTAAAATTTTTCCATCGTTACCGACATAGTACCAATTGTCTCTGATTTGAACATAACGATTGGCACCAAGATCAACACGATTACCGTCCTGATCGTAAAAGTAGCCATCGTCACCAAAATTGTCGAAAACTTGGCATCCCTCGTATTTATCAAAGTAGACTTGTTTACCATCAATTGTTTGAGGACCAGTTAACCGAATTCCTTGGTCGTTAACATAATAACGTTCATTTCTATGTCTGTAGGGGTTGTAGGCGATGATATATTGGTTGGTAGCTAGAGCACCAGAATCTTTATCATAATAGCGTTCATTATTGTCAGTACTATCTTTAACAAAATAGCCCTTAACTTGAACACCACCTTGATCAAAGTAAACCTTAACGCCATCGATGGTTTGTGGTCCCTTTAAAATAGCACCATCATTTCCAGCATAGTACCATTTTCCGTTTAATTCAAAATAGCGGTTTGTCCCGAAATCAACTTGTTTTCCGTTTTCGTCGTAATAACGGTCATCAGAAGCAAATCTACCTTTAACTTGTTCACCATACTGATCAAAATAATACCACGCTCCATTAACTTCTTTGGAACCAATTGTCTTATTACCATTTTCATCTAAGTAATAGGTTCTACCATAATTTTCAACGAATTTATTAGTAACAAGAGCACCAGAGTCTTTGTCATAATAGTGACCGTCCCAGTCAAAGTCCCCTTTAACCTGAACGCCGCCTTGATTGAAGTAGACCTTAACGCCATCGATGGTTTGTGGTCCAGTTAGATCTTTACCGCTAGCATCTTTGTAATGCCAGTATCCATACTTATCGCTGTAGTAATAACCACCAGTGACGTTTGTTTCCTTGTTCGAAGTTTCGGTAGCTGAAGCAGTCTCATTGGCAGCTCGGTCTGTAGTTACAGCCTCACGTGTTTGGCCAGCGGCTGATTCTGCAGGGGTCTGGCTTTCACTTGCAGTTGTTGAGGCAGTTTCACTGACAACTTCAGAGCTTGCAGCAGAAGTTGTGGCTTGTTCTGAGACATTTGTAGTGCTTTGAGTGGTGCCTAAATTTTCAGTAGTAGCAGGAGCTTCGACAACCTTAGTTTCTACGAGGTCTGCGGTAGTTTCCACATTTGCAGTGGTAGTAGCGTTCACATCAAGGTTTGATGAGTTATCAGCTTTAGCTTCCTCAGCGAAGGCAGGTCTTGCAATTAAAGTAAAACCTGCAAGAGCAGTTGCACATGAGAATGCAATCAGATGTTTTTTGGACTTAGGTCCAGTAAAATTAGAATGTACTTTCATAATTTTTCCTCCATTTCCTAAGTCCTATTATAGCGCTATTTTAGAGACTTTCAAGAAAATATAAGAAATTTAGACAAAAATAAGAAAACGATTACATTGTAAAGTGACTAACAAGGTAAATGTCACAATTTTAGCAGTCATAAGAGTAAAAAAACAAAAAAATCCAGGACCTATGCCCTGGATTTAGGAGATTATGAAAAAGAAAAGTTTTAGGATGGTTATAGTATATAGAGCAGAGCCTAAAGTTTTCTTAAAGTAAGGGATATCTTAAACTTTAGTCGCATTACCATTCTCATCAAAATGATAAGTCACACCATTGATGGTACGGGTTTGGTTGGTTACGAGCTCACCAGAGTTTTCATCGTAGTAGTGACCATCTGGTGCAAAAGCGCCTTTAACTTGTCTACCATGATTTTTATCGAAGTAAAGTTTTTGTCCATTAATCTGAACGGCACCAGTAGCGGCTGTACCATCCGCATAGAAGTAGTACCAGTCATTACCCCATTGATAGAAACGATTTTTAATTGCTTTACCGTCATGACCGAAGTAGTAGATTTTACCATTGATGTAATTAATACTATCCTGCCACATATCACCTAGTTGGGTGTACTTATAGGCACCACCTTGACGGAAGTAATATAAGTCACCATTGATTTCATGAAGTCCAAGGACTTTTTCACCTTTCTCGTCAAGATAGTAAGTTAAGCCTCTGTTATCTTTAACAAACCCAGCTTTGGTTACTTTGCGACCATTATCTTTATCGTAATAGTACTCAGGCATATATACGCCATCTCGACCAAAATCACCTTTGGCTTGTACCCCTCGATAGTTGAAGAAGACATCTTGTCCATCGATATTTCGAGCTCCCTTGACTGGTTTACCGTCTTTACCAACATAGTACCAATTACCCATGTATTCAACATAACGATTGGTTAAGAGATCGCCTGAATCAACGTCATAGAATCCGTACAAATCACCGAATGAATCACCATAAGCACCTTTAACCTGTTGACCATTGTCGCGGAAAAATAACTTTTGACCGTTAATGATTTGAGCACCAGTGAGGTTGTCTCCATTTACGTTCTTATAATACCAGTTTCCATTATCGTCGCTATAATAACCATTTGGGTTAGGAGCATCCATACCTACGCCGTTTTCATCAAATCGATAGGTCATACCATTAATTGTTAGAGTGGTGTTAGAGACGCGTGCTCCAGAATTAGGATCATAGTAGCGAAGAACACCATTGTCGAGAACAAGCTCTCCCTTAGCTTGACGACCATTAGCATATAGGTAAACGATTTGACCGTCTATATTGACTTCACCATCTTGAGGACGAATAGCATTTCCATCTGCACCATAATAGTACCAGCCATCATTTTCTTGGACATAGCGATTTTTAACGGCTTGACCAGTAACTGAGTCAAAATAGTAGCGACGGGTAATATTAGTAGGGGTACCAAAACCATAAGTACGTGGTGAATTTTGCCCTTCTTCTAGTAAAATGCTGATTCCTTTTTGTAGGACGCCGGTATCAACAGGAGAGGCAGCTTCACGTGCTTTGAAATAGTAGATATTACCATCAATTTCACGTATTCCTGTAAATTTAGAACCATCGTTCTTGATGTAAAAGGTTTGGCCTTTTTGATTCTGAACTAGACCTTCTTTTCGGACCCTTGCACCAGAGTTAGGGTCGTAATAGAAGGTTTGATCTGGATAGCTATAGTACTCTCCGCTAAAGTCACCTTTGATTTGAACACCTTTATAATTGAAATAGACTTCTTGACTGTTGATAGTTTGTTCTCCAGTGAGTGGATAGCCATTTTCACCTAAATAGTACCAATTACCTTTGTATTCTAAGTAACGATTGGTTTGAAGTTGACCAGAATTATCATCGAAATAACGACGGAGATCACCAGACCAATCGAAATCTGGCCCTTTAATTTGTTTACCATCTTTGCGGAAAGAGACACGTACACCATCAATAGTTTGGTCGCCAGTTAGGTTCTTACCACTAGCATCCTTATAATACCAGTTACCAAGGCTATCACTATAATATTGACCACCGGTAACATTGGTTTCACTATTGGTATCTGCGGTTGCTGATGCAGCCTCATTGGCAGCTCGGTCTGTAGTTACAGCCTCACGTGTTTGGCCAGCGGCTGATTCCGCAGGTGCTTGACTTTCGCTTGCAGTTGTTGAAGCTGTTTCACTGGCAGTTTCAGAACTTGCTGTAGAAGTTGAGGCTTGTTCTGAGACATTTGTGGTGTTTTCTGTGCTAGCCACATTTTCAGTAGTAACAGGTGCTTCGACAACCTTTGTTTCGACGAGGTCTGCTGTAGTTTCTACATTCGCAGTGGTAGCAGCAGTCGTATCAAGGTTAGATGCATTGTCAGCCTTAGCTTCCTCAGCGAAGGCAGGTTTTGCGATAAAGGCAAAACTTGCAAGAGCAGTTGCACATGAGAATGCAATCAGACGTTTTGTGGACTTTTGTCCAGTAAAATTAGAATGTACTTTCATAATTTTTCCTCCATTTCCTAAGTCCTATTATAGCGCTATTTTAGAGACTTTCAAGAAAATATAAGAAATTTAGACAAAAATAAAAAAACGATTACATTCAAAAGTGACTAACAAGGTTAATGTTGCAATTTTAGAAGTCATAAGAGTTTAAAAACACAAAAAAATCCAGGACCTGCGCCCTGGATTTAGGAGATTATGAAAAAGAAAAGTTTTAGGATGGTTATAGTATAT
>OGJC01001082.1_pt1 | contig 12772 bp, 13 predicted proteins | sample 1571941 | NCBI WGS metagenome assembly OGJC01 (sample SAMEA2582100, study PRJEB24529) | metagenome | biome: Human gut stool | place: China | collected 2011 | reverse complement strand
AAGCAGAATTCTGATTACCAGAAAACTAGTTTTGTTCGCTTTTTATATTTGAGGTCGGACTTTTGTCCCAGCCTCCACTCCCTTTTCTGATTTTCAGGAGAAAAGATTGCTAAAAAACAAGAGGAGCAAAAGAATGTCTCAAGCGACAAAATGAACTTTAGAAGTTTCATTTAAACATTTTGTTATAAAAGCTATTAACAAAATTTACGATTCAGGACATTGTAGAAGATTGTGGTATCAATCGGATGACCTTTTATCATAAATATATATATGTATGTATGTGATTTGGTAGAATGGTCTTGTTTTGAGTTTACTAAAAAGTAAAACGTTGCTGTCCAAGTAGATGTTCAAGAAATTTTATTAAATAGTAGAACTTTTCTCATTTTGTTCTTTTCTCTTGTGCTTGATTAAGTTTTTATTTATAATGATTCTAAATAAAGAGAAAAGAGAAGGTTGACGATGATGAGAGAACAAGAGATTGATAAGAATTTTAGCGGTCGGCTTAATATTTTGCGAGCTGGAGTATTGGGGGCCAATGATGGTATTATTTCTATCGCGGGTGTGGTAATAGGGGTAGCAAGTGCGACAGAAAGTATTTGGATTATCTTTCTTTCTGGGTTAGCAGCAGTCTTTGCGGGAGCTTTTTCCATGGCAGGTGGTGAATATGTATCTGTCTCCACTCAAAAGGATACGGAGGAGGCCGCAGTTGTCAGAGAGCGAGATCTTTTAATGAAAAATCCAGATATTGCTAGGCAGTCGCTCTATGCAGCTTATATCCAGAATGGCGAGTGTGAGACTTCTGCCCAGCTTTTAACCAATCGAGCTTTTTTAAAGGATCCTCTCAAAGCTTTGGTAGCGGAAAAGTATGGTATTGAAGTGGAAGAATTTACTAATCCTTGGCATGCAGCAATCTCCAGCTTTATCGCTTTTGTAGCAGGAGCTATCTTTCCCATGCTGAGCATTGTCTTCTTTTCTGCTAGTTATAGAATTCCGGCGACAGTAGTCATCGTTGCTTTATCGCTATTGGGAACGGGATACACCAGTGCCAAGTTAGGAAAAGCACCGATAAAAAATGCCATGATTCGAAACTTAGTCATTGGACTTTTGACTATGACAGTAACTTATCTTGTAGGTCAATTATTTGCTATTTAATTTCGAAATAAAAAACCTTTATGAGGAGTGATTTTGATTGTAGGTTATTCTATTTGACTTTATAGTCAATTCTTTTTAGAATTATCTGTCAACCACAATGCTGAAATCAATCAATTTTCTTACGATTGATAAGTGTAGCATCAAATAAAATACAGGAATATATTTTCTTGCATTTTATTTTTTCTTATGCTATAATACAAGTAACGAATATGAAAGAGAGGCGAGGAAGTATCTTCGCCTCTTATCTGTGAGGAGGTGTAGTCTTATCGCAACGATTGTAGAATTGGTAAAAGAGGTTGTCGAGCCAGTCATCCAAGAACCGTATGAATTAGTGGATATTGAGTATGGTAAGATGGGGAGCGACCATGTTCTCAGTATTTTTGTAGATAAGCCGGGAGGGATTACCGTAAATGATACGGCAGATTTGACGGACATCATCAGTCCGCTTTTGGACACGATTAAGCCGGATCCTTTTCCTGAGCAGTATTTCCTTGAGGTGACGAGTCCAGGGTTGGAACGTCCGCTGAAAACGAAAGAACAATTAGCAGATGCAGTTGGGCAATATATCCATGTTAGTCTGTATCAAGCAGTTGATAAAAGTAAAACCTTTGAAGGAACATTGCTTTCTTTTGAGGAAGATAGTTTAATAATGGAATATATGGATAAGACGCGTAAGAAAGTTGTTCAAATTCCTTACAAGCTAGTATCCAAAGCAAGATTAGCAGTAAAATTTTAGTAAGAAAAAAGAAAGGATTGTTTTTGTTTTTACAAAAGCGAAAAAAACATGAGTAAAGAAATGCTAGAGGCCTTCCGCATTTTGGAAGAAGATAAAGGAATCAAAAAAGAAGACATTATCGAAGCAGTGACAGAATCCTTACGCTCCGCTTATCGTCGCCGTTATGGTCAGTCAGATAGTGCAGCCATTGAATTTAATGAAAAAACAGGTGATTTTCGTGTCTATACAGTTCGTGAAGTGGTGGACGAAGTTTTTGATAGCCGTTTGGAAATCAGCTTAAAAGATGCTCTTGCCATTAGCTCAGCTTATGAGCTTGGTGATAAAATCAAATTTGAAGAAGCGCCGGCTGAATTTGGTCGGGTAGCAGCTCAATCTGCTAAGCAAACAATTATAGAAAAGATGCGTAAGCAAACGCGGGCGATTACTTACAATAAGTACAAAGAGCATGAAAATGAAATCATGTCAGGAACAGTTGAACGTTTTGACAATCGTTTCATCTATGTCAATCTTGGCAGCATTGAAGCGCAGTTGTCTAAACAAGACCAAATTCCTGGAGAAGTCTTTGCTTCACACGACCGCATTGAAGTTTTTGTTTATAAGGTTGAGGACAATCCTCGTGGTGTAAATGTTTTTGTTAGCCGTAGTCATCCAGAGATGATCAAACGCTTGATGGAGCAAGAAATTCCTGAAGTTTATGATGGAACGGTTGAAATTATGAGCGTTTCTCGTGAAGCAGGTGATCGAACCAAGGTTGCGGTACGCAGTCACAACCCAAATGTAGATGCAATTGGTACAATCGTTGGACGTGGTGGCGCAAACATCAAGAAAATCACTAGCAAGTTTCATCCTGCTAAGTATGATGCAAAATCAGACCGTATGATTCCTATTGAAGAAAACATCGATGTGATTGAGTGGGTAGCAGATCCTGCAGAGTTTATCTACAATGCGATTGCTCCGGCAGAAGTGGATCAAGTCATCTTTGACAGTCAAGATAGCAAGCATGCTCTTGTCGTTGTGCCAGATAACAAATTGTCTCTTGCAATCGGTCGTCGCGGACAAAACGTACGCTTGGCAGCTCATTTGACAGGTTACAGAATTGACATCAAATCTGCAAGTGAATTTGAAGCTATGGAAGAAGCTGGTGAGCTTGGCGGATTTGCTGAAGAAGCAGAAGAATTTACAGCAGTTGAAAGTCCTGTAGAAGCAGAATTTGTAGAAAGTGAAGTTGAAGCAGCAGACTAAAGGAGGGAAAGAATGGCAAAAACAAGAAAAATCCCTTTACGAAAATCAGTAGTTTCTAACGAAGTCATTGACAAGCGTGATTTACTCCGCATTGTCAAAAACAAAGAAGGTCAAATTTTCATTGATCCAACAGGCAAGGCGAACGGACGTGGAGCTTATATCAAACTTGATAATGAAGAAGCGCTTCAAGCTAAGCAAAAACGAGTCTTTAATCGCAGTTTTAATATGGAAGTGGAAGACGATTTTTACGATGAGCTGATTGCTTACGTGGATCATAAAGTTAAAAGAAGAGAGTTAGGTCTTGAATAAACAAAAATTAGCCAGTTTACTTGGATTGGCACAACGAGCAGGTCGCATCATATCAGGTGAAGAACTGGTTGTTAAGGCAATACAAGATAAGAAAGCAAAGTTAGTCTTTTTAGCCAATGATGCTGCTCCAAATTTGACCAAGAAAATTACTGATAAAAGTCATTATTACAAAGTAGAAGTATCAACCGTGTTTTCAACACTGGAATTAAGCACCGCAGTAGGCAAGGCAAGAAAAGTGCTTGCCATCACTGATGCTGGATTTACAAAGAAAATGAGGTCTCTTATGGAATAGAAGAGGAGGACAAGATTTGTCTAAAGTAAGATTGTACGAAATCGCGAAAGAACTGGGGAAAGAAAGCAAGGAAATTGTGGCGCGTGCAAAAGAGCTTGGTATTGAGGTGAAAAGTCATGCCAGCAGCGTGGAAAGTGAAATAGCAACACGTATCACAGCTAGCTTTTCTCAAGCAGCAGCTCCTAAAAAAGAAACGACTCAAAAGCCGACTCAATCGTTGCCTAAAGAGCAACCGTCAGCTTCAACGGCAGTGAAAGAAACGACCGAGGCTGAGAAGAAAGCAGAGCCGAAGGCAGTAGCTCCGACGCAAAAGTCGGAAGCGGAAATGAAGTCGGCGCCTGCAAAACCAAAAAGTCGTAATTTTAAGGCTGAACGAGAGGCAAGAGCAAAAGAGCAAGCAGAACGACGGAATAAACAGCGAGACAATCGTCCGCAAAAACAACAAAACGGGGACAAACGAAATCGAGATGAGCGCAATCAGCGTAATGATCGAAGCAATCAAAATCGCAATGACCGAGGAAATCGCAACGAACAACGCGACAATCGCAATCATCGGAACCAAGATAATCGTCACCAAGGGCAAAATCGTTCACATGCTACAAATCAAAATCGCCCTCAAATGAATCAAGGACCACGCATTGATTTTAAAGCACGTGCAGCAGCTCTGAAAGCTGAACAAAATGCTGAATATGCTCGTGGTAGTGAAGAACGTTTCAAACAAGCTCAGGCCGCGAAAGCAGCTCAACGCGAGCAGAATAAACGGAAAGAACCTGTAGAAGAATTATTTCAAGCAGCAGCTCCTATCGTGGAAGCAACAAAGCCAGCTCCACAGCCCCAAGTTGCTCCTGAAGCGAGTCAAACTCCCGCAGTTGACACTCGTCGTAAAAAACAAGCTCGACCAGACAAGAAACGCGATGACTTTGATCGTGAAGAAGATGGTCCAAGAAAACAACAAAAGAATCGAAGCAGTCAAAATCAAGTGAGAAATCAAAAGAATAGTAATTGGAATCATAACAAGAAAAATAAAAAAGGCAAGAATAATCGGAACAATAACCAAACTCCAAAACCGGTTACAGAACGTAAATTCCATGAATTGCCAAAAGAGTTTGAATATACAGAAGGCATGACCGTTGCAGAAATTGCAAAGCGGATTAAGCGCGAACCAGCTGAAATTGTCAAGAAACTCTTTATGATGGGAGTCATGGCGACCCAAAACCAATCGTTAGATAGTGACACCATTGAACTCCTCATGGTGGATTATGGTATTGAAGCTCATGCTAAAGTTGAAGTGGACAATGCAGATATTGATCGCTTCTTTGTGGATGATGATTATCTTGATCCAGATGCCTTGGTAGAGCGTCCACCGGTTGTGACCATTATGGGACACGTTGACCACGGGAAAACAACGCTTTTGGATACCTTGCGTAATTCTCGTGTTGCCACAGGTGAAGCAGGTGGTATTACACAACATATCGGTGCTTACCAGATTGAAGAAAATGGTAAGAAAATTACTTTCTTAGATACGCCAGGGCATGCGGCCTTTACTTCTATGCGGGCGCGTGGTGCTTCTGTCACAGATATTACGATTCTTGTTGTGGCAGCAGATGACGGGGTAATGCCTCAAACGATTGAAGCCATTAACCACTCAAAAGCAGCAAATGTCCCCATTATTGTAGCGATTAACAAGATTGATAAGCCAGGTGCCAACCCTGAACGGGTTATCGGTGAATTGGCTGAATATGGCGTTATGTCAACTGCTTGGGGCGGTGATTCTGAATTCGTCGAAATTTCAGCGAAATTCAATCAAAATATTGAGGATTTGCTTGAAACAGTTCTCCTTGTAGCCGAAATTCAAGAATTAAAAGCCGATCCAAAGGTTCGTGCAATTGGTACGGTTATCGAAGCGCGCTTGGATAAAGGAAAAGGTGCAGTGGCAACTCTGCTCGTTCAACAAGGTACTTTGAATGTGCAGGATCCAATCGTTGTCGGAAATACCTTTGGACGTGTACGTGCGATGACCAATGACCGTGGACGCCGAGTGAAAGTTGCTGGACCGTCTACACCAGTATCTATCACGGGTCTAAATGAAACACCAATGGCTGGTGATCATTTTGCAGTGTATGAAGATGAAAAAGCAGCGCGTGCAGCTGGTGAAGAACGTGCAAAACGTGCTCTCATGAAGCAACGTCAAGCAACTCACCGTGTTAGTCTTGAAAATCTTTTTGATACCCTTAAAGCCGGTGAAGTCAAGTCTGTCAATGTTATTATCAAAGCAGATGTGCAAGGTTCTGCCGAAGCCTTGACAGCTTCCCTTCAAAAGATTGAAGTAGAAGGCGTTAAAGTCACGATTGTTCACTCAGCAGTTGGTGCTATTAACGAGTCTGACGTGACTCTTGCCGAAGCTTCAAATGCCTTTATCATTGGTTTTAACGTTCGTCCTACCCCACAAGCTCGTCAACAAGCAGAAGCCGATGATGTCGAAATTCGTCTTCACAGCATTATTTATAAAGTCATCGAAGAAGTAGAAGATGCCATGAAAGGGATGTTGGATCCAGAATACGAAGAAAAAATTATCGGTGAAGCTGTTATCCGTGAAACCTTCAAGGTTTCTAAAGTCGGTACCATTGGTGGCTTTATGGTGGTTAGCGGTAAAGTAACTCGTGATTCTAAGGTTCGTGTGATTCGTGATGGTGTTGTCATCTTTGATGGTGCGCTTGCTAGCCTTAAACATTATAAGGATGATGTGAAAGAAGTTGGCAATGGGCAAGAAGGTGGTCTCATGGTTGAGAACTACAATGACATCAAGGTTGACGACATGATTGAAGCCTACATCATGGAAGAAATCACAAAATAAAATATGAATGGAAAAGAGACAGGCTATGGTTCATTAAAGTCTGCCTCAACCTTTTTCTAAAGTAAGTGAAAGGAGATATCATGGCAAATCAATTTCGTGTGGATCGTGTGGGCATGGAAATCAAACGTGAAGTCAATGAAATTTTGCAAAAAAAAGTTCGTGATCCGCGTGTTCAAGGAATTACCATTACAGATGTGCAAATGTTAGGTGACTTGTCAATGGCAAAAGTGTACTACACGCTGATGAGCAAGCTTGCTTCTGAGCAAGAAAAAGCTCAAATTGGTTTAGAAAAAGCCAAAGGAACGATCAAACGTGAATTGGGTCACAACTTGAAGATGTATAAAATTCCTGATTTGACATTTATCAAAGATGAATCCATTGAATACGGGAATAAAATTGACCAAATGCTCCGCGATTTAGAACAAAAATAAAACGTAATTTAGCTATATCAATATATTTAAAAAGAAAGGAAATTCTATTTTTCTTTCTTTTTTTGATAAAAATGCTAAAAAAGGCTTGTTACTTTTACACTTATCCATTAAAATAGAAAAGGAGATAATCCGCTACATATTTTTCGGAGGGAAAAAGATGTCCATCAATTGGCAGCAAATTATATTTAGCTTTTTAGGCGGTTTAGGACTTTTCCTATATAGTATTAGGATGATGGGGGATGGCTTGCAGCAGGCTGCAGGTGATCGGCTTCGTTATTTTATTGATAAATATACAAGCAATCCATTTTTTGGCGTTCTAGTTGGGATTGGTCTAACAGCTCTGATTCAATCAAGTTCGGGTGTGACAGTTATTACGGTTGGATTGGTAAGCGCTGGACTATTGACTTTGAAGCAAGCGATTGGTATTGTCATGGGAGCCAATATCGGAACGACAGTGACCTCCTTTATTATTGGTTTTAAGCTAGGTGATTATGCCTTACCCATTCTCTTTTTAGGAGCAGTCTGTCTCTTCTTTACCAAAAAGCGCTCTATCAATAATATTGGTCGTGTCTTATTTGGGGTCGGTGGGATTTTCTTTGCTTTAAATCTGATGAGTGGCGCTATGGAGCCATTGAAAGATTTAGATGCTTTCCGTGAATACATGATAAAGTTAAGTGGAAATCCAGTCCTTGGTGTGTTTGTAGGAACAGGAATTACATTGCTCATTCAGGCTTCGTCCGCGACCATTGGAATTTTACAGAATCTGTATGCAAGTGGCTTGATTGAGCTAAAAGGAGCTTTGCCAGTTCTTTTTGGGGATAATATCGGGACAACGATTACAGCGATTATTGCGTCCTTAGGTGCCAATATTGCAGCAAAACGTGTGGCAGGTGCTCATGTAATGTTTAACGTGGTTGGTACCGTCTTATGTTTGATAGTATTAGGCCCATTTACGAGCTTGATTCAGTGGTTTCAAACAACTCTCCATTTAAGCCCAGAAATGACCATCGCCTTTGCCCACGGAACTTTTAATTTGACTAATACGATTATTCAATTTCCATTTATTGGTTTATTAGCTACCTTAGTGACGAAGCTGATTCCAGGTGAAGATGAAGTTGTAAAATACGAGCCGCTTTATTTGGATGTAATTTTAATCAAACAAGCGCCGTCTTTAGCGCTTGGAAATGCTAAAAAAGAATTGCTTCATTTGGGTAGTTACGCGATGCGTTCATTTGAGCTAGCTTATGATTATATTGTGAACAATACTGAAAAGTCAGCAGACAAAGGGCATAAAACGGAAGAAGCAATCAACAAGATTGATGAAGATCTGACACGCTATCTGATTGATTTATCTAGTGAACCTCTTAGTCAAAAAGAAAGTGAAGTACTGACTAATATTCTGGACTCTTCACGCGATTTGGAAAGAATCGGAGATCACGGTGAAGCGCTTATCAATTTGACAGACTATATCCGTCGAAAAAAAGTAGAATTTTCTCCAGCAGCCTTGCAAGAGTTGGAGTTGATTTACAATATGACTCTTAGTTTCATTAAAGAATCTTTAGCTTCTGTAGAAAATAATGATATTGAATTGGCCAATAGTTTGGTGGCTAAGCATGAAGCGATTGATAAAATGGAACGCAGATTGCGCAAAACACATATTCATCGCTTGAACAGAGGTGAATGCTCTACGCAGGCTGGGGTGAACTTCATTGATATCATCTCTCACTATACGAGAGTCGCAGACCATGCCATGAACTTGGCGGAGAAAGTGCAAGCGGAACAAATTTAAGATTGAGAAACAGACTGCTGATGTAGTTTGTTTTTTGATGATTTAAAATACGCAAAATAGGTCTATACCATTTACAAAAAAAGAAGAAAGCGGTATAATAAAAGGGACATAATGAATAAATGTGAGAGTGCCTCAAAATATCAATTACAGTTGCTAGAAATTGTAACTTAATATAAACTCTCATCGAATGAAGGAGGTTTTATTATGCCTAAATACATTCAAGCTGATCAATTTTTCTATCCCCATGGTATTCGTCAAGGTGGCTATCTGGAATTGGTCGATGGCAAATTTGGAAAATGGTCCAAGGAAATTCCAGCAGATTCAGATGTGATAGATTATACAGGCTATTCTATTGCACCGGGCTTAGTTGATACGCATATTCATGGTTTTGGCGGTGTCGATGTCATGGATAACAATATTGAGGGCACCCTTCATACGATGAGTGAAGGTCTCTTGACGACGGGGGTGACTAGTTTTCTGCCAACGACTTTGACTTCAAGCTATGAACAACTCTTGGATGTGACAGAAAATATCGGTGCTCATTATCAAGAAGCAACAGGTGCTAAGATTCGTGGGCTATATTTTGAAGGTCCGTATTTCACAGAAAAATACAAAGGGGCTCAAAATCCAATTTACATGAAAGATCCTCGAATGGATGAATTTCGTGCTTGGCAAAAAGCTTCAAATGGTTTGCTCAATAAAATCGCTCTGGCGCCAGAACGAGAAGGTGTTGAAGACTTTGTCCGTACCATTACAGATGAGGGTGTAACGGTTGCGTTGGGACACTCAAATGCAACTTTTGAAGAAGCAAAAGTTGCTGTGGACGCGGGTGCTAGTGTCTGGGTTCATGCTTATAATGGAATGCGTGGATTGACCCACCGAGAACTTGGCATGGTCGGAGCTATGTATGAGCTGCCTCACACTTATGCAGAATTGATTTGTGATGGGCACCATGTGGATCCAAAGGCTTGTGACATCTTGATGAAGCAAAAAGGGCATGAAAATGTTGCGCTCATCACAGACTGTATGACTGCAGGAGGCTTGGAAGACGGTGACTATATGTTGGGAGAATTTCCAGTAGTAGTCGCAAATGGAACTGCTCGACTCAAATCAACAGGTAACCTAGCCGGTTCTATCTTGAAATTGAAAGACGGGTTAAAGAACGTTGTCAAATGGGGGATTGCTAACCCACACGAAGCAGTTATGATGGCAACCCTCAATCCGGCTAAATCCGTTCATATTGAGGATGTTTGTGGTCAAATCAAGGAAGGACATGATGCAGACTTCATTGTGTTGGACAAGGATTTGGAACTGGTTGCGACCTACTTGGATGGCGAAAAGAGATACGAAGCTAAATAGAATCTTTTTATCTTGAAAGAGTTGGGAAACCGACTCTTTTCATTTTACTTTTTAAAATACATGTAGTTAAGAAAAGGTTTTTAAGGATTTGAATTGCAATAAGGGGCGTGATATAATGAGGTTATCTGAGTCGTATGCTCATGATTGTAGTTGGCATAACTTTTATTACTTATAGTTTTCTCGGCAGGGGAATGGCACCAACCAAGGAGAATGTCTTTAAACCCAAATCCTTGAAAAAGAAAGCTAAGAAATAGATTTTTTGTTGGAAGGGGTAGTTGACTGGGCTGCCTGCTTGCTTAATAAAGGAGACGGAGATGGAACGTTATCAATTAAACAATGGTGTAGAGATTCCGGTTTTGGGCTTTGGAACTTGGAAGGCTCAAGATGGTGAAGAGGCCTATCAGGCGGTGCTAACAGCACTTGAAGCAGGCTACCGACACATTGATACTGCGGCTGTTTATAAGAATGAGGGAAGTGTGGGTAGTGCAATCAAAGACAGTGGTATACCGCGAGAAGAGCTCTTTATTACGACCAAGCTCTGGAATGGTAATCATACTTATGAGGAGACTCAAGGAGCTTTTGCCCGCTCCTTAGAGCGTTTGGGGCTGGACTATCTGGACCTCTATCTTATCCACTGGCCCAATCCAAAACCTCTGCGAGAGCAGGAAGCTTGGAAGGAGCGCAATCGGGAGGTTTGGCGGGCTATGGAAGACCTCTATCGGGAGGGGAAAATCCGAGCTATCGGTGTCAGCAATTTCCTGCCTCACCACCTAGAGCCTCTGCTTGAGACAGCGCGTATTTTGCCTGCGGTCAATCAAATTCGTCTGGCGCCTGGTGTCTATCAGGCTGAAACAGTGGACTATTGTCGTAAGCATGATATTCTCCTAGAGGCTTGGGGTCCCTTCGGTCAAGGGGAACTTTTCCGCAATGAAGAAGTCAAGGCTGTGGCCGATAAATACGGCAAATCTGTCGCCCAAATCGCTCTGGCTTGGAGCCTGCAAGAGGGCTTCCTGCCCCTGCCCAAGTCGGTTACGCCTGAGCGAATCAAGAGCAATCTGGACTGCTTTGACATTACCCTCAGTCCAGCAGACCTAGAAGTGTTGAAAAACATTCAAGGTCTTGAAGGCGGCGCTCCAGATCCAGATAAGATGGATTTTTAGATGATGATTGACTGAAACTGTAATCAAAACTTTCTCTTCTGTGCGATAAAGAAATCAAAGGGCTGATTGAGGAGGTTATTGAGCTACTGGGAGTGGGAAGATAAGGAAGAAAAGAAGCAGTCAAGGCTTCAGTCAATATCATTTATCAACGTCCTACTCCAATCTAGGAGTCGAATCGTCTTCCTTACTAAAATTTGGAGGGAATCTAGCTTTTAGATAATCCTATTTACGAAAATTTCTAAGTAATCTATCCTTAGAATGACAGGATTTACTAAAATTGATTGGCATTCTATGTCTAGGATGACACTAATCACTAAAGTTTCTAGGTATTCTAAGTCTTGAATGCTCGGATGATTCGTTTTTTATAGACAAATAGTCCCCGTCGGAAGGTTTACTAGCAATCAGATGGGGATTTTTGCTGTCTTTTTTCTTTGAAAAAGAGAAAAATGCCTTTTCGGAGCTTAAAAACAACATTTCAGGGCATCCTTACCAAAGATTTATCACCACATGCTATACTTGTTTTATCATATTTTTGGAAAGGATTATTATGACAAAAACCTACACCATTCGCCCCCTGCCCTACAGCAACTTTACTAACCGTGAGTTTGAGAGCTTGATGACGGACTCTCATCAGGTTCTTACTAGCTTTGCCAAGTCCTACAAGGATGAGGCTATGTATGATGATCATCTTGAAGTCTTTGATAGTAAGCTGGAGCAATTCCAAGCCCAGTTGGTCAGCGTAGAAAATAAACAAACCTTGAGTCTAGCAGAAGTGGATAAGGAGCGGGACAGTGCCCTAGTCGGACTGTTTACCTTGCATAGGGGCTTTGCCAAAATCAAGGAGCCCAATCTCAAAGCCGCCCACGAAACCCTAACGCCAGTTCTTGCGAAGTATAAGGATATCACCAAGCATACCAACGATGTCGCAACTGCTGAAATCAAGAGTCTCCTCAAAACCCTCAAGGAGGAACCTTATGATGCAGCAGTGACTACCTTGGGTCTTCTGCCGATGCTTACCGCCGTGGCAACAGCTCAGGAAGACTATGACCGGGCAGAAACTCTGGCGCGTGCAGCCAAGTCCAGCAAAGAAGTCGGCAAAACCAAGCAGTTGCGTACCGAGCTCTCCCGTATCTATGACCTCTTTATGCGCTATACCGCAGCCTCCGCAGAAGCCTATCCCGAAAAACTCCACTTTGCTAAACTCCTCAAAGACCTCAACACCATCCGCGACAGCAAGCGCCGCCTATCCAGTCCAAGCAAGAAAACAAAAACGGAACCAGCAGCGGAAGTGGCAGGGTAAAGTCAATCCCTTAGAATGATTTCTAGGGGATTTTTGTGTTTAATGAGTATTTTAAAATGATCTTATTTTGCATTTGATAAAAAATAAAGCAATAATATATGATAAATTGCAAGAATAAGTGCAACATTTATTCGAACTCATCCTCTAG
>OGJC01001081.1_pt1 | contig 12779 bp, 7 predicted proteins | sample 1571941 | NCBI WGS metagenome assembly OGJC01 (sample SAMEA2582100, study PRJEB24529) | metagenome | biome: Human gut stool | place: China | collected 2011 | reverse complement strand
TATGGTAGGGAAGAACCGTTGGACGGAGTTTCGGCTATTCCCGACCTACCAGCGGGCATATATAAGATCCTTTGGAAAAATGCTTGATGTAATTCATGCTGGCGGGGGCAAGACAAAGTGGAAGATGGCGGAGGATGTTTTTTCGTGGTGGATGGAGGAGGAGACCATCAAGGGTCAGATGAGTTTGTTTGATATTACGGAATGGAAAAATGTAAATGAAACATAGAATTAGATAACAGGAGTTGCAGCAGTCAACCTTGGGGCATGGGAATTGACACCAGCTAGACTGTAAGGTTGAAGAAATATCTGTCCCTGCATGTATACGAAAGAAACACTGGAGCAGTATCATTTTATCGAGCAGAGGGTTTTAAGGTTCAACAGAGCATGGTCTACGGAGAATCGAAACAGACAGCAGTATCATAACAAAAACGTCCAGCTTTCATATGCTCGTCAAACGCAGCCAAAGCACTGAGTATGAACTCCAACCAGTAGGAGGAGAATGGGTTTATAATGAGATGATATGAATTTATAAAGCTTTGTGGGAAAATAATCCATTCCATGTTATAATAACCTTAATATAGTTAAGTGGATTATATGCAAATCTAGTAGGTTTAAAAAGAGTAGTTTACTGGGCTACTCACCCTATATTTATGAAGGCGTTGTTTGGTAGCTTACTGTCCTCGAAGGAGATTTGCTTATTTCTATTTGACATTTACAAATCCTTTGTAGACCTTTAATTTTGCTTAGCAATTTGCTTTGGAGTAGCCCCTGATATATAAATGATATATGTAGATATATGTTCCTAATGGTAGTCAAAGGACATTTGCGAATGCTACAAGAACAGGTTGTTAAAATGAATAAAAGATTATATTGAATCTGATGGTAGGCTTTAAGGTGAAATGGTACTATCAGAATATAATTATGTATGTATAGCTTTGCAATGGTGTAAGTGTTTTAAATCAATATTTATTGCTATTAAAAAGGTGGATGGAAGGAGTAAACTATGGCGAAATATACGGATGATGAGATACGTGGTATATCGAAAATAACTTGCAAGATTGCTGGTGAATATTTGGGGATATCATCAATGGCAGTAAGCATTGGTATGAGAAATGGTGTTTTGCCAATTGGTTTTGCCATTCATAATGAGGAGCGTGACAGAAGATACTCAGAAAGTTGGTCATATCATATTATTGCTGAACGGTTAATTGCATATAATCATGGAAAAATAAATGAAATCCAGGTTCAGAATATCGAAAAGAACCTGACCACAATAATTGAAAAGTTTGAAGAAATGAAACAAGACCTGCTTTTTATATTAAGCGAAGACGCAGAACCGAAGAAATAGAGCTGTTTGAGTACGCGTTTTCGCTGTCCAAGTATAAAGATGAAGAGAAAAAATACGAAGGGGGGAGGAGTTGGCATGAAAGGTAAGGAAGTGATTTCCTTAACGAGGCAACAGCTTTATGATGAAGTTTGGAAACAGTCACTTGTAAAGGTTGCCCAAAAATATAATCTACACTATGGACGGTTAATTAGCAGTTTAAAACAGGCGAACGTCCCATATCCTCCTTCTGGATATTGGACAAGAGTGGATTTTGGAAAAGATGTATCAACAGATTTAGTACCTTTATCAGGTGATGTAGATGTGTCTGTAGAGTTGACGCTGGCAGGTGCTGTAGTAACCAGAAAACGGAAGAAAAGCTTTGTAGAGGAAGAAAAAGTTGAAAAAGCAGTACAGCCAGAAGAGAGATGTATAGAAGCGATGGAGAGGCTTAAAGAGGAAGCGCCAACTGTGATACCATTTTCTACAAATTTAGATATACCGGATACGGTTTTATACTTTTTAACGACTGATGAAAAAGCGAAGGTAATTGAAGCAATCAATAGTTTGGAAATTAAACAAAATGCTCACCTACATAAGAATTTAGTTGTATATAAGAGAGCAATAAAAGAGTATAAGGATTATCTCAAGGAACATAATTTCTCAGCAAGGAATCGAAATTATTATGATAGAGGAAAAACAGTTGAGCCACCTCGATTTATAAATGATGTTTCTGAGGATGGATTAAGCCGGGCTATTTTAATTATGGATGTCATATTTAAAACAGTAGAAAAACTGGGAGGAGAGGTGCAGCAAGACTTGTCTGTAAAGATACGACAAGATGTTGTGCATTTTAAGTTTGCAGAGGCCCAGGATAAGGTACCCCATGAAATAACAAAGCAGGAGGCAAAAGAATTACTGGAGTATAAAGAGGCCAAACGATATAAAAGATATGCAAGCGAACCTAAAATAAAAAAATACGATAATGTATACAATGGTAAGCTTCGTATTGTGTTTGACGACAGCTCGTATATTAAAGATAGTGTAGAGTTAAAATTAGAGGAGCACTTGGATGAAATAATAATTCGTCTTTATGAAATTTCCAATGTACACAGAATCGAACGGGAAAAGAGAGAAGAGCAGCATCGTTTATATTTGGAGGCGAAACTCCGTGAAGAGGAAGTGAAAGAAAGACGGCAGCAGGAAGCGGTAAAAACGCAGGCACTGGAGAATATAGCAAAAGATTATCGGATTGCTTGTGAGATTAGAAATTACATAACTGCAATACTAAATAAAGGAGAGCTGACCGAAGCTGATTTTGAATGGATTGAATGGGCGAAGAAGAAGGCTGATTGGTATGATCCAATTGTCGCTAGGGAAGATGAGTATTTGGGGAAAAGGGACCATTCACGGTCAGATGAAGATAAGATGATAATCAAGAAAAAACAGAGCAGTATTTATGGTTGGTAAATGTGTCATCTACTAATATTAATAATTAAAGATAATGTGAAGATTGTTAGTTATATAATAGTATCATAATGTGAAATATTATTTATAATTTTTTGAGAGAGAAGGAACGGAGATATATGGACTATATTTTAGAGTTTGATGAATTTATTCGTTCTATTAAACAAAATATAGATACAAAGTATTCATTTTTGTTGGGTGCTGGTGCATCAGTTGAATCAGGGATACCTTGTGCTAGCGAATGTATTTGGGAATGGAAAAGAGATATATTCATTTCTCAAAATCCTACATTGGCAGAAATGCATAATAATATCAAATCACAAAATATAAAACGGTCAATCCAAAATTGGTTAGATAATCAGGGTACATATCCTAAAGAAGGCGAAGATATTGAATACTCTTATTATATTGAGAAAGCATTTAGAATTCCAGACGATAGAAGAAAATATTTTGAACGAAACATAACAGGAAAGACGCCAAGTTTGGGATATCATATACTATGTTTGTTAGCAGAGCGAGAGATAATTAAAAGTGTTTGGACTACCAATTTTGATGGCTTAATTATTAAAGCTGCGCATAAATATCAACTAGTTCCTATTGAGGTTACGTTGGAATCACAAGACAGGATATATCGTACTGATGCTAATAAGGAGTTGCTATGTATTGCTCTACATGGCGATTACAAATATGGTCCTCTAAAAAACAGTAAAGAGGAATTAGATAGCCAGAGTGATATTTTTGTTAATGCCTTATCATTTGAAGCATCAAAACGTTATTTTGTTGTAATGGGGTATAGCGGAAGAGATAAATCACTAATGCAAGCAATAGAGCGTAGCTTTTGTAGAAGTGGTGCTGGAAGGCTTTATTGGTGTGGATATGGTAGGAATATTGCACCAGAAGTGAGAGTTCTGATTGAGAAACTCAATTTGTATGGGCGAGAGGCGTTTTATATACCTACAGATGGTTTTGATAAAACAATGCTTAATATTGCGCATATGTGTTTTGAAGACAAGGAACTACAAGAAGAAGTTGAAAAATTAAAAGCTGATCTGGGTGCTGGGTATGAGTGTAGAACAACAACGTTTTCACCGTATAAGGAGGGTGTAAACAAAATTGTAGATACAAATGTTTATCCAATTAAATTTCCAGATAAATGTTACCAATTTGAGGTGAAAAACAGTTCAGTTATGAACCTATGGGATTATTGCAAGCAGCTGATTGATTATAACATAGTTGCAGTACCTTATAATGGAATGATTTATGCTTGGGGAAATCGAAATTCGATTAGTAACATGTGTGGCCCTAACGTTAATGGAACGATAGAACTAGTACCATTGACAAGAAAAATTTTTTTTGACAATGGCACTTTAAAAAGTATGCTTTTAAAAACATTGCTTATTGTTATTGGAAAGCATAGCAATTGTAAATATAATAGAAACAAAATATGGAGAGAGTCAAAAAAAATAAACTACACTATAAACGGAAAAAATATTGAAGCATATCAGGGCATACGGTTTTCATTATTCATGGATTGGAAGTACTCATATTTGACACTAACGCCTGCTTTTTATTATAAAGATCGAAATAATGTTAGCAAGGAAGAAAATAAAGAATTTTCGGATAGATTTATGGAACAAATATGTAAAATGCAAGCGAATAAGAATTATGCGGCTTATATTAAACATTGGATAAATATAATTTTTCCAGATGGTAAATCGATTATTTCAATGTATCCATGTAATTCTGAATCAGGGTTCGAGTTTACAATTGTCAATAAAAGTCTACTTGTTGGGTTGAGATCAAGACAGGCATTACACAATCCTGATGATTATATGAAAAAAAGAATATGCATTGGAGGCGCAGAACTTGCAGATACAGAATTAAAATTTTATAATCCTGCCCAGAATGCGATGCATACAGATTTTCATCCTATGCGAGGGTTGATTAATAATAAACCGTATGATTTCTATATGAATAATAGATTGTTTAAATCAAACATATCTTTAGGAGTGATAAGCCCAGTAGGATCTGAAAAAAAATTAGAGGATTTTTTGGATCGACTTAATAAAAAACACAAAGTTAATTATAATGTTGATTACGTTATTGATTATCCTGGATTTCAGTCCGTCTATGGGGTTGGACTCAGTGTTCCGCTAATTGCGGAATGGGCTCTATTAGATGATAAAATGCTAAATAAAGCCAACTTATATCAGTCATGCTTGAATTTTGGTGATCAGATTAAGAAGAAGATTGAATATCTAAAATCTCGTGATAGTGTAGATGTTATTATTATTTATATTCCCAAAGAGTATGAGTTATTTACTTTTTTTAATGATGGAAATATTCATTATGATTTGCATGATTATGTAAAAGCTTTTTCTGTTCAAAGACATATCTCGACACAGTTTATTAGAGAAAAAACAATTGATAGTGAGTTGGATTGTCAAATTGCCTGGGCTTTATCTCTTGCAATTTATGTAAAAGCTGGAAGAACACCTTGGATTTTAAGTGGCTTAAGAACTGACACCGCGTTCGCGGGAATAGGTTACAGTGTTGATCATATTAAAACGGATAACCAAACACTTATAGGGTGTAGTCATATTTATGGAGCAGACGGCCAAGGGCTCCGATATAAATTATCAAAAATTAAGGATGTAACATTTGATTCAAAAAATAATCCATATTTATCAGAAAATGAAGCTTATCAGTTGGGCTTAAATATTAAAGAACTATTTTTTGATTCATTTAAAACGCTTCCTCAAAGAGTGGTTATACATAAAAGGTTCCCATTCCAGAAACAAGAGATTGATGGATTAACAAAATGTTTAGGAAGTGCTGGGGTTAAAGACATTGATTTAATAGAGATAACTCTTGAAGATAGATTTCGATGTTTTGAATATGATAGAAGATTACAAATTGATGGGTACCCAGTAAGAAGAGGCGTGTGTTTTGCTATTAATGAAAATACGGCATATCTCTATACTCATGGAATAGCCCCTTCGGTAAAAAACGCTAACCTGCGATATATTCAAGGTGGAAAAAGTATACCGGCTCCTTTAAAAATTGTTAAACATTATGGTAATGGTGATCTGGCTCAAATAGCAACAGAAATATTGGGGTTATCAAAAATGAATTGGAATAGTTTTGGATTGTATTCAAAGTTACCATGTACAATTCAGTCATCCAATGCTATAGCAAGAGTTGGCTGGCTATTATCGCAGTATGAAGGTGTGGTATATGATTATAGGAATTTCATGTAGAGATTATAGTTAGTATTTGATATTTCAAAAAATTATGATATAGTTATTACATAGGAGAATTTATATTCGTTAGTGTTACTGCAACGATGTACTATAATGTTAGGGGGATATCCCTCTGACTACCTCACTTTACTATATGTGAATTATAATAATCACAATGTGGGCATGGATAAGGTAGAATTCTCCTATTTTATTTGGAGGAAGTTATGCTTGAAGAACCTAATATGGTAAGAGAAAAATTCTTTAATATGAAAAGCCGCGAAGATGTGGCTGACATATTGGGTATAAAAGAAAAAAGTTTAAGATATTTTTTATATAGCATAAAACCAGATAATATGTATGTCGAGTTTTCAATCTCAAAAAAGAATGGCGGGGAAAGAGTTATTTGTGCGCCAAATGATAAACTCAAAGCTATTCAAAGGAAATTAGCAGTTATATTGAATATGGTATATAAAACGAAGCCAGCAGCTCATGGATTTGTTTTGGACAAAAATGTGGCGACTAATGCCAAAGGACATGTAAAAAAGAAGTATGTTTTCAACATTGATTTGGAAAATTTCTTTGACCAAATTCATTTTGGTAGAGTCAGAGGTATGCTAATGAAGCCGCCATATAATTTGGGTGAAGAAGCTGCCTTAGTTATTTCGCAAATTGCTTGTTATAAAGGAAAACTTCCTCAAGGAGCCCCTACATCACCAATTTTAACAAATATGGTATGTGCACCGTTAGATACTCAATTGACTAAGCTGGCAAAGAAATATAATTTGCAATATAGTAGATATGCAGACGATATTACATTTTCAACATATAAAGCTGATTTTCCAGTGGAAATTGCTTATGTGGATTTTAATGGGGTTCATGTGGGCACTGTCTTGGAAGAACTTATTAAAAAAAATAATTTTTTGATAAATTACAATAAGGTTAGAATATCTGATTATCGACAGAGACAGATAGTAACCGGTTTAGTTGTTAATCAATTTGTTAATTTGAGACGAGATTATATAAAGGAAATTAGGGCATTATTATATAGCTGTAAAGTTAAAGGTCTTTTAGAGTCTGCGAAGCTATATGTTGAGAAAGGAAAATGCAAAAATCCTAAAATTATTGAAGCGGTCAATTCAGGAAAGAGTGAAAAAGAAGATGAGATTATTAATTGGTTTTTACAAGTATTAAAAGGGAAAATTGAATATATAAAAAGTATTAGGGGAGATAATAATCCTACCTATCTTAAATATGCTTCTGAGTTGAATCGAGTTTCGGGCAAAATATTCTTTCGTGTAGATGAATACTTGGATTTTATAAAGCAGATAGAAAAATCTGTATTCATAATTGAAATTAATGCTCTTGATGATTACATACAAGGCAGTGGTTTTTTGCTTGATCCGGACTTACTTCTTACTAATCACCATGTAACAAAAAAAGAAGGCTTCTATAAGGTAACAACTTTTAAAGAAGACCAAATAGGCATTATATCTAATGAGATTAAGTTCCTAAAAAGAAATGAGAATATAGATTATGCTTGTTATAATGGGTTTGGTAGAGAAGATCTAATTCCATGGGAGTTGGGGGATTCGGATGATATAAAAATAGGTAGTAAAATTATTATGATTGGCTATCCCGATTATAATTTAGGAAATACACCAGATGTTCAAACTGTATATGTTACTGGAGAGCGAACTTTTATGGGACAAAAGTTAATAACAGTAAGTGGCAGAATTGTGCATGGCGCAAGTGGGGGTGTTGTATTAAACGAAGAGCATAAGGTGATTGGAATGATAAGATGTGGTGTTGTGTCTTATTGTGAAACTGATACAACTAATAACCACGGTTTTATACCTATAAATGACATTATGAAAGATATAAAGAGTTAATAATGATGCCGCCAGGGTCCTGCTATACCCTGGCGACATCATTATTATCCACTCAACAAATGTCGAGGTGGTAATAATGATGCGGAATTGTGGTTTGGAAGGAAAATAGGGGGGGGACGCAAGATATAGTGATTTGAAGGACCAAAATGGGGTCAAAAACATGGTAAAAACCGTTTTTGACTCCTTATTTTTGCCCTTTCGACAGATGACATCGGAGATTTAGAGATAAAAAGAGAAAATACGAGGAAAGTTCTTCTTCTGGATAGTGGGGTATATATATCCCGATAACCCCAGGGAATTTGACTTTTGGTATATGGTGGTCAAAACAGGAATGGATAACTATTCTTTCAAATAAAAAATTAAATGCTACTTGTGTAAGACTAAAACTCTACTATGTGCTGGAAAAGTGGTATTTACTTCTTCATTATTAGAGGACTTTTTCAGGGACATTTTTCTTACTTTTTTACAGATGGTAAAGGATGATGTTTCATGGTAAAATATTATACTAGGGTGTAAAGACATCGATGAATAAAAGGTCTTATTATGTGCTTTATTTGGTTGGGGGAGGGACTGCTTAATATGGCTAACAGAATTTTCGATAAAAAGAATGTAATTTTACTGAAGGTTAACGAAGATGATTTGAATACTTTTTTAGTTGATATGGATATTGACGATGAAGGAAATCCAAAATATTGTTTGGACGATTTTACTAAAGCTATATGCAACACAATTCCAGAATATGTTTTTGCGCAATATGAAGATCCCAATATTCATCAAAATGATATTGTTGAAAAGTTAAGAGAAGCGGCTCATTGCATTTATAAAATCAAAGACTTTCAATTAATGAAACAGTGGTGTGTAGATAAAGATATTAATGCATATAACGAATTAAAAAAGTCTAGTACAGCTAAACGGGGAGAATTTGGAGAGTTGTTGTTGCATTTGATATTAAGGGAATTTAAACGTACAATACCACTTATTTCTAAAGTTTATTTTAAAGATAGTGCGAGTGTGCCTGCGCATGGATTTGATGCAGTACATATTTCCACGGATGAAAAAATTTTATGGCTTGGTGAAAGTAAACTTTACGATGATAGTAAAGAGGGAATAAAAGCATTAGTAAAGGATTTGAATGAACATATTAATATAGAATATTTAAATGACCAGTTTGTAATAATTAAAAAAAATCTTGATAATAATTCAATACCTGACAGAGAACAATGGATTGATACGATAACGAATTGTACAAAGCTAAGTGATAAACTTAATATTATAAATATACCAATGCTTTGTACCTACACACATGACATTTACAAAAAGTTTTCTGATATGAATGATCCTAATGCAGTAGCTTACCATAAATTAAATATTAGAGAGTTAAAAGAATATTTTGATAAACAGAACAAAATGCCATTAAAAGATAGAGTTAATATTATACTTATGCTATTTCCTGTAAATGACAAAAATGAATTAGTCATTAATTTGCATAAACGTCTTTGGCATATGCAGAGTATTTGAGGTGAAATATGGACAAGACAACAGAGATTATATTAGAAGTTGAAAATGTAGAAATAATTTCTTGTGAACAGAGTTTTAAAATCGTTTCATATTGCACACAATTGTTGTCACAACATTCAGCGGAAGCAGAATTATCCGCAAGAAAGATAGTAATACATGTTCTGAATAATTGGGGAAAAGTTGATGACAACTTATATGAAGTGTGGGCGGATTTGATTGAAACATTAGGATTTTATCCATATATTCAAAAAAATAGCACTGATTTAAAAATTATGTCTTTTGCTGATGATGTGCGAATGAGTTATTTTCAGTCAGATTTTTTAGAAAATACATATCTACATAAAGAACAAAAGAAAATTTCTAATTATCTTCTGGCAGGGAAAAATATAATTGCTAGTGCACCAACAAGTTTTGGAAAAAGTTTGCTGATAGAAGAAATCGTAGCTTCAAAAAAATACAAAAATATAGTTATTATACAGCCAACTTTAGCATTGCTAGATGAAACTCGATTAAAATTGAAGAAATATGCCGATGACTACAAAATTATAGTGAGAACTTCGCAGCCATATTCTGAAGATAAAAGAAATCTTTTTCTGCTAACAGCGGAAAGGGTAATGGAGTATGAGCCCCTACCTCAAATAGATTTTCTTATTATAGATGAATTCTATAAATTGAGCCTTAGAAGAAAGGATGGCCGGGCAGATACCTTAAACAATGCGTTTTTGAAGGTGGTAAATAAATTCCATCCTAGATTTTACTTCTTAGGACCAAATATAGATGGAATAACAGATGGATTTGCAGAAAAATATGATGCAATATTTTATAAGTCAGATTTTTCTTTAGTAGATTGTAATGTAATAGATAAGAGTAATTTAATTAACTGGAGTAGCAGTGATAAACAGATTGATAAAGAAAAAATCTCAATTTTGTGTGAACTATTGAGCGAGTTACGAAATGAACAAACGCTTATATATTGTTCAACTCCTGCACGAGCAAGACGTATGGCCAAAGTATATTTAGAATATTTGCAAAGAATAGGACGAGAAAACAATAATCAACTACCATTAATAGAATGGATTGATAAAAATGTTTCGCCGGAATGGAGTTTGGCTAAGGAATTGCAATACGGTGTGGCAATTCATGATGGTTCTCTACAAAAGCATATAGGAGCTTCAATTATTAAATATTTTAATGAGGGACGGTTAAATTGTATTTTTTGTACCTCTACGATAATTGAAGGTGTCAATACCAGTGCTAAAAATGTAATTTTGTTCGATGAAAAAAAAGGAGGAAACGAAATAGATTTTTTTGATTACAGTAATATTAAGGGGCGTTCTGGAAGGATGATGGAACATTATGTGGGAAGAGTATTTAATTTTTGTCACGTTCCAATGCAGGAGTCTATTGTAATAGATATCCCATTTTATGAACAAGATCCAGAAATATTGACAAATGAGATACTTATTAACATAAAAAAGGACGATGTAAAGCAAGAGGTCAGAAAGCGTTATGATCAGATTAATGCACTTCCTGCTGATTTATTAAATATTATTAAGCAAAATGGTGTTTCAGTAAATGGGCAAATCAGGATTTATAATAAATTAATTGGTGATATGAAATCAAAGGGTACATTACAAAATATCCAATGGAGTCAATTACCTACATGGGATCAAATGTACTATGTTTTAGAATTGGCAGAAAATAACCTTTTTAACTTTGATAGCAAAAGGGGAGTATTTTCAGTAAAACAACTTGCAAGATATTTGAATATGTATAGGACGAAAAAGAATATTATTGATATTGTCAATGATATTTTTAATAGTAAAATTGAGACTGTAAAGACGCTGACAGATGAGAGAAAAGCAAAATATTATGATGAAGCTATAGAAACAGCATTTCATATCTACCGACATTGGTTTCAGTTTACTATACCTAAGGCGTTTAGAGTTGTAGATAGTATTCAACGCCTGTTATGTGAAAAGAAGAACGTTAAACCAGGGTCTTATACCTTTTTTGTACAACAATTGGAAAATGATTTTATACGTGAGAATTTATCCATTCTAGTCGAATTTGGGATACCAAGTAACGCTGTAAGAAGATTGGAAAAGGTTATTCCGGCTAGTCTGTTAGAGGATGAAGTCATTGATTTTATTAAGAAAAATCGTAGTAATATGAAAAAGTATTTGTTACTATATGAAAATGAGCGGTTAGATCAATGTATATAGAAGTAGTAGGAGAATGCATATTGTTCCTTAAAATAATAGCTTGGATGAAAGAAGATAATGTATGTGAATACTGTAATGGCATTTCCGTCAGTTAATATTTAACATATGTAGCTTTTACGGGTAGTAACCCAGATGATTTTAAGATGCGTTATGAGGATGAAAATATATGGCTAACTCAGAAAATGATTACAATTTTATATGATGTTTTTATTTTGGTAATTCATCAGTATCTTAAAAGAATATTTGAGATAATGAACTGATGGATGAATCAGTTATTAAGAAATACTTAATAACTGCCTCGAATGGTAAATCCTACAGTACGAAACATTATAACTTACAGGCAATCATTGCCGTTGGCTTTAAAGTTAATAACGACCGTGCCGTAAGATTCCGCAAATGGGCTGGACAGATTGTAAAGGATTATACAATTCAAGGATGGACGATGGACAAAGAGCGCCTGAAAAAAGGGCATATGTTCACCGATGAATACTTTGAACGTCAGCTTGAAAATATTCGTGAGATACGCCTGTCCGAGCGAAAATTTTATCAGAAGGTTACAGATCTCTATGCCACAGCGTTTGATTACGACAAAGATGCCAAGACTACCCGGCAGTTTTTCAAAATGGTACAGAATAAGATGCATTGGGCCGTACATCGGCATACAGCAGCGGAATTGATTGTAGAGCGTGCAAATGCCGAAAAAGAACATATGGGCCTGACAACGTGGGAATCAGCGCCAGATGGGAAAATTGTCAAAGCAGATGTTACTGTTGCTAAGAATTATCTGAGCGAAAAGGAAATGTCCTATTTACAGAGAATCGTTTCACTATATCTCGACTATGCGGAGTTACAGGCGGAACGAAGAATACCGATGAGTATGGAGGATTGGGCAAAGCGCCTTGAAGGATTCCTGGAGTTTAATGGAAATGAACTTCTTATGGGGCCGGGAAAAGTCAGTGCAGAGCAGGCAAAGCTTCATGCAGAGACGGAGTTTGAAAAATATCGCATTGTTCAGGATTGCTTATTTATGTCAGACTATGATAAGTATTTGTTAGAATTAGAACATCAAGCGGACCAAAGTGACATGTAAAAATTATTATACCGTTTCCCCTTG
>OGJC01001080.1_pt1 | contig 12788 bp, 7 predicted proteins | sample 1571941 | NCBI WGS metagenome assembly OGJC01 (sample SAMEA2582100, study PRJEB24529) | metagenome | biome: Human gut stool | place: China | collected 2011 | reverse complement strand
ACCGTGCCATCCGCGTAGCTCGTGCAATCGAAACAGGTCGTATGTGGGTTAACACTTATAACTCCATCCCAGCAGGCGCACCATTCGGTGGCTACAAACAATCTGGTATCGGCCGTGAAACTCACAAAGTTATCCTTGAACACTACACTCAAATGAAAAACATCATTATCAACTTGAGTGATAAACCATCTGGTTTCTACGATTTAGATTAATCATATATAAATTTTTCCAATAAACTATAACAAAGAGGCACCTCGAAGGAGGTGCCTTTTTGTGCTTAACAATAGCTTATTATCTGTGAAAGGATACGGTATGCTATAATTGTAGCCATATAAAATCGTATTATTTAGAGAGGGCCATTAGAAAATCAAACCCTAAGGCAATACTTAAGTAAATAGAGTAAATGCATAGTGAAAAATATTTGTACTAGATAAAAATAAGGAGTATCAAATTAATGAATCATATTCCCATCAAAAAATTGTATAATCCCCAATATGACTTGTTATCTACTAGCGATAGAATGGAATTATTAAATAAGATTGGAAAAATATATAATTTAGAATTAATATGCTTTAAAGAATTTACTGCCTTTGGAAAGTCCACATATACGGCGGTATATCGTTCACATGATGGCATAGACTTTGTATTTGTTCCTGGAGATACTGTTAAGCTTGGTCTTAATTGTGAAAACAAACAGTTACAGGATATTTTTAATAAGGAAAATTTAGCGGAACTTGCTTATCCCTTTGTAGACGGTTATGAAGATGAAGTTTACAGTGAAGAGGATGTTCTAATTAAGATTAGAGAAACATTAGCGGATGAAGAAATAGTATTCAATATAGAAAATTATATTAAGAATAGTTTTACTCAAGAAGGTGAGTTTGTTATACATCCATTGTTAGTACAAAAAGAGTATAGTGAGACCTGCTGGAGTCTTATTCCAGATGATATGCTTATACAAAATAAAGAATGGCAAAACATGATAAAAAAAGCCGAGGAAAAAGGTATTTCTGAAGTGATGGTGCACAACACTGTTTGTTTATATAAAACAGACGATAGCAATTGGTGTGGCAAAATTTATGAAGAAACAACATTTAAGAAACTTTTACAGGATATAAAAGATAATAGATATTCTTTGCCTACACAAAGAGAGTGGGAGTATTTAGCTGGCAAGGGGTGTAGAACTATCTTTCCATGGGGAAACAATATAGATTTCTCTATGAATTTAAAGCATATGGAATGGATGGATAATGATGGAGATTATACGTTAGAAAAAGAAAACTTTTTTGGCCTTGTTATAGGTGACGATCCGTATTGTAGAGAAATTGTATATGATAATGATTTGTTTTCCTATAAAGGTGGAGATGGTGGCCGCAATATATGTGGAGGATTAGGTGTTGTGTGGGGCTATCTTCCTATTTCACCATATTTTCAAGATAGGGAAGTAGGAATGGGCAATTATATAAATGGTGGATATGATTTCTTTAGGAGGATTATAAGAATTGTTGATGATAGTGTGAAATGATGTCACATATAATATTTCTAGAATATCAAATGGCAATATCGTTTCATAAATAAAACAGGTGCCTCTTAGGAGGCACCTGTTTTATTAATAGTGGGATAAACGGAATACTCTTCTATATTCTCCAGGCGAATCAGAACCATCAGCAGGTTTTATGATGACTCTAATATATATATCTTCTTTGAAATCTGGATATGTTTTAGCATATTCTTTGCAGAACTGATCCATACGATTATAAAAGTTTGTTACATCTTGATTTTGTATGGCCGAATAGGGGATAGGAATTTCAATATACAAAGAAGATGTATCATATGTGGCATAGGATAACTCCTCTGCTGTTAGATAGTTTTTCATTAATGGAAATGCAGTTATTAATGGAATGTTGGTTATTAGTATTCGCTCAACTTGTGGTACAACAGGTGCAGAGGTGTGCAAGACTTCAGATATTTCAATGGGCATTTGAGGATACTTGTCAAAGGTGACTTGCCATGTATTGTTTCTTTGTGCCTCCAACTGATATGTTAGATTAGGATAATCCTTGTTTATATATTGTTGAACTTCCTCTTCACTGTAATGTGATAGAAGATGACAACCCGTTGTTAGTATGAGAGATAGTACAATCAATGATAGTAATACAAATCTCTTAAGAGTAAATGGTTTCATTGGTATTCCTTTTATACTACTTTAGAAAGTTCATTAAATCGTAATTGCTTAACAGGCATTGCTTAATTATTGGCGGTATTTTGAAGTACATTCTTTTAATTATATTATACCTAAAACATATTTTTACTTATATAGTTGATTAATACCATACTATTCTCCTATAAACTATAACAACTAGGCACCTCAAATGAGGTGCCTAGTTTGCATTGTAAGGCTATTTTAAGCTTGTTGAGTAGTCTTTAAGTGCTTTAAAAGGGGATTGTATATTTGATATTTATTAAATAACTTTTTACCACAATAAAAGTAAATAAAATATAAAAATATTTAATATTTTATTTCAAAAAGACGATAATTTAATATATAATTTACTTTATAAAGAAAGGAGAGGAATTAATGAGAGTTGTATGTATTGCAGCAGGTTGTGTTGGCTTGCTGACCACATTCGGTACGATGCCTAGTTTTGCGGCAGAAGTATCAAACCCATTTATACAACAAGAAGCGGCCCGAGCCGATGCTTCATTACGCCAACGCGCAGAAGCACCAATGACTGGGGCCGCTTTGTCGCGCTCAGAATCTGGCTATACAGGTTTAGATAAGGCGCCTATGAAGGCTTTACCCAAGGAAAGTGTATCGTTTCCTATTGAGCATATTGTGGTGACTTCCTCAGAACCAGTGCTTCAAAAATATAAAAATCGATTGCAGGTATATAACCATAATCGCATTGGAACAGAGGGTATTCAGTTTTTACAAAAGGAATTACAAGAGCAACTGTTATCTGATGGGTATATTACGAGTCAAGTAGTTGTGCCAAATCAAGATTTACAGTCTGGTACACTCACTTTTGAGATTATGCCTGGTTATGTAGAGGATATCGTTCTTACAAATCCTAAAGCACGTACTAATTGGCGAAGTGCGTTTCCCGTAAGGCCTGGTTACGTATTACGTCGACAAGCTCTTGAGCAAGGGATTGACCAAATGCGTAATGTCCCTGGTCAAGATATTAAAATGACCATAGAGCCTGGTACGAAACCATTACATTCTATTGTTAAGCTTACAGTTGAGCAAAAAGGCTTTGTACACGGATCTTTGATGCTAGATAATTCTGGGAATAAATCAACAGGGATGTATCAAGGGACTGTATACCTATCTTTCAGTCAATTGGCAGGATTAAATGATGTACTAACCACTAGCTTTACAAAAGATATCAGCCATCATGATGATGGACATGGATCAAAACAATATGCAGTTAGCTATTCCGTTCCTGACGGAAATCGTACGTATCGTATTTCAACGTACAAATATAGCTATAATCAATTAGTATTCATGCCAAATGCGTTTCGTTCCTCTGGCACTACACAAGGTACAGAATTTGCAGTAGAGCAAGTATTAAATAGAACAAGTCGCTCTAAGACTTCGGCTGTAGCTAAAGTCATTCATAAGGAGCGTCATAATTATTTAGATGATGTAGAGCTTGGTGTACAAGAGCAACATACAACCGCTGTTGAAGTGGGTTTATCTCATCGTCAATATAGTGGGAATACGGTATCCGATGTTTATCTATTCTATCGACAAGGTATTAATGGATTAGGTGCTCAGGTACGGAGTTGGGAAGGCTTATCAGATAATCCTACTACGCTATATAAAATGGCAGGCTTAGAAGGTCAAGTTCAAACGGGTGTTCGTATAGGCCATAAGCAAGGTACATATACGATGCGTTTTAGAAGCCAGTTTACAGATCAACGTCTATTCGGCACCGATCAATTTAGCATTGGTGGGCGTTATTCTGTACGAGGCTTTAGTGGTGAAGAAACCTTAAGAGGCGACTCTGGCTATTATGTACAAAACGAGTGGGCTTTACCATTTAGAAAACAACAAATCACTCCATATGTAGGGATAGATATTGGACATGTATGGGGGCCATCTACAGAAACTCAATTAGGTAATACCTTAGTTGGTGGTGTAGTTGGTGTACGTGGTATGGTTGGTGACGATGTAAACTATGATGTATCATTAGGAACACCAATTAAGAAACCAGAAGGGTTTGATACAGATACGCGTGTGTGGGCCTTTAGAGGCAGTTATCAGTTTTAAGTGTTGTAATCTAGTGCAACTATACCATTACATGGTGAATGGTATGTACTAGAAAAGGAGAGTAATATGAATATAAGAAAGCATACAGCAATGGCTATCTTTGCTGCGTTGTTAGCGACTAACTCTGCACCATGGATTCCTATGGCCCTTGCTAATCCTGTTGTACCTGATCAAGGTAAATTAGGACCAAAAATAGAAGAAGCTCGTAATGGCATGACTGTCGTTAATATTAATACGCCTAATGATAAAGGGTTATCACATAACCAATATAATGCTTTTAATGTAGACGAAAAGGGACTTATTTTAAATAATGCGAATCGACCTGTAAATACAGAGCTTGCAGGCTATATTATGGGAAACCCTAATTTAGTAGGCCCAACGGCTAATACGATTTTAAATGAAGTAACGGGTACAAGCTCTACTTCTATGAATGGTGCTCTTGAAGTAGCAGGTAATAAGGCGCATGTTATCATTGCAAACCCTAATGGTATTTCAGTTAATAATGGCACATTTATTAATGCAAGTAGCGCTACACTTACAACAGGTAATCCAATGATTAATAATGGTAGTGTTACAGGCTATAATGTTCAGCAAGGTGTTATTACAGTTGGTGAAAAAGGTCTTAATGCCTCTAAAACAGCACGTACAGATATGCTTGCTGAGGCTGTAAAGCTCAATGGTAAAGTTTGGGCCCAAGATGCTCAAGTTGTAACGGGTAAGAATGATATTTCCGTAGATGCTACTGGTAAAGTTACAAATACTCACAAAACTGGTGAATCGAGTCAAGTCGGTCTTGATGTAGCTGCTATTGGTGGGATGTATGCTAATAGTATGTACTTAGTGGGTACTAATGACGGCTTTGGGGTTAATAACCAAGGCGTATTATCTGCACAAAACAAACTAACCATAGATAGTACTGGCAAGTTGCAAAATACAGGTACGATAGCTGCTACAGATGCCAATATTACAACTAAAAGTCTAGAGCAGATGAATAAGGGTAAACTTTATGTAGATACGGCAAAGATTACTACTGATTCTGTAATACAAACTGGTAATGCTACGACTAAAGAAGCACCTGTTATGATTGCTCAAAAAGATTTGTCTATAGCGACAAAATCTATTGTTAATACAGATGGTAGTATAATCAAAGCAGAAGGTAAATTACAGCTTGGTAAAACGATGGATGAGAAAGGTACAGTGTCCGGTAAAATGGATAGTGTAGTGAATACCGCATCTACCATTGAGTTTGGTCAAGGTGGAGCTTTACTTGCGAAATCTGTAGATAATAAAAATGGTGGTATTACCCTTAAGCGTGTAGCTGTAGAGGGAAAAGAGCATGTCAAAAACGAAGTAGCTCCATCTGGCAGCATTAAGCGTTATCAATTGTCTGAAGAACGAATTTATGGACATGATGATAAAATTCCAAAAGATAAAGTAGTAGTACACTCTTCTGAGAATCTCCAACTTTCTATAAATGGTAAACATCATGATAGCTGGACTAAGTATGAGTATGATCGTACACGTGAGGAAGATGTAGTAGATACATCTAATCCTGGACGAATCATTTCTGGTGGCAATTTACATGTGGATGTAGATCATATGGTGAATGAGGCTAGTCAAATTAGTGCTGTTGGCGATATAACTGGTACTGTAGGTCATTATGAGCAAAGCAATCCTAAAGGTAATGAATATATAACTGAAGAGGGTACAGCTACAAGCTATAGCCGCCATCATAAAAACGGGTGGGATACTACCAATATTCGTGAAGCGAAGTATAAGAATACTAAGGTGAATCCTAAAGATGTACCTGTTGCCGTATATGGCGGTCATGTAGATAATAGTAAAAGTGATACCACAGTAGATACATCTCTATTAAATAGTATGAGTCAGTTATCGACGAACCCTAATACTTCCTATGTGATTGAAACAGATCCTAACTTCACAAATCGTCGCAACTTCTTATCTTCTGATTACGTATTATCTCGCCTTAAATTAGATCCTATGAATATACAAAAACGATTGGGTGATGGGTATTACGAGCAGCAACTCGTTATGCAAGAGATTATGCGTCAAACCGGTAAAAGTAGACTTCAATCTGGTCTTTCCGCAGAAGAGCAATATCGCCAATTGATGGATGCAGGGATTAGTGTAACTAAATCTCAAGCTATTGCATTAGGTCGAGGTTTAACCGAGGCTGAGCAAAAAAATCTAAAAGAAGATGTAGTGCTCCTAGTAAGTAAGTCTGTTGTATTACCAAATGGCAAAACTGAAACTGTGCTAGTACCTACTCTATATTTAGCACCAAACACAAAACGAGTAGAAGGTGGCGCTAATTTGCAGGCCCAATCAATAAACCTTTCTGTTGATATTATGCATAATAGTGGTAGCATTGTAGCGGATAAGGATGTGACTCTTACTGGTAATTCCATTCACAATGATAATGGTCTTATTAAAGGTAACACGGCTACGGTTACAGCAAATGACGAAGTTCGTAATACACAAGGCACTATTATGGGCAACGATACAGTATCTGTGTATGCTAAGAAAGACGTTGTTAATGAAGGTGGCACCATTACACAAACTAATACAGCAGGCTCCACAAAGGTTGTTGCGGGGCGTGATGTGATTAATAAAGGCGTGCAGTACGAGGCTGGTAATAGCAAGGTTGAGTGGAATAGTAGCAATAACCGCCGTGAAACGATAACTGGTGTAGATCAAGGCCGTATTGGTGGTGCTGGTCAAACAACAGTAGTAGCAGGTCGAGATGTATCTATGGAGGCAGGTATTGTCTCCTCTGATGTGAATACAACTGTTACGGCAGGTCGTAAAGTAACGATGAAAGCAATGAATGCTACACATGAGCTTGAAGAACATCGTTTTGATAAAGGTAAATCTGGTGGTGGACACTCTCAAACGACTCAGTCTCATGATCTTGTTAAAGCTCAATCATCTGTTGGTAGTAGTATCGAAGGTAAAAATGTTTCTGTTGTAGCCTCTGATACAGTACAACTGGAAGGTAGTCAAGTGTTAGCAGCAGATACAGTGAAAGTATCTGGTAATACGGTTGCATTAAATACAGCGAAGGCAAATAGTACAGTCAATCATGTATACCTAGATAAAAAGAAAAGTTTAGTAAAACGTGAAAGTACCAATGCGGTGGATGATGTAACCACTACATCTGTAACAGGTTCTACGGTAAGTGGTAAAACTGTAACGATTACTAGTACTCAAGATGTAACTGGTCAATCTGCTCAAATCATGGGTGAGAATGCCGTATCTGTTACTGCTGGTGGTAAGGTAGAACTAGGCGCTGACAAATCTACTACAGATGGTTCTAGTGTGTATCGTCATAAAAAATCTGGCTTACTAGGTGGTGCCGGTATAGGCTTTACTATTGGTAAAGAAAAACACAATATTGATGAAGCAAACCATGAAGAAGCTACTGTACGAAACACAATTGCTAGTACGAAAGGGACTGTAAATATCAAGGCTAATGATACAGTTCATCTTACAAGCGCAGATATTATTGCTAAAGAAGGTGCTGTGTTAGATGGCTCTGCTGTTACATTAGATGGTAACGTAGATCATAATCACATGACACATGATGAACACTACAAAAAAACTGGTCTTACCGTATCCTTAGGTGGTGCAGTAGCGAACACACTTACAAATACTACACGTACAATAAAACAAGCTGGTGGCCGTGATGACAAACGGTTAGCTGCACTTGAACTTAACGAAGCGCGTAAACAATTACAAGATGGATATGAAGCAGTAGATGCAGCTTTACATGGAGAAAAAATACGCGATGCTGTAACAGGTAAAGTTGATAAAGTAGACGGTAAAGCTAAACGAGGCGCTAAAAATATTGATGATGCTATTAACTTATCTGTAAGCATTGGTAGCACTTCAAGGAAACAAGGGCAAGTAGTAGATACAAACACATATCAAGGTGGTACTCTTGTTAGTGATGGTAATGTACATATCAAAGCTCGTGATGCTCAGCAAAGTGGTATTGATTTAACTGGTGAAACAGTAGAGGCTACAAATTTAGTATTAGATAGCGCTAGTGATATTAATCTTGGGGCTGGTAAGAATACTGTAGATGTTAATAATACCTATAAAAGTTCTGGCTGGAGTGTAGGTGCTGGTATTAGCTTAACTGGCGGTGGTCTCCTCGATATTAATGCAAGTGGCAATATGGCTCGTCAAAATGGAGATACCCATCAAGAAAGTTATGTACCTACTAAGATTAAAGCGGCACAATTAGCACAGCTTAAAGCAAAACGAGATACAAATATTATTGGTTCCACTGTATCTGGCAAGAAGGTAGAAGTAGACACAGGTCGTGATTTACATATTCAAAGCTTACAAGATGTTGATAACTTTAAAGAACATAGTAAGTCTGCGGGGTTCTCCGTTTCTTCTAAACCTAACTTCAAAAATCCAACTGGTAGTATCAATGCTAGTGTAGGACGAATTGATAGCAAATGGAAAAGTGTAACAGAACAAGCTGGCATTTATGCTGGAGAAGAAGGCTATAACATTAATGTAGGTAATAACACTACATTAGAGGGCGCTGTAATTAAAAGTGAAGCTCCGAAAGCTAAGAATAAATTAACGACAAAATCTCTAGAGATGAAAGATATTAAAAACGAAGCTGAGTATACATATAGCAACAATGGTATCGGCTATAACTACTATGGCAGTAAAAAGAAACTCGAAGAGATGAAGACCAAAGATAAAAAAGGCTATGATAAAATTTATAACAGTATCGGCCTAGTTCCAAACTTAGGTGTAGGATCTAAAGGTAAAGCAAGCTCTACTACTCAATCAGCTATCTCTGATGGTATACTTACAGTAGATGGTAAAGAAATTGATACTAAAACCATTAATACTAATACCGAGAATACATTACATCAATTAGATAAAATTTTTGATAAAAAGAAAATTGAAGAACGTCAGGAATTAGCACGTTTATTCTCTAAAAATGCATTTGAACAACTACATAACTGGCAACCAACAACCAAAGATGGCAAAATCGCTAAATCTATTGCACATGGCATTATAGGTGAAGTAGCAGCGCGAATGGCTGGTAATTCACCTGGTAGTGGTTTTAAAGCTACTATGACTAATGAGCTGTTAATTGGTGAAATTAAGAAAGTAGCTAAACATGATCCAGCATTAGCACAATGGTTGAGTGCTGCCGTTGGTGGTGTGGTTAATAAGGCTAGTGGGGAAAATGCAAATGCTGGCTCGGCAGTTGCATCTTATGCTACAAAGTGGAATGAAGGTTTATTATCGATACCAGAAACTAGAAATAGTATTATAAATGATACACGTATAAATAATTTTCCTTTAGGCGAAGGTCAAGGCTTGGAGGTATCCGCTAATGTTGCACATAATGGTGCAGTAACGGGATATATGATGTTTCATGCTGATGGGGGGAATCCTGTTTTTGAAGTAACTACGTATACAGAAGGTCTTGGCCTTAATTTACCATTAAGTATTAAGGGAGCAAGAATATGGTTAACAGATTCTAATGGATATACAGTAGTTGATCCGAATATAATTATTCAAGAGGTTTCTGGCTCATCAGTATCAGGGGATTGGAATCTTTTGTTATCATATAATACAACACCGACTCCCGGTGGATATACTTTACATGTTATTGGTGCTGAAGGCGGTGCACATGTATCTGTAAATCGAACTGTGGTTAAATTTGTAGGATATCAAAATCAACTTTAGAAAGGATAAGAAATAATGTTTGTTAATCCATGGCAATTCTGTGTGGCAATCATTCTAATGATTTTTGGAACATATTTAATTGTATTTCGTTTTTGGTGTCGTCGAAAAGGTATTTCCGTAGAGATTTTGTCAGTTAAGCCTAGAATTATTAAAGAACTTCCTAATTTTACAGTTATTTATGGATATGATGTTAAGTATCTATTAAATGGTGTAGAATATACAGCTCAAAGCCTAGAGTTTTACATTACAGTATTGGTTCCAGGGCCGATGATCCCTTATAGTACAACGGGTAAATTACTACATAATGGAAAGGTGAGCCTTGATAAGGTAAAAACCAATATGACATATGGCGTTGTATTATGGGTGTTTTCCATTATTTTCTTGGCTGAGTTATATTGATAGCTCTTTAATTATTGAGATAGAGGAGTGTTTATCTGAAATGGATAAATACTCCTCTATTGGGCATTTAAGTATCTTTAATTATTAATTGTTCAACTATAGATAAGGCTTTATATCTATAGTTATATATGTATAGTTGATTGTTATAGTCAGTCATATGTATGTTACATGAAAAATAAGGAGAAGCAGATTAATGCATCCTATTTCCATTGAAAAATTGTACAATCCCCAATATGATTTGTTGCCAATTTATGATAAAAAAGTCCTATTAAAGAACATCGCGAAATTATATTCTTTGGAATTGATTGGCTTTAAAGAGTTTTCTGCTTTTGAAAAATCCATATATACGGCTGTATATCGCTCTAATGATGGTATAGAGTTTATCTTTGTTCCTAGTGATACCGTTAAGTTAGGTCTTAATTTTGAAAACAAACGGTTGCAAGATATTTTTAATGACGAAAATCTAGCAGAACTTGTTTATCCATTTGTAGATGGATACGATGATAAAATTTACTATGAAGAGGATGTTCTAACTAAGATAAAAGATACATTAGCGGATGAAGAAATAGTATCTAACATAGAAAATTATATTAGGCATAATTTTACTCAAGAGGGGGGGTTGTTATCCCCCCATTGTTAGTACAAAAAGAGTATAGTGAGATCTGTTGGATACCTATTTCAGATGAGATGCTGGCACAAAATAAAAATTGGCAGCAAATGATAGAAAAAGCCGAAAGAGACAGTCTTTCTGAAGTGATGGTGCATAACACTGTTTGTTTATATAAAAAAGACGATAGCAAGTGGTGTGGAAAAGTTTATGAAGAAAACACATTTAAGAAACTTTTACAGGATTTGAAAGATAATGGATATTCCCTTCCTACACCGAGAGAGTGGGAGTATTTAGCGGGCAAAGGTTGTAGAACTATTTTTCCGTGGGGGAACAATATAGATTTCTCTATGAATTTAAAACATATGGAGTGGATGGATAATGATGGGGAGTATACATTAGAAAATGAAAACTTTTTTGGCCTTGTTATAGGCGATGATCCATATTGTAGAGAAATTGTATATGATAATGATGTGGTTTCCTATAAAGGTGGAGCCGGTGGCCGCAATATATGTGGTGGGTTAGGTGTTGTGTGGGGATATTTCCCTGTTTCGCCATATTTTCAAGATAGTGGAATAGAAATAGGCGATTATATAAATGGTGGATATGATTTCTTTAGGAGAGTCATAAGGGTTGATACTGATAGTATGAAATGATGTTGCATATAATAATTTAGATGATTAAATGGTAATATTTTTTCATAAATAAAACAGGTGACTCTTAGGAGGCACCTGTTTTATTAGTACTGAGACAAACGGAATATTCTTCTATACTCTTCCGGTGAATCAGAACCATCAGATGGTTTTATAATGACTCTAATAAATCTCTTTTCTTTGAAATCTGGATAGGTGTTAGCATATTCTTTGCAGAATTGATTCATACGATTGTAAAAACTTGCTACATCTTGGTTTTGTATGGCTGAATAAGGGATAGTCATTTCAATATATAAGGTGGATGTATCATATGTGGCATAGGATAACTCCTCTGCTGTTATATGGCTTTTCATTAATGGAAATGCAGTTATCAACGGAATGTTGGTTATTAGTATTCGATCAACTTGTGGTACAACTGGTGCCGAGGTGTGCATGACTTCAGATATTTCAATGGGCATTTGTGGATATTTGTCAAAGGTAACTTGCCATGTATGATTCCGTTGCGATTCTAGGTGATAGGTCAGATTAGGATAGTTCTTATTTATATATTGTTGAACTTCATCCTCACTGTAATGGGAGAGAAGATGACAACCTGTTGTCATTATGAAGGAGAATATAATTAATGGTAATAACACAAATCGTTTAAGAGTAAGTGGTTTCATCGTATATTCCTTTTATAATGCTCTTAAAAGTTTAGTAACATTGTAAATGCTTAAAGAGTACCCATTAATTTGGTTGGCTCTTTAGAAGTTATTTTAATTATATTATACCTAAATTATATTTTTTCTTATATAGTTGATTAGGATTCATGAATATATGTATTAGAAAATACATTTGATGTAATAGCTTTCACCATTGAAATATGGTATACTGTTCTAACGCGCATAATTCGTGTGCGATAGGAGGAAACACATTTAGATGTTAGAAAAATTTGAACAATTAATGATTAGCGAACCTGTTCTAAGAGCGTTAAACGATATGGGCTTTGAAGAGCCTACGCCAATTCAACAGGAAGCTATCCCAGTAGCCATGAGCGGTAAAGACATGATTGGTCAAGCTCAAACAGGTACTGGTAAGACAGCAGCATTTGGCTTGCCTGTATTGG
>OGJC01001072.1_pt1 | contig 12936 bp, 13 predicted proteins | sample 1571941 | NCBI WGS metagenome assembly OGJC01 (sample SAMEA2582100, study PRJEB24529) | metagenome | biome: Human gut stool | place: China | collected 2011 | reverse complement strand
AAATAAAGGAGCCAGAAATAGACTATCCAGGAAATGACCGCCGCAGCTACCAGTGACAATGCGCCAAAATAGAAGCCGACAAGACCGAACCAGCTAATACACAGTGGCGCTCCTGCCGTAAGGGCGATGCCAGAAATCAAAAATCCGTTGCAGCGTTGCATAATAATATTCCCTGTTGTTATTTCACTCAGAGATTATTACCTTGCTGATTTTAAAAAAGATATACAGGTTGCGTTAGTTCGGTGCTTTTTCAGAATCTGTCCATTCGTGGTCAGAAAGGAAAATGGATTAGCTCAACGTCATCCGCCGTGACTTTCACCATCGAACCTTCCGTATGCCAGGCACCCAGTACCACGCGAAAAGCAGGTTGCTGATTGGCGATAAGTTCATGCACCGCCGGGCGATGGGTATGCCCGTGGATCAGCCATTGCACCTGATGTTTTTCCATCGCACTGACTACCGCGTTTTGGTTAACGTCCATGATCGCCAGCGATTTACTGCTGTTGGCTTCTTTACTGTTCGCTCGCATTCGCGCGGCAATGCGTTTGCGCACAAACAACGGCAGAGCGAGGAATAGCATTTGCAGCCAGGGTTTGTGGACTTTGGCGCGAAAAGCCTGATAACCCGCGTCATCGGTGCACAGCGTGTCGCCATGCATAATCAACACCCGGCGACCATAAAGTTCGAGCACCTTTTCTTCCGGCAATAATGTCATGCCGCTTTCACGGGCAAAGCGTTTGCCGAGCAGAAAATCACGGTTGCCATGAATGAAATAACAGGGAACGCCGGAATCGGACACCGCTTTGATCGCTGCCGCCATCTGGCGATGGAGTGGGTTGGGATCGTCGTCGCCAATCCATGCTTCAAACAGATCGCCAAGAATATACAGCGCATCGGCCTTGCGGGCCTCCCCCGCTAAAAAACGCAGAAAACCGGCGGTGATCGCCGGTTCTTCCACGCAGAGATGAAGATCTGCAATAAAGAGTGTCGCCACGATTACTCGCTAACGGTCACGCTTTCAATGATAACGTCTTCTTTTGGCACGTCCTGGTGCATACCGCTACGACCGGTTGCAACACCTTTGATTTTGTCTACCACGTCCATGCCGTCAACCACTTCAGCAAACACGCAGTAGCCCCAACCTTGCAGGCTTTCGCCAGAGAAGTTCAGGAAGTCGTTATCAACCACGTTGATGAAGAACTGTGCAGTTGCAGAGTGCGGAGCCTGAGTACGGGCCATTGCCAGCGTACCACGGGTATTTTTCAGACCGTTGTTGGCTTCGTTTTTGATCGGTTCTTTGGTGGCTTTTTGTTTCATGCCCGGTTCAAAACCGCCGCCCTGAATCATAAAGCCGTTGATAACACGGTGGAAAATGGTGTTGTTGTAAAAACCTTCGCGGCAGTAGTCCAGGAAGTTTTTAACTGTTTCAGGTGCTTTATCGTCAAAAGTTTTGATGACAATATCGCCGTGATTGGTGTGGAAAGTAACCATTTTTGCATCCTGTTCCGTTTGATTGGTGCTTCAACCCAGTTCGGGTCATATATAGGGTGGTGTTATAGCATAACCGCACGATCGGATCATCACGCAATGTATGCTGATTCGCGCGGGAAATATGGGTATTATACGCAACTCAATTACCCACACATGTCTAAACGGAATCTTCGATGCTAAAAATCTTCAATACTCTGACACGCCAAAAAGAGGAATTTAAGCCTATTCACGCCGGGGAAGTCGGCATGTACGTGTGTGGAATCACCGTTTACGATCTCTGTCATATCGGTCACGGGCGTACCTTTGTTGCTTTTGACGTGGTTGCGCGCTATCTGCGTTTCCTCGGCTATAAGCTGAAGTATGTGCGCAACATTACCGATATCGACGACAAAATCATCAAACGCGCCAATGAAAATGGCGAAAGCTTTGTGGCGCTGGTGGATCGCATGATCGCCGAAATGCACAAAGATTTTGATGCGTTGAACATTCTGCGCCCGGATATGGAGCCGCGCGCGACGCACCATATCGCAGAAATTATTGAACTCACTGAACAACTGATCGCCAAAGGTCACGCTTATGTGGCGGACAACGGCGACGTGATGTTCGACGTCCCGACCGATCCAACTTATGGCGTGCTGTCGCGTCAGGATCTCGACCAGCTGCAGGCAGGCGCGCGCGTTGACGTGGTCGACGACAAACGCAACCCAATGGACTTCGTTCTGTGGAAGATGTCGAAAGAGGGCGAACCGAGCTGGCCGTCTCCGTGGGGCGCGGGTCGTCCTGGCTGGCACATTGAATGTTCGGCAATGAACTGCAAGCAGCTGGGTAACCACTTTGATATCCACGGTGGCGGTTCAGACCTGATGTTCCCGCACCACGAAAACGAAATCGCGCAGTCCACCTGTGCCCATGATGGTCAGTATGTGAACTACTGGATGCACTCGGGGATGGTGATGGTTGACCGCGAGAAGATGTCCAAATCGCTGGGTAACTTCTTTACCGTGCGCGATGTGCTGAAATACTACGACGCGGAAACCGTGCGTTACTTCCTGATGTCGGGCCACTATCGCAGCCAGCTGAACTATAGCGAAGAGAACCTGAAGCAGGCGCGTGCGGCGCTGGAGCGTCTCTACACTGCGCTGCGCGGCACAGATAAAACCGTTGCGCCTGCCGGTGGCGAAGCGTTTGAAGCGCGCTTTATTGAAGCGATGGACGACGATTTCAACACCCCGGAAGCCTATTCCGTGCTGTTTGATATGGCGCGTGAAGTAAACCGTCTGAAAGCAGAAGATATGGCAGCGGCGAATGCAATGGCATCTCACCTGCGTAAACTTTCCGCCGTATTGGGCCTGCTGGAGCAAGAACCGGAAGCGTTCCTGCAAAGCGGCGCGCAGGCAGACGACAGCGAAGTGGCTGAGATTGAAGCGTTAATTCAACAGCGTCTGGATGCCCGTAAAGCGAAAGACTGGGCGGCGGCAGATGCGGCGCGTGACCGTCTTAATGAGATGGGGATCGTGCTGGAAGATGGCCCGCAAGGGACCACCTGGCGTCGTAAGTAATTGCGCTATTGCCGGATGCGAGTTTTCGCATCCGGTTATCGTCTGCGCCACCACAACATTCCCATCAGTAGCATCCCCGGCAACCACACCCACATCAATTCAGAAATAATCACCTGATGCCCGTACGCTGTGGTGTAACGAGACAATGCAAACGGCGCGACTTTAATCACCTGCCAGGGAGCGAAAAAGCGTTCATCTGACCACGGCCACAGCCAGCCAACCCCTTTACCGCCAGTGGTTACCGAATCCAGCAAGCTGTGCGATAGCAACGAGACGGTTAAAAACAGCCAGCAGCGAATCAGCCCAGCCCTGAACCATCGACGTCCAATCAGCACACATAACAGCGGGACAACAAACGCAAACACCAGCGAATGGGTAAACCCGCGATGACCAAAAACATTGCCGTAAGCAACGCCAAATTTAAACGATAATACGTCGGCATCAGGCAACATCGCCAGGATGATTCCGGCAAATAACAGACGCGGTGGGATGGCTTTCGAACCCAACCCTAAACCAATGCATAGGGGAACGGCGGCGTGCGTAATAACGGTTGGCATGATGGTCGCTTCGGCAAAATGTCGATGCTATCAGCATGGATGAACGGGGCGTAGAGGGCAAAAGTCTGAAAAGAGAACCGGCCTGTATATACAGTCCGGGATAGAATACGTGTTCTGAATAAGCCGCTGTGACCTGCAAAACTCACTGTCTGACCGGCGACGATTTTGCAGCGTTTGCGCGTTTCAACCGCACCGTCGACTTTCACCTGGCCTTCGGCAATCGCGATTTTCGCCTGCGCGCCGCTTTCGCTCCAGCCTTCCAGTTTCAGCAAGTCGCACAGCTCAACGTGCGGATGTTTACCTAAAGAAAATGTCGCCATGTTACTCACCCTGTGGATCATGATATTCAACGCACGCCTGTAGCGTGTTTTCAATCAGCGTGGCAACCGTCATCGGGCCAACGCCGCCGGGAACAGGCGTAATGTATGAGGCGCGTTTAGCCGCGTCTTCAAACACGACGTCGCCCACAACTTTGCCATTTTCCAGACGGTTGATGCCGACATCAATCACAATTGCGCCTTCTTTGATCCAGTCACCGGGAATAAAGCCTGGCTTGCCAACGGCAACGATCAATAGATCGGCATTTTCTACGTGATGACGCAGATTTTTAGTGAAGCGGTGAGTCACTGTAGTGGTGCAACCTGCCAGCAGCAGTTCCATGCTCATCGGGCGGCCAACGATATTCGATGCGCCAATCACCACGGCGTTGAGGCCGAAGGTATCAATGTTGTAACGCTCAAGCAGCGTGACGATACCGCGCGGGGTGCAGGGACGCAGACGCGGCGCGCGCTGGCACAGACGACCGACGTTGTAAGGATGGAAACCGTCCACGTCTTTGTCCGGATGAATACGTTCCAGCACTTTGACGTTATCAATACCCGCCGGTAACGGCAGTTGAACCAGAATGCCATCGATGGTGTTGTCGGCATTCAGCGTATCGATAAGCTCCAGCAGCTCCGCTTCGCTGGTGGTTTCCGGGAGGTCATAAGAGCGGGAGACGAACCCGACTTCTTCACAAGCCTTGCGTTTGCTTGCGACATAAATTTGCGATGCAGGGTTACTACCCACCAGCACAACGGCCAGTCCTGGTGCCCGCAGTCCGGCTGCAATACGCGCCTGAACTTTTTGAGCAACTTCAGAGCGCACCTGCTGCGCAATCGTTTTACCGTCAATAATCTTTGCTGCCATCAGAGAGAGGATTCCATCTGTTACGTAGGTCGAAGGGGATGCGCCTATTTTGTCAGAAGCGGGGCGCGCTGTCAGGTTTCGTTTCAGATTTATCGCGTGAAGCGACCTCTTGCGAAGGTGAGGCGCACCGTCGCTGAGACTGAAAGCTTCATTTTTCGTCCATGATGGCGTTGTAAATCTGGAACTGATTTATTTCCTTGTCTAAGGATTAAGATAATTTAAGAAATACCTGACAATATAAAAAGAATTTTCAGCCTGGTAATTTACCGCTTCAGGTCTATATTTGTGTTGAATATATTTTGCGCGGAAGTATTCATCTAACGGGGCTCTCTATTTTTTAGAATAGAGTGCATATTTTCAATTAAGACATTCTTAGAGGATAAAAAGGAATTTACTACTATCAGTGTCTTAAATAAAGTAATCGGTTATATACGGATGTGGAGTCGATAAATGAGATTGAAGGAATATATATGAAATTAAGATTTATTTCGTCTGCGCTGGCTGCCGCACTATTCGCCGCTACGGGTAGTTATGCTGCCGTTGTAGATGGCGGTACAATTCACTTTGAAGGCGAACTGGTGAATGCTGCCTGTTCAGTGAATACTGACTCGGCAGACCAGGTTGTCACACTCGGTCAATATCGTACCGATATTTTCAATGCTGTTGGTAATACCTCTGCATTAATTCCATTCACCATTCAGTTGAACGACTGCGATCCTGTTGTTGCCGCTAATGCTGCCGTTGCATTTTCTGGTCAGGCTGATGCAATCAATGATAATTTATTGGCCATTGCATCCAGTACCAATACAACAACAGCAACGGGTGTCGGTATTGAAATACTTGATAATACATCCGCAATTCTCAAACCTGATGGGAATAGCTTCTCAACCAACCAGAACTTGATCCCCGGGACCAACGTTCTTCATTTTTCTGCACGTTATAAAGGCACCGGTACAAGTGCATCAGCAGGGCAAGCAAATGCTGACGCGACTTTTATTATGAGATATGAATAATCAAAACCACGTTGTTTTGAATTATATATCACGTCTTATAACAAAGTAATGTACCGGTTGTCTGAAGCGGTATGGTGGCAATGTAAATCGAAATCATGTTCACTTTGTATCATGCCGCTTTATTAAATGAAAAGGGAATGATGTGTTGTAAGAAACCAAAGCAATCATTTCTTTATATTCCTTATTTTTGCCGTCAGGAATACACAAGGCGTATTAACTATGATGACTAAAATAAAGTTATTGATGCTCATTATATTTTATTTAATCATTTCGGCCAGCGCCCATGCTGCCGGAGGGATCGCATTAGGTGCCACGCGTATTATTTATCCCGCTGATGCTAAACAGACTGCGGTATGGATTAGAAATAGCCATACCAATGAGCGCTTTCTGGTCAATTCGTGGATTGAAAACAGCAGCGGTGTAAAAGAAAAGTCATTCATCATTACACCGCCACTGTTTGTTAGTGAACCCAAAAGCGAAAATACTTTGCGTATTATTTACACCGGTCCACCGCTGGCAGCAGATCGTGAGTCTCTGTTCTGGATGAATGTTAAGACGATCCCTTCGGTAGATAAAAATGCATTGAACGGCAGGAATGTTTTGCAACTGGCGATTTTATCGCGCATGAAATTATTTCTCCGTCCAATTCAATTACAAGAATTACCCGCAGAAGCGCCGGACACACTCAAGTTTTCGCGATCCGGTAACTATATCAATGTTCATAATCCATCACCTTTTTATGTCACCCTGGTTAACTTACAAGTGGGCAGCCAAAAGTTGGGGAATGCTATGGCTGCACCCAGAGTTAATTCACAAATTCCCTTACCCTCAGGAGTGCAGGGAAATCTGAAATTTCAGACCGTTAATGATTATGGTTCAGTAACTCCGGTCAGAGAAGTGAACTTAAACTAACCGAATCATCTGACAATATCAGAGCTAATTATGAAAATACCCACTACTACGGATATTCCGCAGAGGTATACCTGGTGTCTGGCCGGAATTTGTTATTCATCTCTTGCCATTTTACCCTCCTTTTTAAGCTATGCGGAAAGTTATTTCAACCCGGCATTTTTATTAGAGAATGGCACATCCGTTGCTGATTTATCGCGCTTTGAGAGAGGTAATCATCAACCTGCGGGCGTGTATCGGGTGGATCTCTGGCGTAATGATGAGTTCATTGGTTCGCAGGATATCGTATTTGAATCGACAACAGAAAATACAGGTGATAAATCAGGTGGGTTAATGCCCTGTTTTAACCAGGTACTTCTTGAACGAATTGGCCTTAATAGCAGTGCATTTCCCGAGTTAGCCCAGCAGCAAAACAATAAATGCATCAATTTACTGAAAGCTGTACCTGATGCCACAATTAACTTTGATTTTGCAGCGATGCGCCTGAACATCACTATTCCTCAGATAGCGTTGTTGAGTAGCGCTCACGGTTACATTCCGCCTGAAGAGTGGGATGAAGGTATTCCTGCTTTACTCCTGAATTATAATTTCACCGGTAACAGAGGTAATGGTAACGATAGCTATTTTTTAGTGAGCTCAGCGGGATTAATATTGGCCCGTGGCGTTTACGCAACAATGGTTCCTGGAACTATTTTCGCGGAAATGGATATCATTCAGAACAGTGGAATAATATTGGCACCTGGGTACAGCGCGCCATTATTCCGCTGAAAAGTGAACTGGTAATGGGAGACGGCAATACAGGAAGTGATATTTTCGATGGCGTTGGATTTCGTGGTGTACGGCTTTATTCTTCTGATAATATGTATCCTGATAGCCAGCAAGGGTTTGCCCCAACGGTACGTGGGATTGCCCGTACGGCGGCCCAGCTAACGATTCGGCAAAATGGTTTTATTATCTATCAAAGCTATGTTTCCCCCGGCGCTTTTGAAATTACAGATTTGCACCCGACATCTTCAAATGGCGATCTGGACGTCACCATCGACGAGCGCGATGGTAATCAGCAGAATTACACTATCCCGTATTCAACAGTGCCAATTTTACAACGCGAAGGGCGTTTCAAATTTGATCTGACGGCGGGCGATTTTCGTAGCGGTTATAGTCAGCAATCATCACCTTTCTTTTTTCAGGGCACGGCACTCGGTGGTTTACCACAGGAATTTACTGCCTACGGCGGGACGCAATTATCTGCCAATTACACCGCCTTTTTATTAGGGCTGGGGCGCAACCTCGGGAACTGGGGGGCAGTGTCGCTGGATGTGACCCATGCGCGCAGTCAGTTAGCCGACGACAGTCGTCATGAGGGGGATTCCATTCGCTTCCTCTATGCGAAATCAATGAACACCTTCGGCACCAATTTTCAGTTAATGGGTTACCGCTATTCGACACAAGGTTTTTATACCCTTGATGATGTTGCGTATCGTCGAATGGAGGGGTACGAATATGATTACGATTACGACGGTGAGCATCGCGATGAACCGATAATCGTGAATTACCACAATTTACGCTTTAGCCGTAAAGACCGTTTGCAGTTAAATATTTCACAATCACTTAATGACTTTGGCTCGCTTTATATCTCTGGTACCCATCAAAAATACTGGAATACTTCGGATTCAGATACCTGGTATCAGGTGGGGTATACCAGCAGCTGGGTTGGCATCAGTTATTCGCTCTCATTTTCGTGGAATGAATCTGTAGGGATCCCCGATAACGAACGTATTGTCGGACTTAATGTTTCAGTGCCTTTCAATGTTTTGACCAAACGTCGCTACACCCGGGAAAATGCGCTCGACCGCGCTTATGCCTCCTTTAACGCCAACCGTAACAGTAACGGGCAAAATAGCTGGCTGGCAGGTGTAGGTGGGACCTTACTGGAAGGCCACAACCTGAGTTATCACGTAAGCCAGGGTGATACCTCGAATAATGGGTACACGGGCAGCGCCACGGCAAACTGGCAGGCCACTTACGGTACGCTGGGGGTCGGGTATAACTACGACCGCGATCAACATGACGTTAACTGGCAGCTGTCTGGCGGTGTGGTCGGGCATGAAAATGGCATAACGCTGAGCCAGCCTTTAGGGGATACCAATGTTTTGATTAAAGCGCCTGGCGCAGGCGGTGTACGCATTGAAAATCAAACTGGCATTTTAACCGACTGGCGCGGCTATGCGGTGATGCCGTATGCCACGGTTTATCGGTATAACCGTATCGCGCTTGATACCAATACGATGGGGAATTCCATCGATGTTGAAAAAAATATTAGCAGCGTTGTGCCGACGCAAGGCGCGTTGGTTCGTGCCAATTTTGATACCCGCATAGGCGTGCGGGCGCTCATTACCGTTACCCAGGGCGGAAAACCGGTGCCGTTTGGATCACTGGTACGGGAAAACAGTACCGGAATAACCAGTATGGTGGGTGATGACGGGCAAGTTTATTTAAGTGGTGCGCCATTGTCTGGTGAATTACTGGTTCAGTGGGGAGACGGCGCGAACTCACGCTGCATTGCGCACTATGTATTGCCGAAGCAAAGCTTACAGCAAGCCGTCACTGTTATTTCGGCAGTTTGCACACATCCTGGCTCATAAAGGAAATTATCAATAAGATAATCTGCAGATTATTATTGGCGATGGCATGTTTGTGTCTGGCAAACATATCCTGGGCTACTGTTTGTGCAAATAGTACTGGCGTAGCAGAAGATGAACACTATGATCTCTCAAATATCTTTAATAGCACCAATAACCAGCCAGGGCAGATTGTTGTTTTACCGGAAAAATCCGGCTGGGTAGGTGTCTCAGCAATTTGTCCACCCGGTACGCTGGTGAATTATACATACCGTAGTTATGTCACCAACTTTATTGTTCAGGAAACTATCGATAATTATAAATATATGCAATTACATGATTATCTATTAGGTGCGATGAGTCTGGTTGATAGTGTGATGGATATTCAGTTCCCCCCGCAAAATTATATTCGGATGGGAACAGATCCTAACGTTTCGCAAAACCTTCCATTCGGGGTGATGGATTCTCGTTTAATATTTCGTTTAAAGGTTATTCGTCCCTTTATTAACATGGTGGAGATCCCCAGACAGGTGATGTTTACCGTGTATGTGACATCAACGCCTTACGATCCGTTGGTTACACCTGTTTATACCATTAGTTTTGGTGGCCGGGTTGAAGTGCCGCAAAACTGCGAATTAAATGCCGGGCAGATTGTTGAATTTGATTTTGGTGATATCGGCGCATCGTTATTTAGTGCGGCAGGGCCGGGGAATCGACCAGCTGGCGTCATGCCGCAAACCAAGAGCATTGCGGTCAAATGTACGAATGTTGCTGCGCAGGCTTATTTAACAATGCGTCTGGAAGCCAGTGCCGTTTCTGGTCAGGCGATGGTGTCGGACAATCAGGATTTAGGTTTTATTGTCGCCGATCAGAACGATACGCCGATTACGCCTAACGATCTCAATAGCGTTATTCCTTTCCGTCTGGATGCAGCTGCGGCAGCCAATGTCACACTTCGCGCCTGGCCTATCAGTATTACCGGTCAAAAACCGACCGAGGGGCCGTTTAGCGCGCTGGGGTATTTACGCGTCGATTATCAATGAGGTACGGAGAATGAGAAGAGTACTCTTTAGCTGTTTCTGCGGGTTACTGTGGAGTTCCATTGGATGGGCAGCTGACCCTTTAGGAACGATTAATATCAATTTGCACGGTAACGTTGTTGATTTCTCCTGTACCGTAAACACAGCGGATATTGATAAGACGGTAGATTTAGGCAGATGGCCTACGACACAATTACTGAACGCTGGCGATACCACGGCACTCGTCCCTTTTAGCCTGCGGCTGGAGGGATGTCCTCCGGGTTCAGTTGCGATTTTATTTACGGGAACGCCGGCATCCGATACCAACCTGCTGGCTCTGGATGATCCCGCAATGGCACAAACCGTCGCCATCGAATTACGTAATAGCGATCGCTCCCGGCTCGCACTGGGGGAGGCGAGCCCGACTGAGGAAGTAGATGCAAATGGCAATGTCACACTAAACTTTTTTGCCAATTATCGAGCGTTAGCCAGCGGTGTTCGGCCAGGTGTGGCGAAAGCGGATGCGATATTTATGATCAATTATAATTAATATTATATTAATTCGTATAATTTGGCGTAGTCGATAAGCTCTACAATTGAATGCAAACCTAGCTTGCCATAAATATTAGATTTATGCGCACTAACTGTTTTATTGCTAAGTAATAACTTATCGGCAATTTCTTTATTAGATAATCCGCTAACCAGATAACGTAATATGGTCACTTCACGATTAGATAGCACAGTGATCGTTGAACTATTCGTACTACATTTATTGCTTTTTATATAGTTAAGCGTTTCGCTAGGAAAAAACGTGTATCCGGAGAGGATCATCTGAACGGCATGAAAAATATCATTCTGATCATTGCATTTACTGACAAAACCGTTAGCACCAGCTTGTATCGCTCTGCCAGCATAAAAGCATTCTGATTTCGATGATAAAAATAACACTTTCACTGTGCTCTGGATTTGTTTGATCCTTTTCAGGAAGGTAAAACCGTCTGTTCCGGGTAAGTCTATATCCATAATGATTAAATCAACAGGACGGGTTCGGAGATAATCGATGGTTATGCGGTAATCATCCGTTTTCAGGACAATCTGCAATTCACTGTTTTTTTGCAACAGAACTTCAATAGACATTCTGATGATAGGATGAGTATCCATAATGATCACCGACGTTGGTTTCATAGTTACCAGTCTCATAGGAGCGGACAATTTTCCGTTAGGGCGGTAAATTGTACTTTGATACATGAAAATACGGGTTTTCTTGATTCAGACGCGCAGCGGTGTGCGTTTGTTTGCCACTATAGCGAAATAAATCAGAAAATCAGACGCGGTCGTTCACTTGTTCAGCAACCAGATCAAAAGCCATTGACTCAGCAAGGGTTGACCGTATAATTCACGCGATTACAGCACACCGTGGTATCAATGCGCCCTTAGCTCAGTTGGATAGAGCAACGACCTTCTAAGTCGTGGGCCGCAGGTTCGAATCCTGCAGGGCGCGCCATTTCTTCTTCATTTATGCCCGTCTTATCCGTTTCCGCTTTGCCCTTCACCACATCACTTTTTGTCGCTGTTTGGCGAGATAATTCAACGGTGTCAGGCCGTAAAACGCCTTAAAAACAGAGATAAAGTACGACGTGCTGCTATAGCCACATAATTGCGCCACCTGAGTGATATTTTTGTTATCCATCAATAACATCTGTACGGCGTAACGCATACGACACTCTGTGACAATCTGGCTATAGCTGGTATTTTCGTTTTTTAATTTCTTTTTGAGCAGGCTGGGGCTTAAACATAGCGAACTGGCGACAATTCGCAGATTCCAGTAGTGCTGAATATCGCTTTGAATAATGCGGCAGACGCTGTCGCGGACGCTGCTGCGTAAGATATACATCAGTAGGGCAATAAACCGCGATTGCTCAAGAAAGTTAGACAATACGGTAAAAAGCAATGCGCGCGTCAACTCCGCTTCGCAGGGTTTGCTGGGTTGCTGCTTGCTGTGGTTGGCGGCTAGCCGGAACACTTCGGGTGTACGGCTATGACAAGCGATAACCGGGGTAGCCAGCCGCGACCAGGGCTTTACACAGGTTAAGTTCTTATTTAAAAACAACAGATAATCGTTGATGATGTTACGGTTGATGTGGGTGATTAATACGTGATTTAACGTTGAGAGTTCAATGACGTTATTGTTGCACGCGAAGGCGGCCAGGTAGTTTTTCGGAAGGGTAAACGTAGCATGGTTATTGACGCTTACCTCTACCTCTTTTTCGGTCAGGATCACCACGCAAGGTTTACTGCTGCTCAATTGCATTTCGCACTCCTCAGATATCAGAAACTCCGCTCAAAGGATCTATGCTTCCTGCATGAGTGATCGGCCCGTTCGCCGATAACGATCTTCTTTCTTTAGCACGCTTTTTAGCAATTAATCTTGATGGAATTCTGACGAGAGCGAAAGAGGTAAGCCAGGTCGTACCCGACTTACCTGGAGGAGATTTAATACTCGAGAATGCCGTGCGCGACGGGCAAATAGCGCAGAGAGAAATAGAGAGTGTCTTTACCGCAAGACGAACGTTTCGCTAACA
>OGJC01001064.1_pt1 | contig 13145 bp, 11 predicted proteins | sample 1571941 | NCBI WGS metagenome assembly OGJC01 (sample SAMEA2582100, study PRJEB24529) | metagenome | biome: Human gut stool | place: China | collected 2011 | reverse complement strand
TTGAAAGCTGTTTTTTGTGAACAACCTGCCTTGTGCGGTACGAACCCCTCGCATATTAAAAGATGCAATGATTGCCCGTACACTTTCTCCATCTGCATAGCGCCGAAATGCCTCCTGCACCAGTGCCGCAGAACTGGCCTCAATTTGATAATGCTGTTCCGCATCAATTTGGTATCCCAGCGGCACAGGGCCTCCGTTAAATTTTGCTTTCAATGCATTCTCTTTGTGCCCACGGGAAACCTTTTCGGATAGCTCGGCGGAATAATATTCTGCCATACCCTCCAACAGGCTTTCCAGCATGATTCCCTCCGGCGTGTTTGAAATCGGCTCTGTTGCGGAAACAACACGGACATGGTTCTGCGCCAGTTTTCTTTTGTAGTTTGCCGAATCGTAGCGGTTGCGGGAGAAACGGTCCAGCTTCCACACCAGTACGACCTCAAATTTATGTGTGTTGCTGTCCCGTATCATCTGCTGAAACTGGGGACGGTCATCTGTTTTGGCTGACAGTGCTCGGTCGATATATGTAGCGACTACATTCATTCCGTTGTGCTCGGCGTATTCCTTGCATTCGCGCAGCTGCCCCTCAATCGATTCTTCCCGCTGATTATCACTGCTGTATCTGGCGTAGATTACTGCATTCATTGTCTATCCCTCCTTGACACCATGCGAATGTTCTTCCGCCATGTTCAGCACCATCTGCTTGAGTTTGCGATTCAGTTCACTTCCCGGCTCGAAACAAGCTTCCACGAACTCGCTCCAATCCGGTTTGCGCCGTACATATTCTTCTGCACCTTCTGGTGAAACGGTAACGATCCTCCCGCGTTTGTCATCACAAAGGCCAAAAATGTAGTCCATGGATACATCGAAATACTGCGCATACCATATCAACATGCGATAGGGCACTGCAGCCCGGTCTGTTTCATAACGATTGATTGCGGATTGATTGCTTCCCGCCAGCTTTCCTAATTCCACTTGTGATAGACCTGCATCCTTACGGATAATACGCAGCCTTGTTCCTACTGTGACCATAGCACACCTCCTAATTTTAATTATACCTATTTTAGAATTATAATCAAGAGGAGTGTGCTATATTAAAATGTAATATGCTGCTTTTGTTTAAAGATGCCGCTCAAAATGCTTTACAAGCACTTAAAAAACAACATATTGCTTTATCGGAGATTTGGTCATCGATTCCCACACAAGAAATAGAAAAGGCATCTCTATTCATTTTCTGACCACTTTTGAATAAATTTTCAACTTGTATTTCTATTTCCGTTGCTGTCTGTCTGTACAGAGCGACAGGGCTATAACGTGCATTAAGAAAAACATGAGGTAAGGCATGCCGGACAGCCGCGACATTCGAACCGGCACCGACCTCTGCAAATATCAATTTGGCTCCTACTCTGGCATATGCGTTTACAATATGCTCCATTGTCCCTCCGCAGTGATGTATTCCAAATAAACCAAAGTGAGATGCCAACGCTTTGTCAAATTCTAATAAAAATGTTTCATATAACTGCTGTGAAATCATTTCTACCGAACAATTTGACGTTACATAACAATTTGGACATACTTTTCTCACAATAGCTGTTACTCCACCCGAACAATCTGAATTTAAATTCCATAGGAAATCTCCTAATTCTATTATAAATTTTGTGATTTTTCGTAAAAGTTTTTGTACTTGGTCTGGATTTGTATAATAAGCGAGGAAGAGTTCTTCTCCCATAAGATCCATTGCAATGTTTTGCACCCCCATCAAGTTAACACACGGTAGAACATATCCAAACTTGGTTTTGAAAAAATCAACTTGCCTTTTTAGATTTTGAAATGATAAATTGTCCTTTAGTTTCGGAAGCTTAAAGTATTCTATATCATCTGCAGGGATTTTAGCACATATCACCTGTGGCGAATCGTCTTTCGAAAATTGTACGTTGCATCCCATCATCCCTGAGTGCAGATATCCCGCCGCCAAAAGATCTGTTCCTAAAATTGGCCGTGCAGAGGGGTTCTTTTCTCCTACACCATATTTTCCAAAATGTTCATATAAAGTTTTCCTCATTTTCACATCACATTCTAAGCGATATTTTGCGTCAGTAAAGAAAGGTTCGGAAAAGTCAACGCCCGCATTTTTATGCCACCATTTCGGATGAAAAGTAATATCATATTTCATATTCCTCTTCTCCTTTGGACAAATATTTTCGTAAGAATTTTAGGATGGGATTCTGACATTTTAGTGTTTAATAAATCAACTGCGCCCGCTGTCACACTGCGGACGCAGTTGATTTGCTTATCGTTCAATTTTCATGCAAAAAATGCATATATTGTATAAAAGCTGGGAATGCCTCACTTGCGTCCGGTAGTTCAGGATGCCACTTTTTTTCCCATTCAAACGAAAGATATCCTTCATAACCATTCTGCGTTAATGTTTTCACAATATCCTTGATTGGGATATCCCCTTCGCCCATCTCACACAGGACGAACTCATCGCCTATTCGTTTGTGATCCTTTAAGTGGACAAACCGTAAACATTGTTTTACTGTATTATAAAATAGAGTGTAATCATCCCCATATACCATATCAATTGCTGCCACATCCCACAGTATGCCAAATTGGGATTCGTTCTGCATCGCTTGAACAATCGGTCCAATAGTTTCTATAGAATTAAAGTCTCGATGCGTTTCAAAAAGAATGTCAACGGATTTTCCGGCTGCATACTCACACAGCAATTTAAAGCCTTTTATAATTTGCATTTGCGTTTCTTTTAAACGAGAGCGATCCGGTATACGATCTCCGAATACCCGCAAATGAGGAATTCCCATTGATGCGCATATATCAATCGTTTGTCTTCCTTCCTCCAGCATCTCGTTCCAGGTATCAGGATCGTGAAAGCAAACAGAGCTTCCAAAGCCACAAAGTTCTAATTTGTTCTTTGCAAAGAGGCGCTTCGTGCTTTCCCGATTTTCCTCTTGAAAACGCTCAATCTCTTTTGCAGATATTTTACCTTCAAGGCCTCGGATTTCGACACCGTCAAAGCCCAGCTCATGTGCTGTCGATACGATTTTTTCTAGATTCCAATCAGGACATCCAAGAGTTGTAAAAGCCAATTTCATTTTATGCTTACTCCCTATACAGTCTTGCTTAATTAGCAGAATCACTCAAATCAGCGATTTTATCATTATTTTTTGTTTTTGCTTTTAAGAAGCGTGAATTTTTTGCCAATTTTTCTAACCATTTTGCATAATCCGCCCCATCCAACGGCAACTCTACTCGATGCCTTTCAAAGGAGGAAAGCATAATAGCATTTGCCAACATTACCGGGTTCAATCCTTCATTTCCCGTTGCAATCAATTCGCTTTGATTCCCTTTGAGTATTCCGGCAGCAAAATGCTCTGTTACGGTACGATGACTTTGCGGCTTCGAGTAATCAATAGGGATTTTTGTTTCCCAATTTTCTACTGTCCCGAAAATACGAGTTGATTCCTTGCAATATGTTATCATGGATTGCCTATTTTTATAAAATATTAGCTTTTGATCCTGATATAGCAAAGTTCCATTCTCGCCAACGATTTCCAATCTATTTACGCCGGGGCACTCGCCAGTACACACAATAAAATGTCCGATCATCCCATCCTCATGTTCAAAATACGCTGTTACTTCATCTTCAACTTCAATATTATGGAACTTTCCAATATGCGCAAAGCCATCAACGGTTTTTGGCAATCCGAATAACCAATTATACATATCCAAATTGTGTGGACACTGATTCGTCAATATACCGCCGCCCTCTCCGGCCCATGTTGCGCGCCATCCACCACTGTCGTAGTATGCCTGAGAGCGAAACCAATGTGTATTGATCCACGTCACCCGTGTGAGCCTTCCCAATTCTCCGCTAGTGAGAATATCCTTGATTTTAATAAAATGCGGTGCCGTACGTTCTTGAAACATCATTCCGAAAATGAGATGTGGATTTTTTAACTTGGCCTTTTCATATGCCTCCAGCATCCTTTTGGCATCATCCACATGTACCGCGATAGGTTTTTCGCAAAGGACGTGCAATCCTTTTTGAAAGGCATGTACCGTAATTGGCGTATGGCTAAAATGTGGTGTTGCGATAATTACCGCATCCAGGGTTGCTTTTGCAAACATATCTTCATGGCTGTAGTATGCATCTGCATCATATTGCTCAGCCATTGCATCAGCCCGGTTTTTCAAAATATCACATACGGCAACTACTTGAATATTTTCCATATCTTTCAGATAGGCTAAATGTGAACTGCCCATATTGCCTAAGCCTACAACTCCCAATTTGATTTTTTCTTCCATGTTCTTCCCCTTTCTACTGGAGGCTAACCTTTAATTCCAGTTGTGGCTATTCCTTCAATAAATTGATCCTGTGCTAAAAGATAAACGACAATTACTGGTAAAGTGGAACAGGCAGCGCAAGCCATTAAGAGCGCATAGCTTGAATTATATTGCGTTTGGAATGTGCGCATGCCCAATTGTAAAGTCTTGACATTATCGGTATTCAAATAAATTAGCGGCCCTAAAAAATCATTCCATTTTCCAACAAAAGTAAAAATGGTAAGGCTTGCAATCGCCGGACGGGAAAGAGGCATCATAATTCTCCAAAAAATCCCGAACTCTGAACATCCATCAATTCGGGCGGCCTCAGAAATTGATTCAGGCACTGTCAAAAAAAACTGACGAAAAAGGAATACTCCAAACGTGCTGAAACCGCCAATTAGGATAACCGACCAAAGGCTGTTGACAAGATGAAGCTGCTTTGTAATAATAAATTGCGGGATCATAATTACCTGAAAAGGAACCATCATGGTTGCCAAATAGGCAAGAAAAAGTTTATCACGTTCGGGAAAAGAAATTTTTGAAAACGCATATGCGGCCATAGAACAGGTTATAATTTGCAGTAACGTCGCAGCAACAGCTATAATAATGGTGTTGCGATAATATGTGAGAAAAGGTATTTTTGTCCATACATCCGTATAATTTTCCAATCGAAACCGTTCTGGTATCCAACGAATGGGAAATTCAAATACGTCTACTTCCGGTTTCAGAGAAGCAGAGACCATCCAGATGAAAGGAAGGCACATGAGAATAGAACTGGGGACGAGAAATAAATATAGTAAGAAATGCCTGAATTTCTCTTTTTTCTTTTTCGAACGCAACATCTTTGCGCCTCCTCATTCAGTAGTTGACCCACTTTTTTTGACCTCTAAATTGGATGAGCGTCACAATCATGATTATTGCAAATAGCACGTATGCCATAGCTGATGCACTGCCAAAGCGATATTTTCGGAATGCCTCTGTGTAAATCGCATAAACGAGTACGCTTGTTGCGCGCCCTGGTCCGCCATCAGTTAACGAATAGACCATATCAAAAATCTTGAATGAATTGATAACCGCCATAATCGAGGCAAAAAAAATCACAGGAGAAAGCATCGGAACTGTAACGTTAATGAATTTTTGCCAGCCATTGGCCCCATCTAAGTCAGCAGCTTCATACAAATCGCGCGGCACGCCTTGGAGACCGGCCAAGAAAATAACGATATAATAACCCATTTGCTTCCATACAGAAACGATTGTTACAGAGGTCAAGGCCCATTTTGAAGAGCCCAACCAACTTGGAGGTTCCGACATTCCCAAAGCCCGTAAGAAATTGTTGATTGGTCCCATTGTTGGATGAAAAATAAGTTGCCACACTGCTGCACAGGCAATCGTTGCTGTTATATAAGGTAAAAAATACATGGTACGAAAAGCTTTAACGCCGCGGATCCCATTGTTTAGTGCCACTGAAACAGCCAGAGACAAAATCAGAGAAGAAGGCACAAACATTATTGAATAAAGCAAGGTGTTTTTTAATGAAATACGGAAAGTTTCATCGCTCCAGATCGTTCTGAAATTCTCCAAGCCTACAAAGGTTTTTTCGTTGAATCCGTTCCATGATACCAGACTCAGCCATAAGGACATTACCACAGGAATAAAAGTGAATAACAAAAAGCCGACTATATTTGGCAGAAGAAAGGCATATGCAATGGCACGGTTTCTCCAAATCAGCTTTCTGGAAGAGTGGATTGTGCGCTTTTTTTTCATGTTATATTCTCTCCCACCTAAAACAGGCCACGCAGCATATACCGCCGCGCGGCCTGTTCTATTTTTTAGTCTTTATTCAAACCCAATTCGGAAATACGGCGCGCGATATTCTCCATTGTCTCATCTACCGTCTGTTCCCCAGCAAACGTCAGCTCCGCTTCTTCTTTATAAATAGCTTCTACCTGAGAAATGCCTGCAACCGCAGGATATTCTTCGTACACTTTTTGATCTAGCAGTATGCCGATATTGGCGGGCTTTGTTTTTCCGTCATACGCCATGATACTGCGAACATCCTCGTCCACCCAGCCGGGCATATAACCGGACTGTGCATAGCATTTCGCACCTTCCGGTCCCGCCGCAAATTTCATGAATTCCCATGCCGCATCCACTTTTTTGGTATTGGCGTTCATACAGAATCCGCTTGGCATACCAGTCGTCGTATTCGGTTCGCATCCTTCGGGAATAGGACAAGCAACAATGTACAAGTCGAAGTCCATGTTGCCCTCTGCCTCTTCTGCCCGCAACTGGCCGACCAGGTAATCGCCCATAATCACCATCGCTACGTTGCCCTTTTCAAACATCGTTCGATAATGGGCCGAAATTGCGATCTGATCAGGGTATTTCATAATGGAACCGTCGGCTTCCATATCCAAGCGCATTTGCAAAGCATCTTTAAACAAGGATAAGTCGCTGTCGATGGTCGTTGCGCCTGCTTGAATCGCAGGGCGTTCCCAGCATATGGGCCATTTATGGACAAATGCTCCCCAAACTTTGCTATCACCTTCGCCCCAGGACATCTTTTTTGCGAGTTCGCGAAACGCCTCATATGACATATTGCCCTGAGGATATTCTACGCCTGCCTGGTCAAATAGTTCTTTGTTATAAAAGAGTACTGCTGCATCGCAGCGGTTGGGGAGGGCGTAAACTGAACCGCCACATTTCATACTATCATAGTTGGAATGATAGTTGGTGATGTCAAGATTGTCCCGTTTGATAAGTTCATCCAGTGGATAGCATTGTCCCATTGAAATAGAGTCAGCATATTCACCATGATTTCCACCCCAGAAAATATCAATATCCTCTCCGGCTGAAAGCTGGACGGTAATTTTTTCCCTGAATTCTGCATTGGGAATTTCAACCAGTTCCACTGTAATATAAGGATACTCTACCTCAAAAAGTTTCTTGATTTCCTTGAGGGCTGGCCCATCATCCACAATGTGCTCTACAACAATGGTTACCGGTTCTTTTTCAAGTGATGACTCTGCGCTTTGAGCGCCAGTTGAACTCGAAGCGGTGCTTTGCACTGAAGCTTGACCGCCGCATGCGACCATTATCAAAGTCAGCGCCATGACCACGACCAGGAAAATAAATCCTTTTGATCTTTTCATTTGCAATCCTCCTCAATTTATGCTTATTATGTACTTGGGAACAGCCAGCACCAACTGTGACCAAGTACATTGCGATGTCTTAATTATAAAAAAGAAGGGAGACAACGCAAAGTCGAATCTTTTATTCCACCTTATAATTCAAATTCTGGAGGTGTTTTATGCTCAGCACGTTTTTCCTTATGGCTGTCGCCGCCGGGCTGGCCATTTCTTTAAAAGCCAAAACTGCTTCTTTTGGCCTTCTTACATGCATGGTCGGTTCATGGTTTTTCGGCCTTGTATGCTTCATCCTTTATCTCAGCGGACACAACTATTACTATAATGTTGTCAGTAATATTTTTGGTTTCAACCGCTCTGTATGGAATTGGTTCGCTATGCTTCCAAACAATAAAGATATAGCGATCTTCGGATTTATTTTGAGCGTGTGTGCGTTTCTTTATTGTTTTGCTTGTTACTGCATCTCCTTTGCGTTCTCTTTTAAGCGTAGCCCTCGGCTTTGGCTCTTTTTATCTATCATGCCATTACTTGAATTTATATTCTACAACCCTGTTACATGGCATCTCTTTGAGAAAATTTGCAGTTCGGAAACCGTACGAAATTTTTTTGTTGTGATAGAACATTTCGGTACTCCATTTTTTCGAGTGATAAATATAATCTACATTGTAGGCTCTCTGATGATTTTGCTTTATTCTTACTGGGCGCGCCCAAACATCCAGTTTTTTAAGAAAAACACTCTCTATAATTTTTTCACTATGCTATTGATTGCGGGAATGTACCTGATCCTTTTTTACTGGATGCCCCTTTTATTGATCAAACCCACTCTCATTCGGTACTATTTTGCATATCGAATCCCAAGCATTATTCATAACGCGTATTTTATCAACATTTTTTCCATCTTTTCTCCTCTGTGTTTTCTTTTGATTGGATTTTTTGCATATCGACATCATGCCGCCGTGGTACGGGATTTCAATATTAAAGTGAATATGGATAAAACAATTGACACCGCTGCTCTGGGAATGCGGATTTTTACGCATTCCATGAAGAATCAGCTGCTGGCGATCCAATCCGAAACGGAATATCTTACAGAACTTCTGACACAGCACACAGAAGCTCAGTACAGCCTTACGCTAATTCGTCAGGCCTGTCAAAATGCATTTGACAGTATCAACGCGGGAAACGAAGTCCTTCGCACGCGGCAATTACATTTGAATCGTATTTCTATTCTGCTTCCTTTACAGGATGCACTTTTGCGAATACGAGGCTCTGCTCCTGAAGCGTTAATCCAAACAAACTTTCCCTCTGAAGTGATTTTCGCTTTTCTTGACAGAGAACTTGTCACGGAAGTTTTCTTGAATATTCTGAATAATGCCCTAGAAGCTTCTTCAAAACCCGCAGACCTTTTGATTTCTGTTCGTGCGCATAACGATTGGGCATGTATCACTTTTGAAGATCATGGTTGTGGGATGGATGAAGATGAATTATCCCGAATATTTGACCCGTTTTACAGCACAAAATCATCTGTCCGAAATTGGGGAATCGGCCTAACATATTGTCATCGGATTATTACGGCGCATGATGGGTTTATAAGCGTCAAAAGCAGAAAAGGCGAAGGTACATGCTTTGAACTGTCTTTCCCTCAAGCATAAAAAGGGGAATAATTTATTCCCCTTTTTCATTACCGGAAAAGCGGATATAGTAAAAAAGGGGGATATATATGGCTGGAAAAACCATTCGTGTATTGATAGCTGACGATATTGAAGCGCATCGCCGTCGATTCTCCCGTTTGATTGGTTCACAGCCGGATATGGAACTCGTTGGACAGGCGCAAAGCGGTTATGAAGCGGTTCTGCTGGCGGCGATTAAAAAACCCGATGTGATTCTAATGGATATTGAAATGGAAAATAAAGTTGCGGGAATCACTGCTGCGCAGGAAATTTTGCGCCAATTTAAAGATACAAAAATCATTATGCTTACAGTTCATGAAGACGAAACCACAATCTTTGAAGCATTTTCCTTTGCGATTACCGATTATATTGTAAAGACAAGCTCATCTGAAGAAATTCTCGCTGGAATCCGTAATGCCTATCAAGGAACATCTCCCATCCGCAGTAATATCGCTGGGAAGCTGCGCCGTGAATTTGTGCGTGTCAAGCGCAGCGAAGCAAGCCTTTTGCTCACCCTAAGCGCGCTATCCAAGCTTACAGCTTCTGAATTAGCCATTCTTAAATTATTTTGCCAGGGCTATTCTAAACGTCAAATTGCCCAAATGCGCACTGTCGAATACGATACTATAAAAAAACAAACGACCAATATTTTGAAAAAATTCGAGGCCGAGCGAATGTCGGATATTACCCACGTTCTTAACCAAATCGATTTGTGGAAATATCTAACTTAAAAGAAGGAGTTGAAGCAGTGAGTTTTCAATCCTGTGATACCATTGTTGCGCTTGGAGAGGCCACAAATTCTGGTAATGTGATTTTTGCCAAAAATAGCGACAGGCCTCCGAATGAAGCTCAGCCATTGACGTTATGCGAAGCTCACGATTATCCAATCAGTTCAATGGTAAATTGCACATATCTTTCAATTCCACAGGCCAAACACACTTTTCGTGTATTGGGTTCTCGTCCTTTCTGGATGTGGGGCTTTGAATTTGGAATAAATGAACACAGCGTGGTGATTGGGAATGAAGCTGTATGGGCACGTGAACCAGTAGAAAACACCAATGGTCTGATTGGGATGGATCTTCTTCGTCTTGGCCTGGAGAGGGGAGACACAGCCAAAGCCTCTTTGAAAGTTATTACTAATCTTTTAGAGTGTTACGGGCAAGGCGGGAATGCCGTACATGAAGGCAGAATGCATTATCATAACGCTTTTCTCATTGCCGACCCAATGGAAGCTTGGGTTTTGGAAACTGTAAATCGGCGGTGGGTTGCGCGGCGTGTAAAGGATATCGAATGCCTGTCCAATTGTTACTCCACTGGTACGAACTGGGATATCGCTTCAAACGATATTCGAGAATATGCTTATCAAAATGGTTGGGCATCCCCAAATGCTCCTTTTGATTTTGCTCGGGCTTATGGCGCGCTTTCACAGGAAAACAGTGATGCTGAACCGCGCCGTGCGCGAGCACGTCAATTGCTGGAACAGGCTCGAGGTGCGCTTGACACAGAATATGTAAAGACCGTACTGCGCGACCATTTTGAGGACGTTCCTCTGCTTGCTCCACGTTGGAGTGCAGCAGATGGAGCTTTCGTTTCCATCTGCATGCATTGCCGTGATGCACTTTCCAGTAAGACCGCAGCTGCATGTGTTGTTGAACTTCAACTGGGAGCCATGCCTAAATGGCAAAGCTGTTTTTCCTCTCCATGTATTTCCGTCTTCATCCCTTTCGACATTTTTGCGAATCTTCCCCTCAAAGTCTCCCATGCGGGTCCATTTTTTTCAGCGGATTCATTGTGGTGGAAATTTGAACGCCTGTGTTATATGATAGAAACCAATTATCCTCTCTATAGCCATTGGGCTTGCGAAGCATGGAAAACACTTGAAAGAGCTTTCTCAGCGTATGTTCCCGGTGGAGATATGACAAACAATTATATCGAATCAGCAGAACGTACCTTGGATATCCTATATCAACAAATTTTGGAGAATAAAGCCCCTGCGGAAAAGACTCAGCATGTTGACTGCTTGCGAAGTATCGCAAGCAAAGCGGGGATTTTTATTCGGTGAGGAGGAGAAAATGGCTCTTTATGAAAAGCATAAATTTCGTCGGTCTATCCAATTGGACGGCGTATGGAATTTTTTGCCTGATCCACAAAACAATGGAAAGGATGCACATTGGGAATGCGGTCTTCCTGTAGATGCCTCTGCAATCGTTGTGCCGGGAGTGTGGAATACCTTGCCGCAATATGAATATTATGAAGGCACCATGTGGTATCAAAGGCATATTTTCTTTCCCGGCGGAAACTGCGGCTTCAGGTTTGAGGGTATTTTGCATCGGGCTACGGTATTTGTAGACGGCATTCAAGTGGGAGAGCATACAGTGGGGTTCACGCCCTTCCAGATCATAATCCCTAATCTATCTGCGGGTGAACATCTGCTGGTAATTCGTGTTTCCAACGATACCAGCAGTGTAGAATCTGTTCCTCCTTTTCGAGCAGATTGGTTTTGCTATGGCGGAATTTTTCGCTCAGTCTTTATGTGGGTGCTTCCAGAAGCGTGGATTGATACTTGCAAAATTACATATCAGTTGTCCGATACAGATTCGGCTGCGGTTAAACTGCAGGTTTGCATTGGATTGGCCGATGGTGTGCGCCCTCCATTCCGCCTCACAGTGAAGGCAGACCAGCAGGAATCTTCTTTCTGTATAGCTTCCTGCCCCGAATCAAATCACATTGATTTTGAAGCTCATCTGCTGATAGAAAAAATACAGAGATGGGATATAGACAGCCCGAATCTTACAGTTTTCCACCTGACGTTGGAGCGGGGACGAAAGGTATATGATGATTTAATTTGCCGTACCGGTTTTCGCACAATTGAAGCATACGACGGCTCTATTTTATTGAATGGGCATCCTGTATATATACGAGGCATTAATCGTCATGCGGAGCATCCCGATTGGGGACAAGCAATCCCTCCCGCGCTTGAATTGCGGGATGTCGATTTAATTTCATCACAGCTTTTTTGTAATGCAATCCGCGGTTCCCATTATCCGAACTCAGAGGAGGTGCTTGACTACTGCGACGAGAAAGGTGTTTTATTTTGGGAAGAAATTCCATTGTGGCAGTGCAAAAAGGAACAATTATGCGACAAAAATTTTCAGGTAAATTCTGTCCAAATGTTAAAAGAAATGATTTTGCGTGATTTACACCATCCTTGTATAATTTTGTGGGGACTTCATAATGAGTGTGAAACAGAAACCGCACAAGGAGAGAAACTTACTCAATTATTGGCGCAAAACGCTCGTTCTTTTGATGCCTCTCGCTTAATAACTTTTGCGTCCGACCGTCCCCTTAGCGATTGCTGTTTTAAATATGCTGATGTAATCTCTATTAATAAATATTACGGTTGGTATGAGGGAGACATGCATGATTGGGCCTTCAATATCGAAAAGTGGATAAATCACTTTGAACAAAACGGTATGGGAAATAAGCCGATTATTATTTCTGAGTTTGGTTGCGAGGCAATTAGCGGCGAGGATTCCTATTCGGTGCGAAAATGGAACGAACCCTATCAGGCGCAGCTGCTTGATTTTGTTCTACCGCTTTTTCAAAATCATCCGCGAATATGCGGTTCCTATATCTGGCAATTTGCTGATGTCCGCGCATCTCCACGAATGGAAATGATTCGTCCTCGTTGCTACAACAATAAAGGAATCTTGGACGCTTATCGCAAGCCTAAACTTGGCGCTCGATCTATACAAGAGTTATATCGCAAAAACTCACAAAATGATAAAAAGTAATCTGCAGAATAACGTGTTCTTAGAGGTTTTGCTTTGATGCGCCCAACTGCAATGCACATCCACTTTCTGATGTATATAAAAGATATATTAATAGAGATTTGAACAGCAAATCCACAATTTCGTTCATAAGAAATTGCGGCAGGGCACCGCAAAGATGCCCTGCCGCAAATTTTATCTGCTTCTGTTTTCTTTCC